>Ga0067045_1029939_pt1 | contig 17484 bp, 11 predicted proteins | sample TerdegcTABiofilm_FD_59184 | JGI IMG/M metagenome (GOLD analysis project Ga0067045, IMG submission 59184) | Combined Assembly of (Gp0054472, Gp0054536) Wastewater bioreactor microbial communities from Singapore -Terephthalate degrading... | reverse complement strand
GAGGCGGCATGAAACCCGTGGTAGCCATCTATTCCACCTTTTTACAAAGAGCCTATGACCAGATATTTCATGATGTCTGCCTTCAGAACCTGCCGGTGGTCTTCGCTATTGATCGGGCAGGAGTTGTGGGAGAAGACGGACCCACCCATCACGGGGTTTTTGATCTGACCTATCTCAGATCGATTCCTAACATGATCATCATGGCCCCCGGCGACGAAAACGAACTGCAGAACATGCTCCACTCGGCACTGCAATATAACAAACCCACAGCCATCCGCTATCCCCGAGGCAAGGGCATCGGAGTTCAGATGGACTCTCCCGATGAATGGGAAATTATCCCCCCGGGTAAGGGACACATCATGGTGGAAGGAGAAAACCTGGCACTCCTGGCTGTCGGCAGCATGGTCTATCCCTCATGGCTGGCGGGAGAAAAACTCCGAACCTACGGATTTAACGCCTACGTGGTAAATATGCGGTTTATCAAACCCGTTGATGAGGAACTGATTGCGGAAATGGCGAAAAAAACCCGGCGAATCGTAACGGTGGAAGAAAATACCCTCTGCGGGGGATTCGGCGCCGCTGTTTTGGAAGCCCTGCACCGACACGGAATCCATGACTGCTATGTTCAAAATATCGGACTCCCCGACCACTTCATCGAACATGGACATATGGGGATTTTAAGGGAAAAATACGGACTCACCTCCGACGGCATTGTGGACAAAATCATAAAATCCATGCAAACGGAAAACGGCGACTGAAGGAAAAAAGCAGAAACAGGCGAAAAAGAAAAGAGCATACCCCCCTTGACGCAAAAGAAATCGCCGGTAAAATAGACAGGAGTTACGCTCAAATTCGAGGAAAACGGCATGGAATCGTCATCCTGAATCCTGAAACCAGTTCAGGACAGGCTTTGTTTCAGGATCTTTGGCAATCGGCATGAAATCTGGGTTTTGATATAAAATGGCGTAAGTCCTGAATAGAATAACTCGGTGATATGGGGAGTCTGTCATGTTTTATTTCGAAAGGGAGATAAAAGTATGGATAATATAGCAAACCCTGATGAAAAAAAAGCGAAAGAGATCGCGAGAATCACCTGCCCGTTTTGTCAGACCCCCCAGGTTCTTTCCGTTTATGAAAAATTTCAGGAGTATTTTTTTGCCTTTTGTAATTTTTCAGGATGTGAAGCAGAACTTATTGTTTTTGAAGATAAAATATTAGGCAATCTCTACGACAGCCTTTTACCTGATATAATAGAAGGAAAAAAGGGGAATCTTGATAAGGAAATCGCTAAGATATCCTACGGAATATATAAAAATTCTTTTTTGTTTTATCGCACTTTAACTACTTTTCACCCCCTGTCGGGAGAGGAAATCTTTCTTCTGAGTATAGCACAACTCATCCATATAACGGCTTTAATCCGGAGTCTGAAAAAATTCCAAAAAGTTCTGGCAGAAAAGGGATTTCAGGCTTTGCTGGAAAAGTCCGCTTTCAAAGAATATTTGTACTTGGATGCAAATAATTTGATGGATAAAATACGCGATAAAATCACTATTCCGGCCGGGGACTTTCTCTCTCTGTTGAAATGGCTCTTTGACTCGTCTCCCGTCAGGGTCAAATCCGTGAAGATCCCCTGGGATAGAAATAAAGAATTTATTATTAACGGAAAATCCCTGGATTACCGGAAGATGATATTTTTAACGGAACTGTGGAACATGGGTTGGAACTTTGAGAAGGAACAGGTTTTTCATGCCAAAATAAATAGAAATATTATCAAGTGGCAAAATACGCCTCAAAAAGACATCGCTGTCAAGTTATACAAACACCTGGATATAAAGTTAACTGAATTCCAGTCGAATTTTATCAACGGCGATCTCTGTCTGTCAAGCCAAGACGAGCTCAACGCTTTCGTTTATTTCCATAAGGCTTTACATTTAAATCATATGGATTACCGGATCTGGTACAAACTGGGAGAACTATTGATATCCCAGGAGAATTTTACCCAGTCCGTTTTTTATTTGGCGGAGACTGTAAAGATAAAACCGGATTATACCCATGCGTTAACCCGATTGGTAAATATCTGCTATGCAATAAAAAAGGATAATTTATTAGAAAAATATGTTAATCAGTTATTAGCACTCGAACCTCTCAGCAGGGAGGCTTTATATATTTTATCCAAACATTATTTTTATAAAAGTCAATTTAGTGATTCCATAAAAAATTTACTCAAGATCCTCGAACACCATCCTTATGACGAAGGGAAACTCCTGCTGGATCTGAGTTTTGCCCATGCAGGTCTGGAAGATGAAGAAAAAACAACGGAATATCTGCAAAAATTCATGCTTTCCACCGATATGGAACTCGATGAAAAATATGATTATCTGGGAAAATGCCTCAAAAGTTGCAGCAAAAGCGGGATGTATAAGCCTGTTATGAATATAGCCCGAAAACTTACTATTCTTGTCGATGAACCTCTCGCCTGGAATCTGGTATATATAAACGCCTGCCTGGAGACAGGACTATTGGAACCGGCAGAGGAAGAGCTGAAAAAACTGTATGAAAAGTCCGAAAACCTGGATGATTACAATATTCCGTACCTTTCAGGCAAGTTAAATTATAAAAAGGGAAACTTTGATGCGGCTTATAAGTTTTTCTCGGAGTCCATGGAAAAGTGCTATTCGGGACTTGTACAATACAGGATAGCGGAACTGGATTTTAAATTTAAAAATTATGAAAAAGCCCTGGATTATGTGTTCGAAGCGGAGACCGAATTGGAAAACTCCTCTGCCGCCTTATATCTGAGATCCAAAATTTACCTGGCTATGGGAGATAAGGAAAAAGCCCTGGAAAGTCTGGAATATGCCCTGGCGGAATCCGATGGGTTACACAACGATTTTTACCACCGTCTGGCACCCCGGGATGAAGAACTTAAAGAACTATGGAACGATGCAGAATTTCAAGAAATGATAAAGGAATTTGGTGAAAGAGATATTTTTAACCGGTTTCCCAAAGCGGGAATGATTTATATCGAATCCCCGGAATCTTTGGTTAACCTTCTTACCGAGCTGACAACCCCCGTTTACCACCAGGATCCCGTCAAACTGGAAGAATCCTGTTACGAATTTTATTTCTTGCCCACCGCCGTAAAAGAAGCCGCAGAAGAAGACTGGTTTTGGAATGATGATGATGATGATGATGAGAACGAATATTGGGACGACGAAGATGAAGATTGGGGCGAAGAAGGGGAGGGAATATACTGGCATGATGAAGATGACCAAGATGACGATTTTATGAGCGACCGATGGATAGCCAGGGTGGAAAAACAATATCAATATATGCAAACTATGGAAGAGGAAGAAGAGGCAAAACGGGAATGGATGGCAAAAACCGAAGAGGAACGACAGCAAATCCTGAAGGGAGACAACGCTGAAACCGGGGAAGAACCGCAACCAATCCTGAAGGGAGACGAGGCAAAAACCGAAGAGGAACGACAGCAAATCCTGAAGGGAGACAACGCTGAAACCGGGGAAGAACCGCAACCAATTCTGAAGGGAGACGAGGCAAAACCCGTTAAAAAAACTGGAAGAAATGATCCCTGTCCCTGCGGAAGCGGAAAGAAATTCAAAAAGTGTTGTGGGAGATAAGTTCCGAATTTATTTGAAGGTGGAGAGGAATTTGGCGTAGATCTCCCTGGCATTGGGAGTCCAGAGTTTATTCCGCACCGATGCCACCCTTTCCCCGTAGCCTCTCTGTTCCGCCATACGCAAGGCGGTCTGAACCAATTCCTGGGGTTTGGAAACGGTTAAGACCCATTTGTTGTCGATGAAGGGGTTCATTCTTTCCCAATTTTTGAGTTTTATTACCACCGTGGGGGTATCCAGTCCGATAGCCTCGATATGGCAGGCGGAGTTGACCCCGACGTGAACCCGGCTCCTTCCGATGAGTTCATAGAGGTTTATCTTGTATTCGTCCCGGATAACCTCCACAAATTCCCTGTAATCCCATGCCCACTCGTAGTTCACGGAGTCTTTGGGGTGTACTTTGATGATAATCTTGAGGGGGAGTTTTTCATCCCTTATCATATCGGCGCATTCTCTTGAAAAGCCTGCCAATTCCCTGGAACTCTCCTCCTTGGTGGTAATGAGCATATATTCGCTTTCGTTTTTCCCCTGATCCAGATTGAGTCGTTTTCTCCAGTATTCCATGCGGAGGCAGCCTGCGGGAAGGGCCTTGTCGGGAGACCATTTCCCCTGCTGAACCACCGTGGGCAGCCAGTAATCGCCCCACAGCATCAGATAGTTGGCGATGGGCATTTTCAGGGAATCCCGGTGCCATTCCTCGCTCCAGATATAGCCGGGATGATATTCGTCGATCATGCCCGGTTGGGTTTCGAGGACGGGCAGTCCCATACCCTTGGCGGCGGAGATGATCCCCTGATTCTTGAATCCCTTGTTAACCATAACGAATTTAAAGTTAAACATTTTAAGAAGTTTTGTAACCGCCGTATGGGTTTTCCACCACAAAAACAGATAGGGAGTAAAATCCACCTCGGCCATTCTCAGGGCATCCTGCATATATCCGTTATTTTTCAGGTGTTCCTTTACGGTGCCTTTAACCAGTTCGCCCATCTCGGCCAGTTCGGGAGGCATCTTGGCCCAGAGGTTCCACAGGGAAAACAGCTCTCCCAGGATATGTCGCGGTCCCCAGGGGTTGGGAGCATGGAATCTTCCCTCTTCCATTTCCACCACCAGGGGGATAGCTTTTTCTTTCAGGGGTTCATATAAATCATCGAATATAACATCTTTCAGTTTGTTATCTATCATCTCCCGCCGGTTATCGGGAGAGGTAAAAACCGCGAAGGAAGGCAGGGTCTCTTTCTTGAACTGTTTCACCAGGTTGCCCAGTTCCATCCAGGCCTTGCCTCCCACCTGCCCCACCCGGAATTTACGGGACATATCGCTCTCGGTGGGATCCTGTCGTGCCAAATCCACCATGGTTCCGGTGGTGAGCCAGACATAAAAAGGATACCGCAAAATGGGCCATATCTTCCATCCTTCGTACTCCACCTTCCACAGTTGCCCGGATATTTCCATTTTCTGAATAAAATTGAATCCCAATCTGGCGTCCATGCTCTTCTTCCCTCTGGTTAGATTTTAGGTTAAATCCGATTTTTACCAAAACCGGCGACGAAGGGCTTCAATCCCTGTCGGAGTCGGTCATAGCAGTCATTATTCCTTCAGGTTTCTCAAAACTGTTTATAACATATCTATTTTTTTTATCTCCCGTAAATCCTTTTGCAGGAGATATAAATACGGAAAAACTTCTTCTGATTATGTTCGTCTATGCTCTTTTATTTTCGTTCCGGTTTTTTTCCTACCAGGGTTATCCTGGGGGAATAGAGGCTCAGGGGTTCCGTGGGGCGTCCCAGGGTTTTTACCATTTCGAAGCCCGTGCGCCGGAACATATTTATCAGTTCATGTCCGCTGTAGGCTCTGAGATGGATATCTCTGTTGATACGGGAACCGTCGGCATTTATCAGGGTTCTTTTATTCAGGAGACGGCTTTTTATATGATCGAAACTGCTGTCCTCCAGAAGAACGCCTCCGTCGGAAAGGTGGGTTATCCGGTATCGGTCAAAGTTTTTCAACATCTGATCCCGGTTAAGAATTTCCATCAGGAATAGTCCTCCCGGTTTGAGAGCCTTATAAAACTCCCGGAGACTCTTTTCGTTTTCTTCATCATCAAAGAAGCCAAAACTAGTAAAATAGTTAAATATCTTGTCAAATTCGTTTTCGTAGGGAATGTCCCTCATATCTCCCTGTTCTATGGGGAAGAAGACACCCGCTTTTTTCATCCATTCCCCGGCTTTTTTTATCTGGGCTTCATTATATTCGATGCCCTGAACATTAAACCCCCGCCGGGTCAGTTCGATGGAATGTCTTCCGAACCCGCAGGGGATGTCCAGAATCTTATCCTGGGGAGTCAGTTCCAGCAGTTCCTGAATGACATCGGCTTCCTTACTGCTTCTTTCCTCATCCAGGAAGGTATAAACCCGATTATAACTTTCATCAAAAAAATCCACGAACCAGTCCATAGAACAAAACATTCCTTTCTTTTTCTTTCATCTTTTCCTGTTATTTCATCAGGAAGGATTATTTTCCCCCCCGATGAAAAAGAAAATCCTCATCGAGACAGGAGTGTTAAAATCAATGATATTATCGGAAAAAAACGGAATCAGATATGAGATCCCGGATATGGAATCGGTTGAAGAAGCCGTCGGGTGTTTTATTGACGTGTTCAACAATTACGAACCCATGCTGGCATATCTGCAACTGAGTGAGGAGTTTATATATCCCTGCTTCAGAAAATATCTGGAAATATCGGTAAAAGAGAGGAAGAGTGTAATAGCGAGAGATATTACAAGTAATAAAATAGTCGGATTCGCTATAAACACCGATCTTTTTAACTCGATTTCGGTTCTTGAGGGGGAGGAATGGAGAAAATACAGGGACGCTTTTCTTGAGGAACACCTTTTTTTGAAACAGTTGGAGGATCAATTTATAAAATATAATAATATACACGACGAAGAGGTTTTTTACATGTGCCAGACGGGTATTCTGCCTGATTTTCAGGGAAAAGGCATCGCTACGGGGTTAACTCTGGAATCGGAAAGGATAGCCGTCAACAGGGGATTCAAATGGATTACCGCCAACTGCACCAGCGCCGCCTCGGTGGGCTGTCTTGAGAAACTAGGATACACCCCCCGGACGACCCTTATATATAAAGATTTTGAATATAAAGGCAAGAAAACCTACGAGAATCTTGAAGGCCAATGCACCCTTATGGCAAAAAAACTGTAAACCGTCTCCCTATCGGACTTCAGACGGGTTATTTCTTTTCCCTCCCTTTCAGGAGGCAGAACTGAATGATATAATTCCGTTCCTCCTCCTCCAGTTGGGAGAATTCCACCGCCAGTTTCACCGGACTCTCTTTTTGATTGGCCGGGGGAGGTTCCTTTTCCACCCTGACCACATAGGCATGGCTTAAAATGGAATGGCCCGGTATCTTGATCCTCAACTGGATGATCACATCCTCCTGAATGTCGCCGTAAGTTATAAGGCTTGCCCCGCCACCGGACAGATCCTGGGTTACACCGGGATAAACCTTATCCTTATAACCGATTATAACGGGAATCTCCACGGGAATCCGGGTATATTCCCTGGAAGGCAGACAGGAGGAATCCACCTCCACCCAATGCACCATATCGGGAAGAGACAAAACAAGAACTCCTTCGGTCTCTTCGGCAGGGATAACTTCGTCTATTACTGAAATAAAATTGCCCAATAGTTGTTCCCGTCTGAAATAAATATTAACAGTCATATCAACACAAAAAGGATTATGTTCACGAAACTTTTCTCCCATAGAGAGAATTATTGAGTCCCTGGTCTGTTCCTTCAATTTAAGAATAGTTACATCGGAAATCCCCTCACTGTTGGTGTAAAATATCTCCAGATCCTCCCCGGATTGCAACTGAACGGGAGACTTTTTCCAGAATCCGAAAACCATGATCTTCTCCTTTCTCCGTTTTTTTCTTCCTCCCCGCCTCCCACAACGGCTGAACAGGAAGAACTGAAGTCCTTCGCTACAGTCTTTACATCGCATTCCACCTTCTAATTTCCGTCTTCTTTTTCCCACAGGAAGAGGCGATTGCAGGAGAAGAAGGCTACTTTTTTACCGCCGAAGGAGATGCAGGGGTTTTCCATATTTATAGGAGTTTCATTTATTTTTTCAATTTTTTTGTCGGATAAACGGTATATATAATAATAAAAACCGTCTTTCTGACGCAGGAGGATATTTTCCTTATCGTCGCTTATTTTCACGGGAACGGCTTTAAAAGGGAGACTGACGGGCTCTACTTTTGCCGATTCGGAATTCATTACGCCCAGATTTCCCTCATCGGGGTTGAACACCAGCAGATGTCCTCCGCCGTCGAAGAAACCGAAAACCTGATAACCATCGGGAATTCCCTTCACTTCCGCCGGATCGGGATCTTTGGGATTGGAAGAGGCGATAAAATAGATACTTTTTTCAGAGCCGGTTTTCGTTGCCGTATCCTTATTTTCTTCTTTTTCAAGCAGTATCCGGTTTCCGTTGGAGGAGATGTCTGTCAGGATATAATTTTCCCCCTGTATCAGGGGATGAATCTCCCGTTGCAAAAAATCATATTCCATGAGGTCTATTCCCCCTTTGGCACCGGGGATGTTATAAAAAACCATGCCGTAGGAGAGGAGTACCTTTCGATATTTTTCTTCTTTGAGCCAGGGCTCCGCCAGGGGGATGTTCAGGTTTGCCAGGTTTTTTTTCTCCCAGAAGACCAGGTTGTCTCCCTGAAGGATAGCCAGTCCCAGGGCTTCGTAGTTGGATGCCACCAGTCGGACTTTTCCCGTCAGGGCTTCCAGATCGCTTTCCAGACGATAGACCGCCAGTTGTCCGTCGGTTTTATTATACAGGATATTTCTGTTGTCCTGGGTTATAAAGAGGCAACTTCCGGTATCCACATCGCCGATTATATTCCGAATCCGGGGATTTCTTTCCAGGAAGGGGAAACTGATTTCGGTTTTTTCGCTCTCTTTCAGATATTCTTCTTCCAGTATCTGAAATTTCATATCGAGCATCTCTTTTTGTTTGCCGTCGGAAAAGACCGCAATCCTGGTATGGGGTCCATATTGTAACGACAGGCGGGTTACGGCTTCCTCTCCCTTATTATCTTTTCCGGATTTTCCCCTAAAGCCGTCAAAGAATTCGAAGAGAGATGAGTATCTTTTTATATCAATTTTTGTTTTTTTTTCTTCTATTTTCTCGTCCTGACAGCGGTAATCCCATATAATCTCGGCAAAATCTCCTCTGGGGATCAACTGCAGGGTCAGCCGATAACCGGGATAATCCCTTTCGATATAAATCGATGAATGGTTTGATAGCATCCCTTGACGGAAAGCCGGTGAAAGGAGATACATGCCGATTCCCCCCGCAACAACAAGAATAATCATAAGGGCGATAACAGCGGGAGAAAAGGGTTTTGCCGTCTTCTCGGAAATTTCCTTTTGAGGGACTTTTTCTTTATCAGGGGTGTTCATATAAAATCCTCTTATAATCAAAACAATAGGTTAAGATTCCAATTTTTGTTCCGGATTCCTTCCGTAGAAAGAGATTGAAAGGAAAATATGCAGGGTAAAAAAGGATAAAGGGAAAAATTGCGGAATAAACCTGGTGATAAGGCGAAATTTCAAAGGACGATGAGGGGAGGAAATAAACATGGTAAAAATCAAGTTTCTGGGGCATTCCTGCTTTTCCATCGAGGGAGATCAAGGAAAAGTCCTGATAGATCCCTTTATAAAGGGAAACCCCAGTGCCAAAGCCACTTACGAGGATCTGAAGCCGGATCTTATCCTGCTGACCCACGGACACGGCGACCACCTGGGAGACGCTATAGAAATATCTCAAAAAACGGGAGCCACCATTCTGGCGGTTTATGAGCTGGCCAACTATTGTCAGGAGAAAGGGGCAAAGGTGTTCCATGCTCACATGGGTGGCAAGATCGTCTATCCTTTCGGCTGGGTGAAACTGATTCCCGCCTTCCACTCCTCTTCCACCCACGACGGCGTTTATACGGGATCTCCCGTGGGATTTATCGTCAATTACCAGGATGTCCATATCTACCATGCGGGGGATACCTGCGTATTCGGTGATATGAAACTGGCGGGTAAACTCTTCGGTATCGATATCGCCCTTTTACCCATCGGCGGTAATTTCGTTATGGACATTGAAGAAGCCATCGAGGCGGTGAGGCTTACCGACTGCAAGATCGCCATTCCCATGCACTACGGCACATTCCCCGTGATTGAAGCGGATCCCGAGGAATTCCGGCGTCTGGCGGATATTCACACCGATTGCGATGTGGTGATACTCAAACCCGGCGAAACCTTCGAGACCGTTTCCGCGTTGCTGTAAAATCCCTGATTTTTGATATTTTTTATTTCTTTTTAAACTACCCAGGGGGTGGAATATGTTAAATTCCAATGAACAATTTAATACAGAAACCGCTCAGCAGTCCTTTAATAGTGAACTGTTCTGTTTCTGTTCTCATAAACCGGGGGTGGATCCCGAATCTCTGCAGGATCTGATCCGGGAATCCAATATCAATCCCGCCTCCTGGGGAGTGGGGTTCTATCGGGGCAAAGAGGCATATACCGAGAGGATCAGCGGCAGACAACCGGAGGGTTCCTCCCAGTCGGAAATCTTCCAGCGGATTCTGGGAGTCCTGTCCAGCCAGGTTATCATGGGTCATGTGGGCGACGTCCCTTTCTCCAATGAGGGAGACATCGACGAACAGCCCTACCTGCTGAGATACCTGCTGTCCAAGTGGCTCTTTGCCGGAGTGGGGGTCTCCACGGGCATAGAAAAATATCAGACCCCCGGTTTCCGTCTGCGGAACGTCCAGGAACAGCAGGGGAGAACCTTCGAGTTCATCCGGGATAACATCCTGGAATACCTGCGGGATCCCCACCGTTCCCTGTCCGAGGCCCTGGTGGAGGCTAACCGGCAACTTTTTATCAAATATCCCGACTCCCGCCTTACCTATATCCTCACCAACGGATTTCTGATCTGCTGTTTCTCCAATTTCAAGAATTTCTACATTTCTCACCGGGATCGGGAATCCTACGATGCCGTGCTGATCTCCACCATAAAAGATACCCGCCCTCATCACGAGTGGCTCTGCTATGCCCCGAAAGAGGAAAATCAGGGCAAACTGCTCCTCTTCGCCTCCTCCCATCTTATGTGCAACCTGGATATACCCCTGGGCGAAAAGTCCGAGTAAAATTCCGTAACAAAAAGGGAATTCGGAAGCAATCCGCAGCCGGATTTTCTTTTGGTTTTGGTGTCGTGTTTATACCCTTTTGCGATACCCTCAAAATCCTAACGTTTGAATGAAGGTGGATTGACCCATGAACAACAGGCTCAGGATTTTCCTCTCGGTTTTTGTCCTTGTGTTGACTCTGGCAGTGGCGGTATTTCTGGTGATGCAGCTCCGGAGCGTCCCCAGATCCGCCCAGTCTCTGGAGATTATATGGTCCAATCACGGCGACGGCAGAATCCTGGAACCTCTCCCGGAAGAGACCTGGAACGGCAAAACTCCCGCCAACCTGCCCCGGATCCTGCAGGCCATGAAAAGCCTCAAAGATCCCGAGGGCAAAAAAATGCAGATCTTTCTCGACGGCGGCAACAGTATCGCAGGCGACGAGGATATTTCCCGTCTTCTGGGATCCAGACCCACCTTCGATGCCATGTATCAATTCCCCTATCACGGCATTCTAGTCAACGAGCAGGAGTATCTTCTGGGACTCACCCCCCTGTCCCGACTCCTGACCGAACATTATGTTCTCATGGGTATGAACTGCACTCCCGTCAATCCCTATATCCTCCTGCAGAATGTCTGCTCCAAGAGAGAATACAAGATGGGCGATACAAAAGTAGCGGTATTCGGCTACTTTGAACCCCGGGAGGACAACGACAAACTGAAAATCAAATATCCTGAGATGAAATTCGAAAAAAATATAGATTATATCAAGGCATCCATGGGCTCCACCGACGCCGACGTCTATATCGTCCTCATCTCCCACCCCGACCTGGACAAGATCGCACCCCAACTGGCACGGGCGGATCTAATCATACCCGTTGAATTCAATTACAACTTCCTGGGAGATCAGGTTCTCAACATACAAGGGGCTAAAGTGGCTCCCTGGATCGATTCCCGATTTCAAATAGGAAAAATCACCCTCAACCGTCCGAGCGGCGATAAAAAGTGGAAAATATCATCGGAAATCCTACCCGTTTCGGAAGTCGGAAGTCAGAAGCCGGAAGTCGGAGAAACCGGAGCCGATATGGAAAGTCCCTCGGCGGGAACAGGAACTAGGGTCAGCCCCACGCCAGAAACCGATAAAACCGCTGCAGTCAGTCCCTCGGCGGAAACAGTTGCGGTCAGCCCCACGCCGGAAACCGATAAAACCGCCGATTCCATCCGGAAGGCAATAGATACTGTAAATAGAAAATATAATAACAACTATTCGACTATTTATTATAAGTTTGTCCTCTGGGTTCCCGCAGACAAGGAGATGGATCTCAAATCGACTCTTTCTCAAATCTACGGCGATGCCCTCATCGAATTCACCCATGCCGGCATGTCCGTAACCGACACCGCTAAGATCACCCCGCCCACGGTCTCCCTGTGGGGATTCAAAGAGATCCTCAACATACCGGGACAAGAAGACGTCATTCTTATCGGCAGAGTTGAAAAGACCGTAATAGATGAACTAAAATCAAAAAACCCCTCCTTGACCGTCACTGAAAAAGACGAGAAAACCGGCGTCAACCCCCTGGTTGTTATTCCCTCCTCCATAGCAAAGGAATATAAAATATCTCTGGAAGATCCGAAGGAAATCCCACTGTCAGGCAATCTGATTTTAATGGACTACTTCAAAAATAACAGAGGTAAAATATACATTCAATTAAACAATATTCAGGATGAAGAAACAAATTCGGCATTAATCGATATTGATAATCGACAGTTTATCTCCGCCTCCAATAAACTTAACCGCATAATCCAGGGCAAAAAACCCACCGCCGATAAGGACAAAACCCCTGCCCAGGACAAACCCATTGCTGATCAGGACAAAACCGGGCTTATCATGATGTTGGGATTATGCCAGTTTAAATCGGGCAATCCTCATCACGCTGCAAAGATATGGAATGCCGCTCTGAAACTGTTTCCCGACAATCAGGAGATAAAGCCTCTCACCCTGCTTCTCCCGGTTCCCATGAAAGAGATCCGGGACAGAAAAAATCAGCAGGATAAACAAAACGGCAAACCGATCAAGAATAAAAAAGAAATCAAAAATAAAATACCGACTCAGGATAAAAAAAGAACCGACCAACATAAACCTATCCGTAACAAGCGAGAGAAAAAGCCTTTATAATTTAAATATATTTTAATCTTATACAACAAAAAACCCACCGTATCAGCTTAAATAATATGGTGGACTTTTTTTGTATTCTGACGATGCTGACCTGAAACGAGTTCGGGATAACAAATCCGAACGGGGTTTTGAAGGGCTGAAGCCCTTCGCTACCACCATAGCCTAATCGAATATCACATTTTCAAATTATAGTCAATTGCATAAACTCGTATAATTTACTGTGTAAAAAGGTTGAAAACGACGTTGTAGATCAGGACTTTAGTCCTGCCAACCCAGATATAATGCAGACCTAAAGGTCTGAGCTACAGAGATTCTCCGCTATTTCCGGACTTTTTACACACTCTGAAGTTGGAAATAGTATAGATCCTGAAACAAGTTCGGCATGACAGGGGTTATGCCAGTTTCTTAAAGTCAGAGCGTAACTTCTAAACGATAGATTCGCTGATATGACATTGACGCTTTAAGGTTGTTTTTTTGTTATTCGTAGGTTCCTTCCAGAAGGGTAACCCGCCAGACCTCCTCCTCGGTGCTGATACCCCTGGACACCTTGGTGAGAACGTCTTCTAAAAGAGTCCGCATACCCTGCTTTTTAGCCGTCTCGAAGATCTGCTCTTCAGGAGCGTCTTTGAGGATCATCTCCTTGATCTCGTAGGTGAGGGTCAGAAGTTCGAATACGCCGATACGTCCGTGATAACCCGTATTACTGCATTTTTTGCAACCGGTTCCCTTGACCAGTTTGCGGGGGTTGTATTTTATACCGTAACTATCAAAGGCGTTATATAATTTGGTGCTGAATATATGAGGTCTCTTGCAATCGTTGCAGACTCTTCTAACCAGTCTTTGTCCCAGGGTGGCGATACAGGTGGCTGTAACCAACCGGGGATCCACACCCAGATCCTTTAAACGGGTTACGGTGGTTACGGCATCGTTGGCGTGGATGCTGGACAAAACCAGGTGTCCCGTCAGTGCCGCCTCCATTGCCATCTGCGCCGTCTGGACATCCCGGATCTCGCCCACCATGATGATGTCCGGGTCATGCCGCAGAAAACTCCTTAAAGCCGCATCGAAGGTAAATCCCTTGTTCTGGTTGATCTGGGACTGGTTGGCGCCGGGGATGGAATATTCCACCGGGTCTTCGATGGTCAGGGCTTTTTTGGTGGGGTTGTTGATGATGTTCATGATGGAATAAAGAGTGGTGGTCTTGCCGGAACCGGTGGGTCCCGATATCAAAAACATACCGTAGGGAACATCGATCAACTTTCGCAGTTTTTCATATACCTTCGGCTCAAATCCCAGCCGATCAAGACTGAACATGCCGATCTCCCGGTAATGAATCCGGATTACCACGCTCTCTCCCATGATGGTGGGAACCACCGAAACCCGCAGATCCAGATCCACCTCCGGAATATAAATACGTCCGTCCTGGGCTTTTTCCGTTTCGTCCAGACGCATGGTCTTACCCGCCTCGCCGGAGCGGTTCTTGATAACATTGATGATATTCTCATGCAACCGCCGGTCGGATCCCCCCTGGCGAAGCAAACCGTCGATGAGGGGATCGGGGGTAAGAATACCGTCGATCCTGTAACGAACCTGCATGAACTTACGGGTGGGTTCGATGTGGATGTCGGAAGCCCCACGCTTGAGTCCCTGTTTGATAATGGCATCCACAATGGGACGGACTCCCATGACCCCTTCTCTTTCATCGCCTCCCAGAGTGAACTCCTCGATGGTCATGACGTCCAGTTCGTCCACAGGCTTGGTGTAGGCAACTTCTTCCTCCTCCTGACCGTTGCCGTTACCGGAAACCGGTTCCATCTTCTTCTTCTGATCCAGAATCTTTTTCTGCTCAATCTTTTTGTATATCTTATTTATATCATCCATGACGGTGATGAAACGGGTTCCCACGGTGATCCCCGTCTGGGACTCGATGAGGGCTACGGTCTCCTGTTGAGACGGGTCGTCCATGGCCACTTCCAGTTTTTCGTCTTTTTTGGAAAGGCAGACCGCCCGGAATTTCTGGGTGTCTTCCTGGGTCAGCAGGTTGAATATCTCCATATCCAGCTTATCTATATATTCCAACAGGTCTATGGTGGGGAACTGGTGGTTGTGAAGGAGTCCCTTGGCAAGAAGAAGTCGATCCTTGCTGATGAACCGGAAGAGGATGTCCTCCATTTCCAGCTCGGTGTTCTCCATGAGGAATCGAATCTCTTTTATGTGTTTACTTTCGATAAACCCCTCTTTCATGAGGATGTCCAGAATAGGGGGGTTTTTTTCCTTTTTTTGAAATCTTTTAAGAAAATCCATAGCCTGCATTACCTTCTTTCTCGGTGAACCTGTTTATGGAGGTTTTGTGTGAAAACAGATCCTGAAATACCGGACGATCCCGGTTCAGGATTGCGGAGAATTTTATTGATAAAGTTGTTTGTGAAACCACTACTTATTAGATTTTTGTCTATCCTGATTAAATCCTCCAAGGTCATTCCAAATTTTTTATAGCAAGAATTAAAAAAAATTTACAGGGCTTTAAAGAAAAATAACAGTGCCGATAAATTTAATGGTATAATTTTGTTAGAACGTAAAAGTAAAAAAGAACAAGGGAGGAAATTTATGCAATCCAAAAAAGGTCTTATGGGGCTGATGATACTGCTGCTTCTGACGGTTACGGTATCGGTATTTTTAATCGGCTGTGAAACCGGCAAAGGCAACGGGGATGAGGAGGATATTCAGGAAAAATGGACATGGATTAATCCCTATCCCCAGGGGAATACTCTGTACAGAGTATGGGCGTATTCGGAAAATTCGGTCTATTGTTCGGGAGAGGCGGGGACAATCCTTCATTACGACGGCAGCGACTGGGAACTGATGGATACAGGCACCGAAAACGCCCTGTACTGTGTGTGGGGAACCTCCGACAGCAACGTGTATGCAGGGGGATTTAACGGAACCCTCCTCCATTATGACGGAAAAAACTGGAGCGAGGTTACTTTAAACCTGTCCCGCAGTTATACCCGGTTTACCGCGATCTGGGGAACCGGCGCCCAGGATATTTTTGTCGGTGGGGACAGCGGAACTATTCTGCATTACAACGGTGTTTTGTGGAGTCAGATGACCACCGGCAGTGAATCCTATATTACCGGAATCTGGGGAACCGCTTCCGACGATGTGTATGCGGTGAGTAATCTGGGGGAAATTCTGCACTATGACGGCGATTCCTGGTCTATTTCCTATACCAGTCCTCATTCTATTTGGTTTACCGGTATCTGGGGATCATCCGCCGATGACATCTATGCGGCAGGAGGTGATCGCATGGGAACCGAACAACTGACTCTCTACCACTACGACGGCAGTTCCTGGAGCGAGGTAAGCGAAGAACCTTCCGATATAAACATTTCCGATATATGGGGAAGTTCCGCCAATGACGTTTATGTGGCGGGAGAAAAAAATTATGTCTATCATTACGACGGTTCCCAATGGAAACAGATCTACGGAGGGGGAAGCCTCTGGCTCTACGGAGTCGGCGGTGTTGACTCCCAACATATCTTCTTCGTGGGCGAAGTGGGATTGTTGATGAGTTACGACGGCAGTAATATGGACGTTATATGGCAGAACGATCTGAGAGACCTGACCTCGGTGTGGGGAACCGACAAAAATAATGTCTATTTTGCGGGACTGAATCAATATGTGGGGCATTACGACGGAAGTCAGATGGAGGTAACCGATGTAGGAACCGAAGGTTATACCTTCAAAGGTATATGGGGAACCGACGACGATAATATATATCTGTTAGGAAATCGCCTCAACGATGACGATACCACCACCAATTCGGTATTTTATTATGATGGGGAACAATGGACTTCCCTTCATGATCTGGAAAATACTCCCCTGGGCGGAATATGGGGAGCAGGCGAAGATGAAGTTTTTGTCGCCACCGGCAACGGAACCGTTATCCATTACAACGGAAGCGACTGGACGGAAGAGGATACCCCCACCGACGAACCTCTTCTGGGGATTTACGGGACGGACGCCGATAATGTCTATGCGGTGGGAGACAAGGGGAGTGTAGTCTGTTATGACGGTGAGGATTGGATCGCTCTGGATTCGGGAACCGATGAAACTCTCTACTCGGTGTGGGCATATAACGAAAATAATGTTTTTATATGCGGAGCCGACGGGATTTTTATAAAATATGACGGAGAGGACTTCCATATCATAGACAGCCCCACCGAGGAGATGCTGACGTCCGTTTACGGCACATCCGGCGGCAATGTATTCGCAGTGGGGTATAAGGGAACCTGCATCCGCTATGACGGTGAAAAGCTGGAAAAGGTCAGCACGGGAACCGATACCTAGTTACCACTTAAAAAGCCATCTGATTTTGGAGGGCTTTTGGGTTAAATATTCAAATTTTAACTTGGGCTCTAAAATAAAGAAATTTTACTTTGTTTTTTTCAGAATA
>Ga0067045_1029938_pt1 | contig 17484 bp, 8 predicted proteins | sample TerdegcTABiofilm_FD_59184 | JGI IMG/M metagenome (GOLD analysis project Ga0067045, IMG submission 59184) | Combined Assembly of (Gp0054472, Gp0054536) Wastewater bioreactor microbial communities from Singapore -Terephthalate degrading... | reverse complement strand
TTGGTCGATCGAAACGATGGTAAGGTCTACCGTGCTCCCTCTTGAATGACCTGATTTGCTTGCAATATAACCTTCTCTGAAGAGAGACTCCTTTTCAATGTTCGGATAATATTCGTCCTTCTTGTCTGTATCATTTGGGTCCTTTGACCAACGCACGAAATGATCTACAGCACGTTGAGGCCTATAAGAATCATATATTTTCAGACCCAAACCGAAACCGTGCAGTTCAGATTGGATTTTTTTCAGGGCTTGCGCCATTTCTTTGGTCACAATGCATCTAGGTTTCAAATAGCCGTCAATGGGACGACCCATGAAATTGTCTTTCCCTGAATATCTTAGATCCAGCAATATGCCTGGCTCTATATCCTCAAGGTATACAAACCCTTGGGGCAAAGCAAAAGAGTGGGATGAAAGAGCGAAGAAAATGGCGCATACCCAAAAAATCCCTACAAGGAACCCTAACTTTTTACGCTTACAAGTTTGAAAAGCCCCTTCAGAAGTGTTCATAACCATCCTCATCAATAGTCGTAATCTTATCAAGAAGTTGCCAGATGTATAGATACATTACTAAACCGCTCTCCCGAAGCAGCAGTTTACAGGAGACCAGCGACTAAGCCAATATTGTTGAAACCAATGTCTTCACGGCACTGAAAAAAGGCGCCGTCATTTTTTGAATTGGATGGACTGTGTGCGGCAGTAGACTTTGGGATTACGAATCTTATAACTTTCTCGTCGTTGGCCTCATTTCACAATTAATTGGTCTCTCCGACCAGTATGAAACCGCTCCAGAAATAGGGATGTCTGTAGCCATCCTTTTTAATGTCGTCCCTGGCCGACTGTAATGCTTTCAGTTTACTCTTTCCCTCCTTTCGGTGGTGAAAAAAACGTTCAGTAAGTTTAGTGGCGGAGGCTTCCTCAACCTCCCACAAGGTCATCAGCACTGATTTAGCCCCGGCATACTGGAATGCTCTTCCCATACTCATTACACCTTCACCGGATAGGTCCTTGCCCAACCCTGTCTGGCATGCGGTAAGAGCTACAATGTCTGCATTCATTTTGAGCGAGAGAATGTCAGACATCTTGAGGAATCCATCCGTGCCGGGTGGGGCCATTGTCAACGCAAGGAAAGGCTCCATCAATCCCGGAATCCTCGTAGACATCACGCCATGGGTGGCAAAGACGATATTCCTGTAAGTGCCGATCTCAGGGGCGATTGTGGTCATAAAATCAGATTTGTTGGCCTTGAGACCGGTTAGGGCAAGGCAGTTTTTCCCGTACATATTTTCTAGTTCCTGGGCCAACAACGAAGTCCTTGGCAGGCGTTTCATGGTGAACTGGGTCTGCTCCTCTTCAATGGCCCTCATAAGCTCAATGTTCTGTTTTTTATCGGATTCCGCCACCTTTGTCTGTGTTGTTACCTGGCTTCTGGAGTCTTTAAGGGAGAATACGGGATCAGCAACGACAAGGGTTTTATTCGATGGGTTGTCTTTTTTCCCAAGGGTTCTTGCGAGGGTCAAAGCGGTAATTGACTGGTAATAGCTGATGGGGTGGTCATCTCCAAGGAAGGTTATATTCTCCGGATAATCTCGAAGTTCATCAGGGTATCCATCCAGCGCCACCTTGTTCCAGGTCGGGGCTCCACCTGTAACAAGGGCTTCAAACGGCAATATTGCCAGGATTCCGTCAGGGATTATTATCAGAGGCGTTCCCTTTGGAATCTCTAACAGGGCTCTTTGCAGAAGTCTTCTGTAGAGTTTCGAGGCTAACTCAATATCAAAAGCCTTGAACCTCAGTTTCTCCATGGGTTCTCGCAGATTTCTTATATCATTTTCCATTTCTTCGAGAGGCCATTTTATATAAAAAGTCTGGTTGATCTCCTTGTTGTAAACAAGTTTTACTCCAACACCCTCATTAGAAGAATCGAAAATGACGACATATTCTTCAGGTTTGAGTCCACAGTCTTTTAAACTTACCGGACGCGGATACTTGACCGCCGCATAGGATGGATATCGCTTCCACAGGTCATCTATGAACGAGTTCAAGTCCCGCTCGGATTCCTTGACCTCATTGAATAAAACATCATATCTGGATGACTGTTTTTGGCGGTCAACCTTGCTCAATTCCTTTTTAAGGGCGGCGACCTTGTTGACCATAGATAATTCCTTTTCCATGACAGCGCCCGGAATGCCGGTTGAACCGGTGGCGGAACTCTCAGCAAGATGTTCTGCAAAAGACCTTGCACGGGTAACTTCGCTGGATTCTATGCTTCCATCAGGTCGGTTGAGTTTCATCCTGACTCTTGTTAAGCCCTTGGCCGGGTCAGATCTCCTGAATCCTCCAACCTTGACTTCAAAAAAGTTCTTCCGTTCAGAAGGCGCCAGCCCTGACCTAATTTCCTCTGTCACCTTCATGGCTTTTTGATAAAATTCTTCTGCTTTGTGGTAATCCTCAAGACCTTCGTACGCTCTGCCCATACCGGTAAAACTCCTGAACAGGGCGTTAGCGTTTCCGGTTTTTTCAGCCCAACTTGCGTCATTCGTGTAATGGGTAATTGCGGATGGGTAATCCAATTTCATCAGGGCCAATCTTCCCTGAGTCGAGTCGTATCCGGTATCTTTAATTAGTGGCTCAGCCTTGTTCAAGTCCCCGGCGTCAAGGTAATAATTGGCAATCAGGTCAATGGTTCCCTTTGTCGGGACACCGATTTTATTTTCAATATCCAATGATTCCCTGGTCACCTTTATTGCGTCGTGGTATTTTCCCTCCTGGGCATATACCACTCCAATATTGCCCAAGGTCGTTCCTTCACCTGAGATGTCGCCTATCTTCCTCCTTATCTCCAACGACTTCTCGTAATACTCAAGCGCCTTGGAATATTGGCCCAGGTTTTTGTAGACCGCCCCAATATTGCCCAAGGTCGTTCCCTCACCTGAGATGTCGCCTATCTTCTTCCTTATCTCCAGCGACTTCTGGTAATACTCGAGCGCCTTGGAATATTGACCGAGGTTGTCGTAGACCGCTCCGATATTATTAAGAGTTATGCCCTGATTTCTGACGTCGTCTATTTTCTTATAAACCCCAAGCGACTTCTCGTAATAATCAAGCGCTTTGTCGTATTGACCGAGTTTGTCGTAGACCAGACCAATATCGTTTAGCGAAATCCCTTCTCCTCGGATATCACCTACCTTCTTTTTTATCTCCAGCGACTTCTTGTAGTACTCCAGCCCCTTGGAATATTGGCCTAGCCTGTTGTAGACCTGACCCATATTGTTCAAAGTTGTTCCCTCACCTGCGATATCACCTATCTTCTTCCTAATGTCCAGCGACTTCTCGTAATATTCCAGCGCCTTGTTATATTGCCCCAGGTTTTTGTAGACCTCTCCAATATTGCCCAAGGTCGTTCCTTCACCTGAGATGTGTCCTATCTTCTTCCTAATGTCCAGCGACTTCTGGTAATACTCGAGCGCCTTGTTATATTGCCCCAGGTTGTCGTAGACCGCTCCAATATTGCCCAAGGTCGTTCCTTCACCTGAGATGTCGCCTATCTTCTTCCTAATGTCCAGTGACTTCTCGTAATACTCGAGCGCCTTGTTATATTGACCGAGGTTGTCGTAGACCAATCCAATATTGTTTAGGGATATACCTTCACCCTTGACATCGTCTATTCTCTTTTTTATCTCCAGCGACTTCTCGTAATACTCGAGCGCCTTGGAATATTGACCCAACTTGTTGTAGACCAATCCAATGTTGTTCAGGGTCGTTCCCTCACCTGAGATGTCGCCTATTTTCTTCCTTATCTCCAGCGACTTCTTGTAATACTCGAGCGCCTTGTTATATTGACCGAGGTTGTCGTAGACCGCTCCAATATTATTAAGAGTTATTCCCTGATTTCTGACGTCATCTATTTTCTTGTAAATCCCAAGTGACTTCTCGTAATAATCCAGCGCTTTGTTATATTGACCAAGGTTGTCATAGACAAGACCAATATTGTTTAGAGCAATCCCGCTACCTTTTTCTGATTTTGCCTGTTCAAAGATGGCCAATGCTTCTTCGTATTTTTTTATGGCTTTTTCGAGGTCAGCTTTGGACTGGGCTTTGTTCTTTATGTTGTTAGCCTCTCGATTCAAGCTGTAACCAGTTTCTTCGGTTTGGGCCAAAGCGGTTACTTGCCAACACAGCGCCATTACAACAATTCCGATTGATACGACGAAGAGCCTTCTCATGACTTACCCCGTGGAATGTTTCTGAAACAGGTTGCGCCAGAGCCGGGAAAACGGCCTTATTACAGGTAATCACAAAATCGTTCCGGCTAACATTCTGTAACTGCTCCGACTACCAAACACCACGACGAAAAAAGCTTCGTTGGGGTGAGGGATCGCTTTCATAACCGCTTAGTTTAGAAAACAAAGGTCTGTTTGCTAATTTGATGCCGATTTTCTAATGAGTTTAATACAGGCTTTTTTGTTTTTCCTGTCCTGGGGGGCTGGCGATGAGTCGGGAGTTTATCCTCATGGATTCAGGCTATTATGGCCGCCGGTTGCAACCCCTCCAAAGTACAGTTATCTCAATTTGGCATGTCTCCTCGACAAGACATGCGTGAGCAAAATCACAAGTCGATCAAAAAGTGGAGCCGCTTTTAGCGACTAGTTTTTAGAACATCGACATAAAAACCTTCTCAGTGAGATATTGAAGCCAATCGTAAGTTTATAGGGAATCACTCACCGTCTTGGGCATTGCATGTTCTGATCTTCCTGGACAATCACATTACCGCTTTTTAGAACAACACGTCGGTTTGTCCGACGTCCGTATTCGTCATCATTGGAGGCAACAGGACAGTGTTCACCGAAGCCTCTGGAAATGAGCCTGTGGGGTGGGACACCGGCGCTAACCAGAAATTTCACCACACTGTCAGCTCTGCGCCAGGAAAGTCGACAGTTGTTTTCATCCGAACCTATGGAGCAAGTGTGGCCGTCCACAAAAAAGACAGGAATCTCAGCCAGTCTAGGATCATTGACGGCTAGCGCTATCTGGTTTAACTGCGGGTAGCAGGCCTCTCTTAACCTGGCGGATCCGAAATCAAAGAGAATCAAATCGCTGGAGAAGTTTATTGAAGAGGCCTGTCCGGGGGGCTGTGGTTTTACGAGTTGCTCAATTATTACATCTTTAGAGACGATATCGGCGCCTGGTTTTGAGCCTAGCTCCTTGGGGACCATGGTTGAGGATTCTTCTTGTATGCGAAGCTTAAGATATTCTTCCTCAGTTTCGGCTAATGCTGTCACAGCAAGCGCCAAGAGAAACGACAAGACTAACAACAATCTCAGTATCCGATATTGTTCCATGTTATTTTGGCCTTCCTGAGACTACTTGATCTCTATTGTATAATCCACCTGGGCGTGGCTATGCTGGTCAAGTTTGTTGAGTTGTACGGCTATGTCTTTGAGGACTTCATCTCGGATACCCATCAAGGGGAAGTCCTCCTTATCGTAGGATGTGGCAGTTGAAATGGTTGATGCCGATTTTGCCGTGCAAATTGCTTTTATTGTATTTTGCCCTTCAGGGGATAATATTTTGTAGGCAAAATCCGGGTTGGGTCCCTTTGGTATTTCATATTTTGTATTTGCCTTGATGGCATTATCTGTTTGATACCTGTTGGGGAATATCACATGAACCTTACCGCTGCTACCTATGTCAATGAGAGTAAGGTTGGAGTCGCGGTCCGATTGAAAATAGAAGACAATTTTTTCTCCTGGACTGTAGATTTTCTTGTCACTCCACAATTTAAGTGACATTGGTTTTTCGGATGCTATTTTAACATCGGTAATTTCGAAGGAGATGGTTGTTTCCGCCCAGTTCTTTACATCGTGTTGTGACAACTCCAATCCTATGTCCTTAAGGACCAGTCCTGCGTCCTGAATTTCACTGAAAGCGCCTTTTGAAGTTGATACAGCGCCCTCAAGCTTTTCAATGGGCTTTAGTGTAGCTATTGCCTTGACATATTCCCTTCCTGCCGGCCCCTGGACCTTGAATACAAAATTAGATCCTTCTGGCGGAATTGAGTATGACTTGCCCTTTTCGACCTTGTTTGATTCATGCCATTTGTTTGGGAAGAGCTTATGAACCTTACCGCTGGTGCCGATGTCAAGCAGAGTCAGGTAACAATCACGATCGGCGGAGAAAGCAAACTTAATTTCGTCTCCCACGGCAAATGAGGTCTTTTCATTAACTATTGAGAGTTTCAGTCCGAAGTCCTTATTTGCATTTTCGATGGCAGAAGCGACTGCTACCAGGTCCTTGGCAGTCTGGGCGTGTCTTTTAGCGGGCTCGGTGGATTTTTCTGGTACAAGAGGCTTTTCATCGTTCGAGGGCTTTAAACTCTCATTGCTTGTTGCAGTTTCTGCTTTGACTGGGCTTTCAATAATTATCTTTGTATTGGCCTCGGCCCACTTCTTGCCGCTGATCTTGTTCAGTGTGACCCCAATATCCTTAATTCCGGTTTCGGGGTCCTTTAATTCCGCAAAGGCCCCCTGGGTGTCCAGATGTTCTTGTTTAATCAAATCGACCTTGTTTAGAGTGGCAATAGCCTTAATGTAATTGTCTCCGGCTGGTGGTTCGACCTTGAAAGAGAATTTGGAATTATCTTGGGGAAGTTTGTAGGTTTTTCCCTTTTCTATCTTGTTGTTTTTATGCCATTGGTTCGGATAGATGATTCTGACCTTTCCGCTTGTTCCAATGTCCATTATGTTTATGTAACAATCCTTGTTAGCTTTAAACACCATGGTCACCTGTTCACCCGGCCTGTACTTTCCGTCAGGTCGCTCAGGTTTGATTTCAACCTTGAAATCAGTGTTTTCATTTTGAATGGCATTGACCTGCGCAATGATATCTTTGACATCAGAACCGGCGACACAGTGGTTCGTAAGGCATGTCACCCCGACAATCAGGGCAACGACGAATAGCATCATGATGTTTTTGAACATGGACATTTTGTTAGCTCCTTCTTCACAAACAGATCATCTTGAGAATCGAAAACTTTTTGACAAACCATGTGGGTCTGTAAGGCTGGGAGTCTGAGACACGGGTTTTCCCGGTTTGCTCCTTTGTTTGACCCATCGGGCCACGCTTTCTTTAGCCTTATTGAAGGCTTGTTCAAGATCGGGGCTACCCTGATTGATAGCCTCGATCAGGAAATAGGTAAAAACGCCGCCTTCAAAAGACTTGCTTTCGTAAGACGATTCATTATCCAGGCATGCTGCAAGCAGCCCTTCATGGTCGTTTCCATAATTGGGGGGGGCTGCCTTTTGGCCGATGTTCCAGTCTTCCTGGCCAGTAACGGGATCGATCAGAGGCTGATATTTGGACACCAGGTCATCCACCTCAAGTCCCATTTGTTTGCTGACTGTACCGCTGTGACATGAATCAACTATGAGGATCTTTCGTCGCGCCGGGATTTTTTTCACAAGCACATTAATTTCATCATCAATGAGCAGGATTTTCTGGCGGATCATCGCTTCCGCAGACATTCCTTGTTTTGCGCCCGGGTAGAGCACAATCAGTTCATCCCTGCCATCCAATTCATCTATTGGGGGCCTGTCAGGCACTGAACTTCCGTGACCGCTAAAATATATCACGGCAGTGTCTTCGGGTTGCGTAACTGAGGCGAGCCACTGTATTGCTGCGCTAAAATTCTTGTAGGAGGCGTCGGCGCCCAGAAGTAATCTTGTGTTTGACTCTTGCAGGCCGCCTTTTATTCGAAGTGTGTCGGCGATCCGCTGGACGTCGTGCTTACAGAATTTCAGGCCGCCAGTGTCGGCTCCGACGGCAATTAGATGCAATTTCGAGGGGGAGGACGTTTCTGAAGAGGGTGGATCACCGGACCCTATTCGTATATTTACCTGCGCTGTTCCCCAGCTTACATTTGTAGAGAGAGCTTCCGCAGCCTTCTGGAAATTAGACGCAAGGTCCTTGGCGCCTCCAATGTATTGTTGAAATCCAGTGTTTTGAAGTTGCTGAAATTCCTGTTCAGAAAGTATTTTTCCTTTCTCTGAGGTTGCATAAGCTATGAGACGTTCGACACCGTCCGGGCCTCCGATCTTGAACTTGAAATTATCCCCCGGGCCGGGAAAGTGTCTTGTGACATTAGCCTGTATTTTGTTATCTTTCGCTGAATAGTCATTTGGCCATAGTCTGATTATGCGACCTGACGTTCCCAGGTCCATCAAGGTCAGATAACATTCGCGATCGGCCGAAAAAGTCAACGTGATGTCATCACCTGGTCTGGCTACGCCCTTGTCTACAGTCAGTGTTAACCTTATGTTGCTCTGGGGATTGGGATTTGTTGGAAGAATATAGATGTCCTTCCAATCCTTGGCGACCCCATAGCCCTGTCCATAGGCCTGAACTGCGCCAAAAAGAATGACCAGCGCGACCATACCAAAAAAAGAGATTAATTTAGCTGAACCATTCATCCAACCCCTCCTAATCTCTGGCCACGTTTTGCTCCAGAACCTTCAAAAGCGTTAGTAACTAATATTCGTAACAGCCTGTTGATATTGAACAAAAAATTTTTGATTCGGTCAGAAAACTCATGAATTGAAGTGTTGAATCAATTACCGTGCAACGTGTCTGAACCTAACAGAATAATAAGCGTCTGCGCCTAAAACCTTGATTTGATTCTCCATAGCCTCCAGAATACTTCCAGAAGCCTGAGCTGACTTGTCGGGAAGGACATAGTCAGCCAGTCCCATGATATTTACTTGACGTTCCATTTCACCAGTTATCTGTTCAATAGCTTTGCCAGATTGTGCGGAAGCTCCCAGACTTTTGAGTTCGTCATAAAGAGCTTCTATTCTGGGGTTCCTTTGACGACTCGCTACAAAATAAATTGTCTCAAGCCCTGGATTGTCGTCGAGAACATACCAGTATTTTCCCTCCTTTGAGGGCAACCAGTAGGTTTGTCCAGCCCTGGCCTCTCCACTGCCTTCCGTGAGCTTTGGATTAGGAAAGAGTCTTCCGACCTGTCCTGACGAATCCCACCAAAAGATATAGACATAACAATCGGCATTGGGTTGAAAAGTAATTCCTATTTTATCGCCGGATCGCAGGACTGATTCATTGGTGAGGCGCGATTCGCGCCCTGAATCATCCTGAGAAACAAACCCCACCTTGATTCTCAAGGCATCTTTAAATGTTGGAGTACGGAAAATCGCTGTTTGTTCAGCCATACCTTTAGGGCTGTACAATTGCGGATTCTGAAGGCCCTTTGTCTCGAGTCGAGTTTTATCATAAACATAATCGTACAGTTGCCTTGCAGTGATCAGGCCATCGCTGGATCCTTTGGATGCCTCGCCTCGTAAGGCTTTCAGCAGGTAGTGTGTAAAAATGCTGTTGTTGAACTTGGCTAATTCATAAGATTTTTCGTCAGACCGGCTTGATGAAATCCCGATACGTCCTTTAAGATTCCTGAACAGGGAAAAAAATGTATCAGCCTCCTTTGACAGCGTTTTTTCCAAACCGGGGTTGAATCCACCTGAGTGACACGCGTCGGAAATCAGGAGCACACGATCGGAGTCTATGCCTTTGAAAAGAGCGTTTTGATTCATCCAAAGGGCTGTGCCGTAGAGATTATCAATTTGAGTATCGTAGGTAATGAAATAATATTCATCGGGTCTAGAGGGATCCGCCGCCCCATGTCCGGAAAGGTAAATCAATACCATGTCATCTTTTCCGGCTAGTTTGAGGTCATCCCTGAGAGCTTTTGAGACATTAGCTCTGGTGGCGTTTTCATTCAGAAATAGCTGAAGTTTGACATTGTTGAACAGTGACTTCCTGTCATCTATAAAAGAGCACAAGTCTTTTGCGTCCTTGTCTGAGAGGTTCAACTGAGGAATATTCGGATCGTTGTATTTGCTAACTCCGACAATGACGGCGTACAAATCACCTTTCCCTCGGGTTTCCGGAGAAGCAAGGGTGTTTTGAGGCGAGTTGGCCATCAAAAAACATGAAAGCAGCATCACCCAAGATATCAATTGTTTCAGGTTCGAGAGACGTCGAATTGTTTGCATAACCATATCCCTCCAACATCGAATCATTCTTACCTCAATAGCTGCCATGAAAGACATGATCTGAAAGTGACGCCATGCGGATAGTCTTTAAATTGTAAAGACAACTGTTCATGGGCTTTTTGCCAAGATAACCCTGAGCGGCAAAAAAGGCCTCAAACTGAACTCGGGCGAGTATTCGTTCAGAAATTATCATCAGCGGAATTCCCTTTTGGGGCGTCAATCAGTTTTTAGAGTCTGAGTGGTTTTTTCACGAAGTTCCTGTATTCAAAATAACTCAGGGCATTGGACGCAAAAAATTGAGTAAACTACCTCAAACTTATGTTGTTGCGGTTTCTAATACTTTATAGGGTCTTATCAATTCTCTTTTTGATCTTCATTAAATCCAAGCTTTTCAGCAGGCGCTATTTACCTGTAGAAATCAACGGGACGTTCATCATCAATAACGACTATAGACTGATGATCCTTTTTCATGAATTCATGGAGGGCAACACCTCTGGAAGTATTGCCCGGTCGCGGCATTTTAGGGAATGTGTGTTTTCAAACACAACAATTGTTATTCCCTCTGCCTTTCGCTAAAAAAAACTATTTCCACCCTACGGTTTCGCTTGTCCGTATCAGGCAAATGTTTCGGCTTAGTGAATCCGAATCCTTGAGTAATTATTCTATCAGGGGAAACGTTGAAGTTCTTTATGAAGTATTCTTTTACGGCCTTAGCCCTGTCATTGGAGAGAGTCATATTTCTATCGAATTCCCCGACATTGTTGGCGTGTCCTTCGATTATGAACCTGAAAGAATTAAGTTCAGGTGAAACCAGCGCTTGACCTATTTCATTTAACTGTTTTATGGGATCACCTTGTTCTATTACCGATGACCATGGAGGGAAGAGGATATTGTTGAAAGATTGTCGGGGCCGGCTTTGGATGTCACGAACAACCTGATCCTGGAAACCCATGATTTTGAGATTCATATCATCTTTTGTTTTCGTGATCTCAGATATTATTTCGATTGCTTTGCGGACTTGTTCTTTGTCTGCTGAAGAATTTATTGTCTTCAAAAGCCTTATGCGGTCCTCCATGTTCGGGTATCCGGGTCTTTTATGGAGAACCTCCTGGTAATTCTGGATAGCTATTGGATAGCGTCCCTGAGCCATGTTGACGACGGCAAGCCCGAGTAGAGGGGCAATAAGGTCAGGCTTCAGTTTCAGGGCTTGTTGATAATGCTTCTCGGCCTTTTCGAGGTATCTGTCACCATCGATCTGATTCTGTTGAGAAAACACACGTTTATTGTTTAGCCCCAGATTTTCGTATGCGTCTGCAAGGTTGTTGTGCGCTTCAGCGTAATCCGGGCATAAATCGACTGCTTTCTGAAAAGCGGCGCGGCGTTCTTCGTAATTGAAGAGACTGGCGCCTAGCTTATAATGCCCTTTAGCCTCAGAGCAATTTTCAGGGCTGCCAGCCATAAGGTTTCCAGTATGAATGGCAACCGCAACCACTACGGGAATCGAAGTAAGGACGGAATAAATCCAGTTAGTCATGTGTTTATCCTTCCTCAAGAAACCGGATTTGCAGAGTCCCAGTGTGCGGATTTGCCACAGTTGTCCAAAAATATTTTATCACTTCTCGTCTCGCATGCGAACATTTTATTGTGACTCGCATGCAAATAAAGTTGTCGATCTATTCAGGTCACATTGCTTCTCCAACCAGTACGAAGCCGCCCCAGAAATACGGATGTCTGTATCCCTCTTTCTTAATTTGATCTCTAGCCAACTGCAAAGCCTCAAGCTTGCTCTTGCCATCCTTTCTGTGCTGAAAGAACTTTTCTGTGAGCTTTATCGCAGAGGCTTCTTCCACTTCCCACAATGTCATAAGCACAGACTTTGCTCCGGCGTACTGGAACGCCCTTCCCATGCTCATCACGCCCTCACCGGAAAGGTCTTTCCCTAAACCGGTTTGACAGGCAGTAAGAGCCACCACGTCCGCGTTCATTTTAAGGGACAGGATGTCGGACATCTTCAGGAAGCCGTCTGTACCAGGAGGCGCCATAGTTAAAGCCAGGAATGGTTCCATTAATCCCGGAATCTTCGTGGACATGACTCCATGTGTCGCAAATACCAGATTACGATAGGCTTCCAGACCGGGAGCCATCTTGCTCATGAAATCGGATTTGTTAGCCTTCAGGCCGGTTAACGCAAGGCAATCATTCCCATAAATCTTCTGAAGGCCTTCAGCCAGCAGGAGTGTTCTGGGCAAACGTTTCATGCTAAGATTTATTTCATCGTCTTCCTCGATGGCCTTCATTAGTTCAATGTTAAAGTTCTTTTCTGATTCAGCCATCTTAGCGCCGGATGCCTGCTGCGCCCTGTTGTCCTTGTTGGAGAAGACGGGGTCGGCAAGGACCAATGTCCTGTTCTGTGGATTGACCTTTTTACCCAGAGTTCTTGCTAGTGTCAGGGCCGTAATTGACTGGTAGTAGCTTATTGGATGTTCATCGCCCAGGAAAGTTACGTTTCCGGGATAATCGCGAAGTTCATCGGGGTACCCGTCGAGAGGGGCTTTTTGCCAGATTGCGGTTCCTTCTGTGACCAAGGCCTCAAATGGTAATATTGCCAGAATTCCGTCAGGGATGATTATCAGTGGAGCCCCTTTTGGAACCTCTAACAAGGCTCTTTGTAAAAGTCTCCTGTACAGTTTTGAGGCCAAATCGACATCAAAAGCCTTGAACCGCAACTTTTCCATGGGTTCACGAAGCTTCTTGATATCCTTTTCCATTTCTTCGAGATGCCATTTAATATAAAAAGTCTGGTTAATCTCTTTGTTGTAGATAAGTTTTACGCTAACTCCCTCATCTGAGGCATCGAAGATGACAGCATATTCCTCGGGCTTGAGTCCACAATCTTTTAGAGTTACAGGACGGGGATACTTAACTGCGGCGTATGATGGATATCGCTTCCACAGGTCTTCGACGAAGAAATTCAGGTCTGCCTCAGATTCTCTAACCTCATTGGACAAGATTTCATGTCGGGCTGCCTCATTTTGTCTGTCAACTTTGCTCAATTCCTTTTTCAAGGCGGCTACCTTGCTAACCAGAGATAATTCCTTCTCAATGACAACGGTAGGAACACCTGTGGAACCTGCGGAGGAACTCTGAGCAATATGTTCCGCAAAGGACCTTGCACGAGTAACTTCGCTGGATTCAATGCTCCCATCAGGCTGGTTGAGTTTCATCCTGACTCTGGTGAGACTCTTGGCTGGCTCAGAGCGCTTAAATCCACTAACCTTGACTTCAAAAAAGTTCTTTCGTTCAGAGGGCGCCAGCCCGGACCTGATTTCTTCTATCACTTTCATGGCTTTTGTATAAAATTCCTCAGCCTTTTCAAAATTCTCCATACCCTCATAGGCCCTTCCAAGGCCCGTATAGCTTCTGAATAGAGCGTCAGCGTTGCCAGTTTTTTCAGCGCTACTCACGTCTTTGGTGTAATAGGTGATTGCTGATGAATAATCTGACCTTGACAGAGCCAATCTTCCCTGGGTGGAGTTGTAGCCTGTTTTCTTAACCAGTGGCTCAGCTTTAGTTGTGTTCCCGGCGTCAAGGTAATAGTTTGCGATGAGGTCGATAGTTTTCTTTGTAGGGACACCAATTTTCTTTTTGAGAGACAGGGATTTCTCCGCGAAATTTATTGCGTCGTTGTATTTATCCTGCTGGGCATAGACCCACCCAATATTATTCAGCGTTGTGCCCTGGTTTTGCGCGTCACCTATCGACGTGGAAATCTCGAGTGATTTCTCGAAATGCTGAAGCGCTCTTGAATGTTGGCCAATTTTTACATAGACCAATCCCATGTTGTTTAAAGTTATTGCTTCTCCTTTGATGTCGCCTAATTTTTTTTTGCTTGCAAGCGACTTCTCATAGTATTCTAGCGCTTTGGCGTACTTGCCGAGGTTGATGTATGCCGCTCCAAGGTTGTTTAGAGAAACCCCTTGACCTTTGATGTCACCCACCTTCATACTAATTTCAAGCGATTTCTCGTGATACTCAATGGCTTTGGTATATTGCCCGAGGCTGTTGTAAACCAACCCAATATTACTAAGCATTGCTCCTTGGTCCTTGATGTCGCCTACCTTCTTTTTTAATTCTAGAGACTTCTCGTAATAACCAAGCGCTTTGGTAAATTGCCCAAGGTTATAGCAGACCAGTCCAATATTGTTCAGCGTGGTAGCCTCTCCGTTTACATCGCCTATGTTTTTCCTGATTGCCAGAGATTTTTTGTAGTATTCAAGAGCTTGGACATATTGCCCCGTGTCGCCGTAGACTAATCCAATAGCCGTCAGAACAATTCCTTCGCCTTTCGTGTCACCGAGTTTTCTTTTGACGGCGAGTGACTTCTCATAATATTCAAGCGCTTTATTATATTGTCCAAGGTTTTTGTAAACTAATCCAATGCTGTGGAGGGAAGTTCCCTGACCTTTTTCTGATTTAGCCTTTTCAAAGACGGTCAAGGCTTCCTCATATTTTTTCATGGCTTTTTCGAGGTCATCTCTGGACTGTGCCTTTTTCTGAAATTCCTGGCCTTCACGAAGTAATTTATTTCCATCGGCCTCAGACTGCCCCCAAGCTCCAGCGTGGACGAACAGGGTTATGGCCACCAGGATTGTCAGGATTGCCGAAAAATGTTTCATGAAAATCCCCCTATCTGAAATCAAGGATTTACATTACTTCCAATTGAATCAAACCAGCCATTGCCGGAGAAGATACTTCCTTCGAAAGCGATTACAAGATTTTGCACATTTGACTCTTGAGGGGATAAATCTCCGGCCTCATCAATCTGATTCCTATCGATAGAATAAACAGTTCGCAGTTGACTTTAATGAAAAAGAGGCGCAGTAAATCTAGTGAATTTTCCGTTGCTTACCATTTTGCGCCAATCTTCGTTGGTTAACGGTCTAGTCATTCTTTTGTCTGCCTGATCATTCCAGCCTTCAAAAAATACCATCTCAACTCCACGGGCTGCTATTCCTTTCCTGGGAGAATACAGCGCCTCGTACGGAACTATTCCCCACTGCAGATATCCCTTTTCAAACTGACCGTTAAAATGAAAAACATCCACGCTTACTGTAGGGTCGTTCTCTATGCGTGACAAGAATTCCAAGAACGAGGCGCCTTCCTCAGAATCAGCGGTTAAAGAGACCTTTCGGGAAGCAGCATTCATGATGATTTCCCAAACTGTTATTTCTGAAGGAGATTCGCAAGCGGTCATAATGATGGATTCAGCCTCGGCCAATTTTTTCACGAAATCAGCTATACCGTCCTGAAAGAAGATCCTGGCGGTTTTTGTCCTGGATTCAGATCCGGGAGGTAACGTTTTAGGAACCAAAACGCTTTCCTTAACAGTGAGAACTGTCTGTTCGCCCAAAGCGGTCATGCTTGCCCCTGCTAAGTTGACAAATGACCGATAATCAATTGTTGGTTTTAGGACAAAAACGGCCCTTAGCGCTGATTCGTAATATGATGGAGGCGAGTTGGGCTTTGAGCCAATTTTCCCATCCAGCCCAGCCACTGATTTGGCGCCTGTCTGTCTTCCCATAAGAATGTTCTTGAACCTTAGTGTAGCGAAGGCCTCGTTCTTGCTAACCTTGGGATTATTGGCCAAGAAGGTCTGGGAAAGGTCGTCTACGGTCCATTGGGTGACGGTAAAGCGCTCACCAATCAGCTGCGCCCCGACGCCCGCCTCCCTGTTAATGCGTGGCATGTTCTGACTCCTCGCATAATCAAGAATCGCCTGTTTGTCTGCAGGAACAGAACCTCGAATCAAGTGACTCAGATTTGGAAGATCAGATCTTCCGCTGACGGTGTCATAAAAATCGCTGATAAAAATAAAATCAGCAAGGGTAGAGCTGTTAGAGGGATTGGTAACTCCAGACCATAGGCTTTCCCATGCATCGAATGGAAAGACTAGATATGACCTTGCTGTGTACCATTCCTTGTTAATGTCTACATCGAAAACAGCCTTGGTCAAGAACTGCATGACTAGGAAGTATCGTTTTAGTTCGTCAGATTTTGTGTAATGTCCCCTAGGTACGTTTGAGGCGTCTTTCATAAACTGGTCCGCAATCTTGTTGACACTTACTTCAAGTTGTGGATCCATTTTAAGATCATCACCTGCAAGTTTTAGAGCTACTGATATGAAAACAAAAGCATGATCATTCAGTTGCATCTTTGACGCGTCTTGCAATACCCTGAGGAGCTTAGGAAACAAGACTTCCTGTTCGTATTTCTGCATCACCAACTGCGATCTCAGTTTCATTACCTGAAAAAGATAGTTCGCCCCAACATAGACGTCCAGCCCTCTGGAAATTCTTGCTTCATAATATGCATTCACACTGCTCTTTATTGGCTTGATCAAACGAATTTTGCTGGATTGGGCTATGGCTTGAGGGGTAAAAAATAAGCTGACCAAAGGCGCCAACACGAGACTCAGCGCCATCCTGTAGACCCCTGATCTTTTATCGGCGGCATTCATTCCATTCTTCCTCGAGTTTTATCTGTTCAGTTTGCTCAATCAATTCTGTCTGACATTCCGAACACGAGGTTAAGATAGCCTTATTGTTAAGAATTGGAGGATCTACAACTTTACATTCGTGAGCGGACGAGAAATCTTAGAAAACAGCTGATGGTTCCCATTTTTATCTTTCACCAAAAGTTTCCTGGACCATCGAGCATTCGAGAAATAAATGGAACAGTAAAGGAAATTTTCTTTGGTGATGTTATAAGAAGCCGATGTTTTTGGCCATTAATTTCTATTGACGCGATTGCTATTAATTCTCGATATCACATAAAAGACCGACGTGTGGCGCCCTTTATTGTGCGGTCAACTGAATATCATGGGAAAAAGTTTTTTTAGGCAGTGGAAATCCTTTCAATAAGATATGAATCGTAAGACGATCAAGAAGTAGGGTTCTTTTTCGAGTTAGTTCCCAGGGTGGTTTTATAGTAAAGGTCGTCGTGGGCCACCTCGAAGAGGAATATAGTTGACTCCATGAATGAAAGAGTTTTGTCACTGGCGCCGAAATGCTCGAGCGTTCGGATGAATTGATGCTCCAGATCCAGAACATCAAAATGGAAATTCGTTTGGAAAATATTTAAATCAACACGATGCTACGGATAGCGGCATGCTGTCCTCACGTGCTCATAGTAATCTTCAATCCCCACCTTCCGGATCTTTTGGTTAACAGCCAACCAAGTTTTGTGAAGAACAGGATCAAAATTGGTTTTGTCACATGGGAACAGACTACATTCATGGCAAAAATCCACTTCTTGATCTTCAAAGCATTTGCTAACACCACATTCTTTGAAAAGTCTGCAATTTTCCTTGCGGCAGCCCCTACAATTTTCCGAGGCAAAATAATCCAGCATCTCCTTGAAAGAG
>Ga0067045_1029937_pt1 | contig 17487 bp, 13 predicted proteins | sample TerdegcTABiofilm_FD_59184 | JGI IMG/M metagenome (GOLD analysis project Ga0067045, IMG submission 59184) | Combined Assembly of (Gp0054472, Gp0054536) Wastewater bioreactor microbial communities from Singapore -Terephthalate degrading... | reverse complement strand
GGCGAATAAGGGCTCGCAGAATAAAAGAGGTTAGGTAAAGGGGATATAAAAAGGCAGGAGGCCACCACAACAAAAGGAGCTTTAACAGATTGTAAGTATATGCTTGACAAACTTCATTAGAAGAGGAGGATAAAAATGCTTCAGCCTGATACGTACCATGCTTACCCCCGTAAGATCGCTCTTATTGGCAACTATGTTCCCCGTCAATGTGGTATTGCAACCTTTACCACAGATTTGCTGACATCATTGAGCGCGGAACACCCGGATGGCGAATTCTGGGCAGTAGTAATGAACGATGTGCCGGACGGATATGAGTATCCATCACAGGTACGGTTTGAAATCAACCAACGGGTACTTCGGGACTACAGGTTGGCGGCTGATTTTCTGAATATGAATCGAGTTGATCTTGTCTGCCTCCAGCATGAATATGGAATTTTCGGTGGCGAAAATGGATCCTATATACTTGAAATGCTGGCAAGCCTTCGCATGCCCATAGTCACAACCTTTCATACGGTGCTTCAGGCTCCATCTTCCGGCCAGATGGCTGCAACGAAACGTATCGTACAGCTGTCAGACAAAATTGTTGTTATGAGTTACAAGGCTATTGAAATCCTGTGTGAGGTATATGGGGTTTCGAAACAAAAAATCGCAATGATTCATCATGGGATTCCCGATGTTCCTTTTGTAGACCCCAATTATTACAAAGATCAGTATGGTGTGGAAGGTCGCAAAGTTATATTAACCTTTGGCTTGCTATCGCCGGGAAAGGGAATCGAAACAATGATAGATGCTTTGCCACATGTGGTCAAAGAGCATCCGGATGTCATATACATAGTGCTTGGTGCTACCCATCCTCATTTGCTTAAGGAACATGGCGAGGCATACCGGTTTTCGCTCCAACGTCAGGCAAGGGCGTTAGGGGTAAGCGATCACGTGATTTTTCACAATCGTTTTGTCGATTTGAAAGAGCTTTGCGAGTTTCTCGGTGCAGCCGATATTTATGTTACTCCCTACCTAAACCGAGAGCAGATTGTTTCGGGGACGCTTGCGTATGCATTGGGTAGTGGCAAAGCAACAGTATCTACCCCGTATTGGTATGCCGAAGAAATGTTGGCTGATGGACGCGGCAGGCTTGTCCCCTTTTATGACAAACTGGCTCTGGCTGATCACGTGAATGATCTTTTGGCTCAAGAAGTAACTCGGCATGCAATGCGCAAACGTGCCTATACTTTTTGTCGAAATATGGTGTGGAAGGAGGTTGCTCGACGATACCTTGAGGTGTTTTGCCAGGTGAAAAAAGAAAGAGAAAACTCGCCAAGACCAGTTTTCTTAGCAGCAACCATTGCGGAGAAGTACCACGAAGTGCCTCAGCCGAAGTTAGATCACATCATTCGGCTTACAGACGATGTTGGGATAATGCAGCATTCGAAATTTATCGTGCCCGATCGCTATCACGGTTACTGCACTGATGACAATGCCAGGGCCCTCATTGCTGTGCTTATGGCTCAAGAAATGATTGCCGACAGTGATGCAATAATAATTAACCTTGCATGTACGTATATAAGTTTTCTTCACCATGCGTTTAATGAAGAAACGGGCCGATTTAGGAATTTCCTGGGATTTGATCGTCGGTGGCTTGAACAGGTTGGTTCCGAAGACAGCCATGGACGTGCTATCTGGGGACTGGGGAACGCTGTCGCACTTGCGAAATATGATGATATTCGGGCTGCAGCAAGGGAGTTATTCGAAAAAGCCTTGCCAGCACTCGTTGAGTTCAATTCCCCCCGCACCTGGGCTTATGCTTTGGTAGGCATCCACGCGTACTTAAGTCAATTCGGCGGCGACAGCGAAGTCAAGCGCATCAGAGAAAGATTGGCAGATCGACTTTTTCAATGCTATCAGGATAACTGGAAGCAGAACTGGCCCTGGATTGAAGATATCGTTGCATATGCGAATGGCAGGATTTGTCAGGCTCTTATCATGTCTGGTCTGTATTTACGTAATCGAGAGATGCTCCGCGCTGGTCTTGACAGCCTTGACTGGCTCATGAAGATTCAGACTGATGCCAAGGGTCATTTTGTGCCCGTGGGTAACAACGGTTGGTACTCTCTGGGTGGAAAAAAATCGCGATTTGACCAACAACCCATCGAAGCCCATGCAATGGTCGATGCGTGTCATGAAGCATATAATGCAACTGAAGACCCAAAGTGGCTGGATTACGCACAGGTATGCTTTGAGTGGTTTCTGGGCAGGAATGATCTGAATGTTCCGCTTTATGATTACAAGAGCGGAGGATGCTGCGATGGTCTTCATGCAGATGGACCAAACCGCAATCAAGGCGCTGAGTCAACTCTCGTTTGTTTCCTTTCTCTGCTGAGTATGAATCAGTTCCTGAGCCGTGATATTCTGGGTGGAACACGTATTGAAAAAGAAGTGACCAACAACGAGGGAGTGGTAGGGTATGCACAATAAGCCCATTGTCATGATCAGCTCATATCCTCCCAGGATGTGTGGTATTGCTACCTTCTGCGAAGAAGGACGAGAGTTCATTCAGAAGGAAAATCCCAACCGCCAAGTTTTGGTAATTAGCCATCAGGATGGCCAGGGTGATGGAGTTTTCCCCATTATCGATATGAGACGTGCAGACTGGTGGAGACCAGTTGCAGAAGAGATTGATAGACTGGATCCATACGTTGTTCATATCGAACATGAATACGGTCTCTATGAGTACAGAGACTCCCGCGGCGTGGGAGATGGAAATGCTGGTTTTCTCAATCTGCTTGAGTCCATTGGAAATAATCCGATTGTTGTTGAACCCCATACGGTTCACGGCAGGCTTAGAGATGCTGAGGCTGATTTTATCTATAAAATGTGTCAGAGAAGCCATGTAGTATTGTTTAAGTGTCACTATCAGAAATGGCGCCTAAACTGGACATTCGAGAGTAAAGGGTGGCCGACTCCCCGAAATATTATGGTGGTTCCTCATGGCGCAAGACCAGACAAGCGGTGGGGCGTACATGAAATTCCGGATTTGAGGGAAGAATTTGGCCTTAATAGCAGAGGTCTTGCCCAGCATGTCGTAGGTATGATCGGGTGGATTCAGTCGAACAAACGTTGGGATATCCTTTTATCCATGTGGGAAGATATTCATGATGAAATAAAAAAACAATCAGGCCAAGATTGGGATTTATTAGCTGCAGGCACCATGCGCGATCCAGATCACAGGCAAAAATATGAAGAATGGAAATCTGATATTCAGGCCCTTGCCGATAAAGGCATTGCTCACTACCACGAGTTTATTCCACGGGGAGATGATTATTACAAAATAATGGCCATCTGTGATTTTATCGTTTTACCATCAACGGATGAGACCCAGTCAGGGACGCTGGCCCGGATTATTGCGTTGAATAAACCATATATCACCACTGCCCCCATGGAAGGACTAACAGCGCAGACGCTGGAAAGTGAAGGTGGGCTCTTGTTTACCACAAAGGAAATGCTCAGGAAAAAGGTGATTAGGCTGGCAACTGATGAAAGATTGCGTTTGGAACTGGGAGAAAACCTCAAGAGATACCTTGATAATGTGGTTAGCTGGGAAATAGTAGCACGGCAGTACAACCACGCGTATGAATTAGCGCGTGAAGCATCCCGTTCAGGTCATCCCGTGACATTGGCTTTGGAATTTTAGATAGGTAAAACATGGATACTGAAGAATGAGCACTTGTTCCAACGAGCTTTTTACACGGTATGAAGGCAACCCGATTATTCAGGCAAAAGATATCCCATACTGCGTCAACTCTGTCTTCAATGCCGCAGCTACACGAGTTGGTAACGATACCCTCCTGCTCATGCGGGTAGAAGACCGTCGCGGTATTTCACATTTTACAACAGCATCCAGCAGCAACGGAATTACCGATTGGCGAATTGAGTCCGTGCCAACCTTACTGCCTGATCCGATTGGCCATCCTGAAGAAATCTGGGGAATTGAGGATCCACGGATTACACGTATCGAGGAGCTAAATCTATGGGTAGTTGTCTATACTGCATATTCACGCGCAGGCCCTTTGGTTTCGTTGGCTACCACGACCGATTTCAAAACATTTGAACGCAAGGGTGTTGTAATGCCTCCAGAAGACAAGGATGCGGCTTTGTTTCCCGTCCGCTTCAACGATCGGTGGGCAATGGTGCATCGGCCAGTTACAACCTTTCCCGGTGTAGGCGCCCACATCTGGATATCCTTCAGCCCCGACATGAAACACTGGGGCGATCATCAGATTCTTATACCTGCCAGAAGGGGCGCGTGGTGGGACGCACATTGGATCGGATTGTCACCGCCACCTTTGCAGACAGAAAAAGGATGGTTGATTCTGTATCATGGTGTTCGAAAAACAGCAAGCGGCTGTATTTACCGGTTAGGCCTTGCGCTCCTTGATTTAAATAACCCAATGATAATACGGGCGCGATCCGATGAATGGGTCTTTTCGCCTGAAGAACCATATGAAGTGGTTGGAGACGTCGATAAGGTTGTTTTTCCCTGTGGCTGGGTCGTCAGCGGTGACGATGTTCGGCTTTATTATGGCGGAGCGGATAAATGTATCGCCCTTGCCACATCTCGCTTATCAGAGATGTTGGATTGGCTCGAACATCATAATCAATTGAACACACCATTCTACGGTAAAGAAGATTGATGTGATTAGGCGGGTGAGCGGGATTTTCAAGATAACAACCACGCACGAATCCGGTCAAGTAATGATTCCTCAAGGGCAGAATAATAAAACACGCATGATCTTTATGGTTGAAGCGTGCGTCTCCCTTCGCCGAGTATCCCGTCCTTCGTAGCAGTTCTCCTGCGGAGGATGGATCGGCAGACAAGTTGCCTCTTCTCCCGGCTAAGCCGTCAGAGACTCCCCTTCACACCCGCTATGCTTATATTCTATCGGTTTTCATCCTTCATGAATAGTGATTGCATATTGTCATGATTTCCGATATTCTTCATAGGTATTGTCTTGATGTACAAGCTCAAGTAAGAGGTGTACTGCATAATGGATCATGAACAAAGAACGAACGCGTTTCAATTTCTCGATAAACTTCCATTTAATCGCTTCCATGTCCAGATAATGATACTCACGACTCTGTCATCGGTGGTCATGGGAATTATTTCGCAAACCGTGGCGTACATTCTGCCACTGGTCTTGAAGGAATGGATTCTTACGCCTGTCGAGGGAGGGTCTATTGCGTCCTATACGTTCGTTGGCCTCATGCTCGGCGCTGCAGGTTTTGGTATACTTTCAGACCGTGTCGGAAGAAAAAAAACGCTAATCCTTGCGGTTGCAATCTCAGGCATTTTTAACGGGCTTGCCTATTTTGCCACTGATTATACTGTCTTTTGCGTTCTCCGTTTCCTCTCCGGCATTGGACTGGGAGGCATCCCGCCTCTAAGCGTTACCCTCCTATCCGAGCTTGTGCCCACCCGGATGAGGGCAAAGGCTGTAACAACGGCAACATGTGGGTTTCCTTTTGGATGGGCTGTATCCGGAATTATAGCCATGTTTATTGTGCCGCATTTCGGATGGCGCGTTTTGCTGGCAGTATCAGGGTTTCTGGCACTGATCCTTGTACCATTCCTGGCGCTCTACCTGCCTGAATCAATACGTTTTCTTTCAGGAAAGGGCCGTAACAACGAAGCGACAGAGCAGATGCGCAGAATTGAAAAGACGGCCAGGTTGTCAGCGTCTTCGTGGAACTTTGATAGTCCAGTATCTAGTCCTCACCATATGAAAGGTGCACTTAGGCAGCTTTTTAGGGCAAAACTGGCAACGATGACAATTCTCGTATGGCTTAGCTATTGTTTTACGCTGGTTGCTGTTCATGGGCTATCAGTCTGGATTCCTCAGTTATTTGTAAAGGCGGGTTACTCTCTGGTCAAGAGTTACAGTTTTAGCATTGTACAGTCAATGTGGGCGTTGGCGGGAGGTTTTTTTCTCGGTTTCCTGCTTGACCGATTTGGCCGGAAACCAGGCCTCCTTCTTTCCTATCTGTTTGGAGGTCTTTCGATCCTGATATTCAGCGTAGCGAATTCTCCGGCGCTTCTCTATCTTGCAGGTATTGCCACTGGCCTGTTCGTGTTTCCACTTCCTGGAGTGCTCCACGTTGTGGCAGGTGAGATCTATCCGACCCGTATCCGCGCAACTGGTGTTGGTTGGGCGGCTGTGGCGTCAAGGGTTGGCTCTATCCTTGGACCGCTTCTCGGTGGGGCAATTCAAATGGCAGGTCTGGGCTTCCATTCATTTTTTTTCATATTTGCCATGCCCTGTTTTGCCTGCATGGTTTTAGTCGCGTTCTACAGGGTTAATGTAAAGAATGATGCACTTGAAGAGGTAAGCTCCAAGCTGATGTCAACGACTTAGACTTTCCGTATTTTTGTGAAGGGAATATACACCTTGCTTTTCACATCAGTCACTATTCTTCCGATAGTCAGATAACGCGTTCGGATGGAACCGATTCCAGAAAACATCAGGAGAGCATGAATGGATAGAAGGAACAGCGAAGCAGGTTACACACACGATATGAAATGGTTCGTAACTATCATAGCAACGGTGGTTCTGATATTTCTTTACATGGCCGACATCAGAACAGCCAGGGCTGAAGAACCGATTGGGTCTCGTTTGACAGGAGAGGAAACAGAAACATTGATTCGTCTTCACAACAAGGCTCGTGCAGATGTAGGGGTTGGCCCCCTGGTTTGGTTGAAAAGCCTGGCTGAGTATGCACAATCATGGGCTGATCACCTCGCTGCCACACGCTGTAGAATTGAACATCGTCCATATTCAGGAAAATGGAAGCAAAGACATGGTGAGAACCTGTTTGTGGGGACGTCCGGATATTATGGAGTTGCAGACGCAGTAAAGGCGTGGGAGAGTGAAAAGTCATTATATCATGGTAAACCTCTTAACTCTTCAAATTGGTATCCCTCCGGTCACTACACCCAGATGGTATGGAGAAGTACGAGCCATATAGGGTGCGCAAAAGCAGAGTGTGGCGGCAATGTCATAATCGTCTGTAATTATGATCCGCCAGGCAATGTACTGGGGCAAAAACCATACTAATTCTGCCGTGACTGTTTATTTTTCTGAAAAAATCTGTGCAGAGAATGTGTAGATCAGGGTATCCTTGTCTTTCCATGCCTCGGGGGGCAGGCCTGCCTTAACGCATGTATGCTCGAGAAATTCCTGCCTGTTCCAATGATGCTCTGTTGCAACCTGAGGCAGGAGCAACCCGGCATTATTCCCCCTGACCAAATACAACCCGTGTCTTCCGACCTCGATTTCATTGGTATCCGAAATTAATTTCAAAGGGCTTAAAATGGATATTTCGATACGGATATTCTTCAGTTCTCCTTGTGAGACCGGTGGGAAGCGGGGATCCCGTGTTGAAGCGGCTATCGCCATGTCTGAAACAGCTTTGTAAAGAGGGACCACGGGCTGAGTGTATCCAATACATCCCCTCAGCGACCCATTTTTTGTCAGAGTCACAAATGCCCCACGCTTCTCAAGGAGCATCGGATCATTAATATCTATTTTTGGAGCATTCCCTTTTCTGACATATTCCTCAAGGGTTTTCCGTGCAATACCAAGGAGCATTTGCTGTTCTTTTCTGCTAAGACCATGATCGGATCGAGGGTGCGAAAAGGCTACCGAGCAATACCCCACAACCCTTGATCTGTCGTTCGTCACATCCCCTGAATTGGCATAGTTAAGGATAGTGGCTGTAGCGCGTATCTGTTTAGCCAGCATCATCAGTGAAAGAACGCCCTGTGCTCCGCAGAGTTCACCTTCTTCTTTTTGAAGTCTTCGGCGGAGGTTGTCAACATCCAATTCGGCCATATCCTTGAGGGTACCAGTATCCATCTTGTTTGCAGCATCATAGGAGTGGAAGTGAGACATGTCGGAAGAGGCGACGACTAAGATGCTCTCAGAATTGTGCTTAAGCAGGCCTGCAAGGGTGTCAAGCAATTGCCTGTAGTCATGACTATCCATTGCCCCGGTAACAAGGGGAACTATTTTGAATCCTGTGAGGGTCCTCTGGAGAAATGGCACCTGAACTTCAAGGGAATGTTCCTGCTCAAAGGCTGCCGGAAAGGGTTTCACCGTTTTACCATCTTTCATAATGGCCTGGGCCATTTCATGGTCGATAGCAACTGTCCCCAATGGCGTCTCCCATGATCCTTCAGGGTAGATAGCAATGCCACGAAAGGGAACTCGATGGCTCGAACCGATAATGATAACAGTTTTATACGCCTTGCCTTTAATCTGAGAATATGCGGAAGCAGCAACCTTTCCCGAGTATTCATATCCAGCATGGGGGACTATAATTCCGAAGATCTGGCCAGTTACTTTTTTACTCTTTTGTTCTGATTCTTTTAAGTAACCATCGATCATATTTCCGAGACGTACTGTATCGGCAGGGTAGAATGATCCTGCAAACACCGGTTTCCGTACTTTGGGTGCTGGTCTATCCGTGGCACCCAACCCTTGCAGAGGGTGTACAAGAATGAACGCGATTATCACACAATTAACTTGTATGAAACGTATAATGCGTAACGGGTGACGAAAGACGTTTTTACAACTCACAACTGAAAACACAAGACTCATAACTGGCTTTATACCGCCCATATCCCTCCAATTTTCCCATTACAGAATGGACATTTTCCGTTTTTTACAAGATTTTCCAGTATATTGTATCCTGATCTCCTGATAATCATCTTTTTACAGTGGGGGCAATATGTATTTTCTCCCGGATGACCAGGCACATTGCCGATATATACATACTGTAACCCGTTAGCCAGGGCGGTATCACGGGCTTTTTCTAATGTACTCACTGGGGTGGGTGAAACACCGGTTAATTTATACATGGGGTAGAAACGGGAAAAGTGAACAGGCACGTCTGCCCCCACACTGGTCTTTACCCATGCGCACATTTTGCGTATCATATCTAAATCGTCATTATGGCCGGGAATAACAAGGTTAGTGATCTCTACCCAAACATTTGAAGCCTTGAGTGTCTTGATGGTTTCTAAAACAGGACCAAGCTCTGCCTCGCACAGCTTGGTATAAAATGATTTGCTGAAACCTTTCAGGTCGATATTGACCGCATCAAGATACTGACAGAGTTCCTTCAGCGGGGCAGGGCTGATATATCCATTTGAGTGTTGAACGTTGAGTATTCCTTTACTTTTTGCAATTTTTGCCACATCAAGCATATATTCAAAAAAGTTTGTCGGTTCCGTATACGTGTACGCGATGCTCCTGCTTCCACTTTTCAGTGCCGCGTTGACAATGTCTTGGGGCGGGCTATGCTTATTTACTGTCTCCAGAGGAGAGGCCTGAGATATCTGCCAGTTCTGACAGAATTTGCACCGGAGGTTGCACCCTGCGCTGGCAAATGAAAAGCTGAGGGTCTTTGGAAGGACATTGAAAAAGGGTTTCTTTTCAATGGGATCAATGTGCACTGCACATGGCTGGGCATAACCAAGAGCATAGAGTTTTCCGTCAATATTTTTTCTGGCTCGGCAAAAGCCCAATTCACCATTTGAAATAATGCACCCTCGGGGGCAAAGCTGACACCAGAGCTTCTTTTGTTTGTCTTTGAGCCTCTGATAATAAAGTGCTTCTTTGAGGGGGATGCCATTCTTCCCAAGGATTTCATCTGCATCAAGCCTCAATGCGAAGGGTGTGAGAAATGCAATTTTAAGGAACTGCCTTCTATTCATCATAGCTTCAATATAAAAGTATACTACTTTCGCGGAAAGGTGAACAAGAGCAGGAAACTGCATGCTTTCAGGGTGGCAAGGGCAATGCAGGTCTGTGTGATTCCAAGTGTCGGGATGAAGAGAAAACCACCAAGAACGCCACCCACCCATCCACCAAGGAGGTCAACGCAGTAAAGTAGGCCGACTGTTTTTCCTATAGCTTCTCGACGAAAGCTGAAATAATCCGTCTGTTGTATGTAGAGCCGGTTTGCAAGAGGAAATTCCATCCCCGTGAGCAGCCCCGAGATCAGGAGAAGGAACAGAAATCCAATCCGTATAAAAATGGGTTCCCCATGAGTACCCACCTCAAGATATCGGAAGAAAATGATGAGAACAACAGAAAGAAGGATGATGCCAAAATCTATCTTCATAAAGATTCCGAGCTTCCTTCTTCCATGACTTGGCCAGTTTGCCGTCATAATCCCACCGATTGCAAGACCGGCCATAAAAGCAGTGATAAGGATTCCAATTTCGTAGAACACCTGCCCATATACTATCTGGAAACCAAACAGGAGAATCAGGTGTAAAACCATGGAGGTAAATCCTGTCGTTGTTATGGCGAATGGCAGACTGATGGTGTGATATTTTTTCTGGAGAACTAAAAAGATAAGAAATAGTGCAGTGAAGACGGCTGTAACCATATATATATTAAGCGCAACAATTCTATCGAAAAGTGGTTTGAGATATGGGGTAAAAAGCAGATTGTTAAAGAGAATGTTGTAATAAAGGCCTTTGGGTACAAAATCCCTATTGAAATGGGTTACCGGAAGATCAACAAGCGAAATATACCATTGCCTTCGATCGTCTTGAAGACGATAATCAAGATGAACCTGGTTAATAAGGTTTGTCTTGATACCCCGTTCCGCCAGCCTTTTTGACAGAAGGGATGATGATACATTTGTACCATGTTTGCTTGCTGAGGCAAATATGAAGTTGACATCACCTGGCACCACAAAGATATTGGGAAAAACACTTTTCACTGTTCGATACATACAGGCGTTCATATATTGCAATTCACGGCTGTAATATGACGTTGAACCGGTGAGGTAAAGTGACAAAATCCCCTGGTCATTCAAAATATTAAGAATGTTTTTAAAAAACTCCTGGGTAAAGAATCTGTTTGTCTGTAAGGTTAGTGGAGGTGAAATGCCGAGCAAAATCACATCATATGTCCGTGTGGTTTTTTTAATGAAGATTCTCCCATCCGTATAATGCTGGGCAACCCTTTTGTCAGTCAAATCCTGGTGCGATAACGGGGTGGAAAATTTTTTTACCGTAATCAGGAATTGCGGATCAATTTCCACATAATCAATGTTTTTTACGCTTGGATGCTTAAGGATTTCATGAATAACGCCGCCTGCTCCTCCACCCAAAACCAATATAGTCTCAGGGTTCGGATGAGAAAGGAGAGAAATGTGAGAGAACTCCTCAACAAATGGTATGTCGGGAACGGGGGTTGTCATCACAGGGACGCCATCTGTATAAAACGTTAACTGATCCTGATTTCTTGCGACAACAATGTTTTGGTACAGGGTGTTTTCGTAAAAAATGACTTTTTTCCCCTGCCATTGTCTCTCAAGAGAATTACGGTGAATTCTGTCTGCCCCACTTCCTGCGAGAAGTACAATAGATATTATGAGAACAACAAACCCTGATATCAGAGATGATGTTTTTCGTGCAACGTCTGCGAAGAGAAGCATGATGAGACAGATCAGAGCGTTGAGAGATGCCACTCCAATGGCTATCTCGAAGGAATTGAACATGGGGATCAATATGTAACTTACCAGCACTCCGCCGGCAATTGTGCCGAGCATTTCATAGAAATATACTTTCCCGATAGAGGAAGAAGCACTTTCGTTAATTTTGCTCAACATACCGCATGCTACAGTAAACAGCATGCCATGGAAAAAACCTGTGGGGAAAAAGATAATCAGTGAATAATATAATGTTTCAACAATGCCGACTCCCATGTCCGGAGAAACGCCCATAAGTATTTTCATGATACGGGTCAGGTAAATACTCAAAGGAAAAGCGACCGAGAAGAGCAGCATGAGCCAACTCAAAAGTCTCCCGTGCTCCCGTATTCTGTCCGATGTTTTGCCCCCGAAAAAAGCTCCAAGTGCCTCCCATACAATCCATGACCCGATAATGATACCGATGGAAAACTCGTTTCCGGAAAAAACGATAAGCGTTTCCCTCAGGAGAATTGTTTGTGCAACTATTCCGCTCAAGCCTATTATCAGTACAGCAAGAATGAAGTTGGTGTGAGTCCCCATAGACATTCCAATAGCTTATAAGGGAGCGAGGGAAAGAGTCAACAAAATCCGGTCTTTCATCGGTTTTTCTTACTTTTTCCCTGTCTTTTCCGCCCGCCTTGCTTTTCCCGCCTGCACGAGCCCTTCCGAAATTGCCTTGAGTGACATTGTCAAGTATGGTATAACACTCTGTCCGGAGAGATGTCCGAGAGGCTGAAGGAGCACGATTGGAAATCGTGTGTACGTGCTAAAACGCGTACCGAGGGTTCAAATCCCTCTCTCTCCGCCAGATAAGAAAATAGAAAAGCCAGGCCCTGCGCAACGTGAAGGTTATGAACCCCGTCAGGTTCGGAAGAAAGCAGCGGTAGTAGCTCATCCGTGTGCCGCAGCCAGCCTGGCCCCTTTTTTAGCTGTAAGATGTCAGCAGTGAGCAGAAACTGGTGCCAGAAATAGATAAACAAGAAGTTGAGAAGTTAAGAAGCTGCGAAGTTGAGTAAATATTAGAAGAAAGTTAGGTGAAACCCTGGATCAGGACCTAAGAATCGGAATGCCAGCCATGAAATCAATAGCGAAACGCTGTGACCTTTTAAGCTCGCAGCTCGCAACTCGCAGCTCGCAACAAGAATCTACTGCATTTCTCTCCGAACTCCGAACTCCGAACTCCGAACTTTTAACTGTGGAGGAATTAACCGCATGAGCTACACGGTTATTGCCCGACGATGGAGACCGAAGAAATTTGATGATGTGATGGGGCAGCCTCACATTGTAACGACCATGAAAAACTCCATAAAGTTCGGGCGGATTGCCCATGCGTATCTTTTCACAGGGCCGCGGGGTGTCGGGAAGACTTCCTTGGCACGAATCCTTGCAAAGGCTGTAAACTGCCTCAATAAAACTTCAGAAGAGCCGTGCGGTGTATGCGAAAACTGCGTTTCCATAGACAAAGGCAGTTTTCCTGATATCATCGAAATTGATGCCGCATCGACGGGAAGGATAGATGAGATGAGAGCAATGCTCGATACTGTCCGGTACTTGCCAATGAAAGGTATGTATAAGGTGTATATCCTTGATGAATCACACATGCTAACGGCCCAGGCAAAGGATGCATTCCTCAAGACCCTTGAAGAGCCGCCCGGGCATAACATCTTTGTTCTTGCCACGACTGAAGTCAACAAGATTCCTTACACTATCATGTCCCGGTGCCAGCGGTTTGACTTCAGGAGAATTTCTGAAGCTGAGATTGTTCGACAATTGAAACGAATATGCGATGAAGAAGGTATTACCTACGACGAAGAGGTATTCTCGTATATTGCTGTTGAGGCTGACGGAAGCCTCAGGGACGCTGAGTCAATCTTGGATCAGGTAATTTCATTTTCTGGAAAACATATAGCCTATAAGGATGTTTTGGGTGTCATAGGTATCGTTGAAAACGAGATTCTTTATACTCTTTTCAGGTCAATTCGTGATGAGAACCTGAAAATGGGGTTTGAGATCATCGAAAATTCCCTCAACGAAGGATATGATGTCCACCAGATATATCGCGGTCTTGTCTCTATGCTGAGGAATATGATGATCCTGAAAGTTTGCGCGGAGAGACCATCATTTCTGTATATGAGTGATGAGGAGTATATGAGGCTTTCCGATATGATAACGGGGATTGAGTACTATGAAATCCAGAATATGCTCAATTATGTGCTTAAGGCTGAGGACCTTCTGAAAGGGCTTTTTCCGAAAGTGGCTCTTGAGATTTTGTATATCAATCTCTACAACATCTCAAAGCTGAGGGATATTGAGAGGATTATCGACACAACGGAAATACACGAACTTCCGCCTGAAAAAAAGGAACTTCACGAGAAAAACAGTCCATCTTCTCCCCAGAAGGAGCCGGAGACGAGAAGACTCGAACGCGATGCCCATGGCTTTGTAGAGTATCTGAAAAAGAAAATGCCGTCGGTTGGGAATTTAATGGATAGCCATGAGGTTAAAGCTGAAAATGATACGTTTATTGTTAGAGCAGACAAACAATCTCAGGCCTTGTTCAGACATCGAGGTGATGAAATCAAGAAACACCTCACAGATTTTTTCGGGAAGTCCATGAATTTCGTTGTTCGTGATGATGGTGATACAAAGAAGAATACCCTCGACGAGTATGTAAAGGAAGCACAGAATTTGTTTAACCGATAAAGGAGGAGAAATGTCCAAACAATTAGGTCAACTCATGCAGCAGGCAAAAAAGATGCAGGAAAGATTTCAGAAAATGCAGGAAGAGGTTTCCGTTAAAACAGTTGAAGCGCAATCTGGCGGCGGTATGGTTTCCTGTGTCGTGAACGGCAAACAGGAACTGGTATCGTTGAAAATCTCCGATGAAATCTGGGAAGAGAAAGACAAGGAGCTCCTCGAAGATCTCATTGTTGCAGCCATCAATGACGGATTAAACAAGTCAAAGGAAATGCTCCAGGAAGAAATGTCCAAGATCACCGGTGGGATGCCATTACCGTTTAATCTATAGTCTATCATGTTCTATCCTGCGCCAATAGAGCGGCTTATAGAAAACCTTTCGAAGCTTCCTGGTATCGGGAGAAAGACAGCTACTCGACTTGCCTTTTATCTCCTGAACACGAAAGAAAGCTATGTCACTGAACTTTCCCATAGCCTTATTGACATTAAAGAAAAGATCAAGCTGTGTAGCACATGTTTCAATATTACTGATGTTGACCCATGCCAGGTTTGTACAGATGAAAAACGCAGCAGTTCAACCATCTGTGTCGTCGAAGAATCTTCACATATGATGGTGATTGAGTCAGCCCATCCCGGTCACTTCCGGTACCACATCCTCCATGGGGTCATCAATCCCATTGAGGGCATCGGCCCTGACGAGGTGAGGATAAAAGAGTTAAAAGATAGAGTGATACGGGAAGGCATACGTGAATTAATAATTGCCACAAATCCCAATATTGAAGGCAACACGACAGCCCATTATATTGCCGAAATCCTCCAGGACCTTGACGTGAAAATAACCCGTATTGCTTCAGGCGTACCGATCGGTGGTGACATCGTCTACATCGATCCTCTGACGATCAAAAGCTCACTCGATAACCGACGAAACATATAGAGCTACCCTCCTGCGGCAAGAGGAATCAACAGCACCTCATCGCCATCGTTGAGAACAGTATCCATACCATTTAATGATTGTATCGTTTTTCCGTTAACCATCAGACGAACATAGGGAAGGATCTCGTTGCTTCCCGGTTTGAAGATATGAGGGGAAAGGCTATCCCCCCATATCTCCACCATACCCGCGAGAAGACCGCTCACGTTGGTACCATCGGGAACAATGATTTCCACGTCCTTCCCGCCGAGAACATCTTTCAGCTGTAATATCGAGTGTACTCTAATCTTCACCGTTTTTGTGCCCGCTATACACCCAGGAGATCTGCCGCCATACCCAATCCAAGTTCTTCCAGTTTTGCCCGGGTAGGTACCCCTGTTTGTGGATCCCATCCCCGTTCGGTGTAGTATTCATCAAGCATCTTCTTTAAATCTTCCTTGCTGATAAGCTGGCCTTTCGACCCCCCTTCTTTGAGGGGTTCTGTCATAAGCCGCTCTGGAAAGGCGTCATCTGCCCTCGTGAATCCTTCTCTCGTATTAAATACCTTGGCAAGGTTATTCAGTCGTTCCCCCACTTTCTGCACTTCTTCTGCAGTTAACGTCAGCCCGGTCACTGCCTCCATGAGGGCGGCTGTATTCTGTGTGGATGTGGCAGGCAATGCGGTATCGAGAATAAAGGCGCACATGGTGGCACAGTCGCAGGTCACTGCCCGTACGTCTTGATTCCATTTTGTAAGCTTGCCTTTACCTTCAATGGCAAGCCTGTCAACCTCCCAAGGGACTGGTATGCCGAAGATTTCCTGAAAGGCATATCCCCTGTTGTGATCAGCGCCGGTGTATGCTGTGGCGTAGTTCAGACCGTGTGCCTTGGCCCCACGAACGTCATACGCAGGCAACTCAAGACCTTTTATATGCATTGCGTATTTCTCAGAGCCCTTTCCGATCTTTTTGGCAGCCGCTTTTGTACCGTCGGCCAAAACGTCACCGATTCCCTCCCGGTATGCCATCATACGAAGTAAAGCCATCATTGCCTGATCATTGCCGAATTTGAGTTCAAGACCACCCGTGTCAGCCGGAGTGAGAATGCCTTTTTCAAAGAGCTCCATAGCAAACCCTATGGCCACCCCTGCGGATATACTGTCCAAGCCTAATTCATCTGCGAGGCGGTCAGCGGCTATTACAGCATCAAGATTCGCGACGCCTGTTTCAGTACCAAAAGAATAGATCGTCTCAAACTCAGGCCCTTCGGTAAGGATACCTGCATACGGCCCTGTTTTAGCAAGTTTTATCTGGCTGCATCCTACCGGGCAGTCATAGCAGTGCTCTTTGCCAATCTTGCGGGTATTCTGGGCATCAAGGCCTAACTGTTCAACAGGAACGAATTCACCGGTTGCAGACCAATTCTTTGCAGAGAGGATTCCCAGGGCTCCGGTAAGATCAACAACCATCGGAGTGCCGGCAGGAGAGAACGCAGAATAGAGAACAGGACTTTCCTTAAAAGCCTTCAGCATTTCAGATCGTGCGGTTTTGTATTTTTCTTCTGAGGCGATGGTCACTTTGCCTGTTCCCCTGACTGCTATAGCTTTTAGATTTTTTGAACCCATCACGGCCCCAAGCCCTTTGCGTCCAGCAGCACGCCTCTCGTTAATAATACAGGCTATTTTGCTCAAACGTTCTCCGGCGGGCCCGATGCAGATAACCCTCGTATTCTGGTCATTGAGGTTATCTTTAATTAGTTGCTGACAATCAAAAGTCATTGTTCCCCATATGCCGGCAGCATCGTGAAACCGGACATTACCGTCCTTTACGGATACCCATGTCGGTTTGTCAGCTTTTCCTTCAACGATGATGGCATCCCATCCTGCAAACTTCAATTCGGCCGGAAAATAACCTCCCGTAAGGGCCATCCCTACGGCTCCGGTGAGCGGAGATTTTCCTACCACTGCCATTCTGCTTGCACAGGGGATTGAAGTACCGGTGAACGGTCCGGGAGCAAAGATCAGTTTGTTCTCCGACCCCAGAGGATCCGTGCCTGGTTTAACCTCGTCAAAGAGATACTTGATACCGAGGCCTGCTCCACCAATGAAATTTTGTGCTACCTCAAGGGGTAGTTTTTCCTCTTTCGCGGTCTTGTTCGTTAGGTTGATCCGAAGAATGTTCCCTGTGTATCCTCCTGAATACATAACTCCTCCTCTTCTAATGAAGTTTGTCAAGCATATACTTACAATCTGTTAAAGCTCCTTTTGTTGTGGTGGCCTCCTGCCTTTTTATATCCCCTTTACCTAACCTCTTTTATTCTGCGAGCCCTTATTCGCC
>Ga0067045_1029936_pt1 | contig 17489 bp, 18 predicted proteins | sample TerdegcTABiofilm_FD_59184 | JGI IMG/M metagenome (GOLD analysis project Ga0067045, IMG submission 59184) | Combined Assembly of (Gp0054472, Gp0054536) Wastewater bioreactor microbial communities from Singapore -Terephthalate degrading... | reverse complement strand
AAGCCATATTATTAGGGGGGATGGAATCTCTGCACTTTCTTCTGTCGCAAAAATATTAGCTCCATTCTTTTTAAGAAGCTTTATAGCACTTACTCCACTTTTTCCAAGTCCAAAAACCGTAATATTTTTCCCTCTAACAGAGAAATTTTTGTTTGTTCTTTGAATATTCTTTTTCACTTCCTCCTCCTACTTAAAAAGATTTGGAAACGTGAAACCTTTAATCATAATGATTGAAGTAGTAGTAAGAATTACTTGAATAATCCAGAATCTTACAACGATTAAAGGCTCAGGAAGACCTTTTAACTCAAAATGATGATGCAGGGGAGCCATAAGAAATATTCTTTTACCTATTCCAGCTTTTCTTTTTGTATATTTAAAGTACGAAACTTGGATAATGTCGGATAATGCTTCTATAACAAATATTCCACCCAAAACTAAGAGTATAATTTCAGTATTAGTTAAAATAGCAAGAGCTGAAATCGCTCCTCCAATAGCAAAAGAACCCGTATTTCCCATAAATATCTTTGCAGGATAAAAGTTAAAAAACAAAAACCCCAGGAGAGAACCAGCAAATGCAAGGCTAAAATCAGACATAGATATATCGTTAGCTATCAAAAAGTAAAAGAGAAAAATAGGGATACTGATCCCACTTAATAATCCATCAAGACCATCTGTTAAATTTACAGAATTAGCAGTTGCAAGAATAACTATTATTTCAAAGAAAAAAACAAATACAGGGTTTAAATTAAAATTCTTTGTTTTTAAAGCGATTATAAGGAACGGAATAGAAAAAATTATTTGCAAAAAGATGCTTTCCCTTGCTTTCAAACCATAAGGTGATTTTTTAAAAGTTTTAATAAAATCATCTAAAAAACCAATAAATGAAAAGCCTAAAATCATATAAATTAGTAAATAACTATTTTCTGTAAAACCCTTTAAAAAGGAGAAAATCATAAATACGACCAATGTAACTAATATGAATAGAATTCCTCCGATTGTTAGAGTTCCAGATTTTGAAATATGTGATTCTGGACCTTCTTCTCTTATAATCTGTCCAATTCCTACTCTTTTAAGGAGCTTTAAATAGAACGGCATTAAAAAAATGACCAAAAACACTGGGATTAAAAAGATAATTAGCAATTTTCTAACTCCTCGACTATTGATTTAAGATTCATACCGTTAGAGCCTTTAATAAGAATAGCATCTCCGTAGCTAAAATTCCTCCTAAAATAAGAGAGAATATCTTTTATATCAGCAAATTGCAGAAATTCGGTTTTATCTCCTAACTCCTCTCTAACAAATTCCCCATATTTTCCTATGTAGAGAACCATATCAATTGATGCATCATTTATAAATTTCCCGACTTTTTTATGAAGTTCCAAAGAAGAAGGGCCAAGTTCAAGCATATCTCCCATTACTATTATAGCTCTTCTTTTTGGAATTCTTATAAAAGTGTTAATGCTTGCTTCAAAAGAATATGGATTAGCATTGTAAGAATCATCCAAAATTATCACACCATTTTTAAGTTTTAAAATCCTTCCTCTTCCAGGTAAAGGTTTAAAGTTAAGTAGTCCCTCTTTTATTTGAGGAATAGTAAGCCCTAAATGAAACCCAAGATATATTGAAGGTAAAGAATCGAGCACAAAATGTTCACCAATTGCTTTTATCTCGAATCCTTCTAAATTTCTTCCATTGATACTTACATTAAAATTAGAAGAGCTGGATAAAAATTTTATATCTTTAGCTCTTATATTAGCCATATTCGAAATTCCATAAGAATAACCAAAAGGAGCGAAATTTAAAGAGGCTTTTGCCCAGTAATTATCAGCATTAGCAAGCAAAATTCCTTTTTCTCTCAAAGCTTTAGCAAGCTTTATCTTTTCCTCAAAAACATTTTCTACCTTTAAAAAAAACTCGAGATGAGATTCCCCAATTCCTGTAATTATACCTATATCAGGATTAACTATGCTTAGATTTTCATCCATTTCTCCTGGGTAAGAAGCACTGAGTTCTGCTACGAAATACTTCGACTTCTCATCAATTCTTGATAAACTTAATGGTATTCCAATTGGTGTATTAAAATTGCCAATTGTTTTAGAGGTGCGAAATTTTACGCTTAATACTGAATATATAAGCTCTTTAACAGTTGTCTTGCCTGAAGAACCAGTTATACAAATTTGAATTGGATTCATCTTTTTAAGAATATATTTTCCTACTTTTTTTAAGGCATAATCTGTCTTATGAACCACAATTTCAAAGTGAGGATTATTACAATCTAAATCTAATTCTTGTTCAGTAATTAATCCAATTGCACCTCTATTTAGAGATTGTTGCGCAAAATTATGTCCATCTATATTTTTGCCCTTAATACAAACAAATGTTTCTCTCGCTTTAATCACTCTTGAATCAACGTTAGGCAAAAATTCAATTAAGCTTTCGGGAGTAAAAAGAGCTCCCTTCAAAACGAGCTTTCCATCTAAGATCTTACTTAGTTCATCAAGTCTAATTCTCAACGGTATAACCCTTAGAAATTAATATTTTTCTTATTTCTATTGTATCATCAAAATCAAGAGTTTTTCCTTTTATTAAAAATTCTCTCTGATTACCTCTTCCCAATATAACTAAAAGATCTTCGCTACCAGCAATAGATAGTGCTCTACTTATAGCCTCTCTTCTCTCCTCTTCAATTATACATTTTTCCTTATCTTCCTTTCTTAGACCTTCCAAAAAGTCAGAAAAGCCTATCTCTGGGTCTTCATTTTCTGGGTCATCTGTAGTTAAAACTACTAAATCGAAGAGAGCTGAAATAAGGTTAGCCATTACCTTTCTCTCTTCTTTGTCTCCGCCTCCAACATTTCCAAAAACTGCGATTCTTTTCTTATATTTTTTATTTGCAATAAGATTTGAAATACTCTCAATGGCAAGAGGAGTATTTGCCTTGTCTATTACAATTGTTGCAGGATGATTTGATTTAACTTTATCCCATCGACCAGGAATTCTATCAATTGAAGTTAAAGCTTTCAGAAAATCCTCAACATTTAAATGAAATGCTAAACCCACCCCAAAAGATGCAATAATATTTAAAGCATTATAGAGACAGGGAAGAGCAGATCTCGCTAAATAATTTCTGCCTTTATATGAAAATTTAAAAATTATACCATTGTCGTTCTCATTATCTATCTCTTCCATTCTTATATCTGCTCTATTATGAGAGCCAAAAGAGATAATCGAGGAAGAGCAAATTGAAAATTTATCAAAATATTCACAATCTCTGTTTAAAATTGAGAGTCCATCAATCTTGGTTTGCTTAAAAAGTTTTGTCTTTGAATTTACATAGCTTTCGAATGAGCCATGATAATTTATATGATGATTAAAACTTATATTTGTAAGCACTGTGACATCAAATTCCAGACCAAACAATCTCTCTTCCGCCAAACCGAAAGAGCTTGCCTCGAGAACAACATATTCACTACCATCATTAAGAAATCTCCTGAAAAGAGAATTCAATTCCATAGGTTCCGGCGTAGTGACGGGACCAGTCAGCATTATATCAAGTTTATTATTTAGAGAATAATAACCAGCAGTCCCTATCAGGGATGCTCTTTTTCCAATTAAATTTAAAGCTTTGTATATTAAATAAGCTACAGAGGTTTTACCTGTAGTTCCAGTAACCCCTATTAGTTTAAGTTTATTTGCAGGTAAAGAATAAAATTTCTGCGCAATTAGGCTGTAAGCTTTCTTAGTAGAAGGAACTATTATTAATGGAATAGGTTTGTTCAAATTTAAAAAGTGTTCCGAAATTATAGCAGAAGCACCATTCTCTATTGCTTCAGAACTGAATGTATCTCCATCAAAGTTTTTTCCTCTTAAACATACAAAAACATCACCTTTTCTTATTTTTCTTGAATCAGTTTTTACACTCCGAATTTCAGTATCTTTAAAATTAATTAGCTCTTTATTATTTATTGATTCTAAAAGTTCGCTAAGCTTCATTTTATTTTATATTGTGAAGTTTAAGCCAATTAACAATCTCTCTAAAGATAGGAGCAGCGACAGTAGAACCATAGACTTCTCCTAAAGATGGGTTTGGCTCATCAATTGAAACAAGAATAACAAATTCGGGATTCTCTGCCGGATAAAATCCGATGAAAGAACAAATATATTTTCCAGGAGCATAAAAACCACCCTCAACCTTATTTGCTGTACCAGTTTTACCAGCTATTGATAATCCTGGAATTCTTGCCTGAGTTATTCCATTCTTATCCTCTACTACATTTTTTAAAGCAATTCTAAGTTCTTTAGATGTCTCTTCACTAATAACCTTCTTTAGGATTTTAGGCTCCCTTTTCTCAATAATGTTACCTTTAGCATCAATTATTTCTTTAATTATCATTGGGGTCATCATAACACCATTATTAGCAATAGCGGCATATCCACTAATTAACTGGAGTGGAGTTACTGAAACACCTTGACCAAAAGACATAGTTGCAGGTGTAGTAGCTGACCAGTCTTTTGGGGGTAGAAGGATACCCTTCTCTTGCCCATAAAGCTCTACAGGCAATCTTTCCCCAAAATTGAACTTCTTTCCATATTTATATAGAAGGTCCTTAAGTTGAAGACCTATTTTTACAAATGAAACGTTGCAGGAATTTCTCAATATATCTGAAAGATTCTGATTTTTACCATGAGGAATCATACACCGAATAATTTTACCTGCTACCTCTATACTACCAGTGCACTCATGAAGAGTTAATGGTGTCATAAAGCCTTCTTCAAGTGCACAAGCTGCAACAAATGGTTTGAAAATGGAGCCAGGTTCATAATTCATAGATGTTGCACGATTAATGTACTTTGGATTGTTTGCGTATTTTTCCCAGTTATTTAAATCATAAGTTGGCTTACTTGCCATAGCAAGGATTTCTCCAGTTTTGGGGTTCATTACAATGGCAACTCCTCCAGCTGCATTCCAGTTATATATATGTTTATCAAGTATTGTTTCAATAATGCCTTGTAAATCTGAATCAATCGTGATTAAAACTGAATTTCCATCCTTAGCCTCTTTAAAAATAAGAGAGGAACCTGGAATATTATCTCCAATAAATGAATGATAAACGATTTTTATTCCTTCTTGGCCGGATAGTATATCGTTTAATGTATATTCTAATCCACTTAAGCCTTTATTATCAAGGCCTACATAACCGATAAGAGGTGCAGCTGTATCTCTTTTGGGATATTCTCTTTTTTCGTCCTTTTCAAAACCATAATCACCTCTTAATGGTCTAACTGCTTCTATCGAATCTTTTTGTGTTTTTGAGAGTTTTCTTTTTATGTAGCAAAAATAGAAATTCTTATTTTGCTTGATTATACTTAGAACTTCTGCCTCCTTCATTCCTATTATTGGAGAGACAATATTTGCAAAAACTTCCGGATCCTTCATTAATCTTGGATTCACATATAAAGAGTAAGCTTCGTTACTCTCTGCTAAAGTAACCATATTTCTGTCAAAAATTTTACCTCTGCTTGCAAAAATTGGTCTAAATTCTTGTTCCTCGGAAACAGAAGCTCTAATATCTTGATTAATGAGACTTATATTTATCAATCGGTAAGAAAGCAAGACTATAATAAAGATTGCAAATAGCGGGAAAATGAGAATTATACGCTTTTTAGCGATTTTGAGTTTATTCTTCATCTTTGAATCTAACAATTATTTTCTCATTATCGTTTGCGTATCGCATATTTAGCTCATTTATTGCTCTCTCTTGAATAAGTTTTAAATCTGTAAGTCTCTCATATTGAACTTTAAACTCAGAAAGAGTATCTTTTAATTCTGTATTATGGCTTAGAGCTTGTGAACGTTTATTTGAAACAACAAGATATTGACTAAAACTTATTCCATAAAGTAAAAGTAAAGCAAAAAGAGATAAAAGTCTTACTATAACTTCTTTCTTCAAAACCTTACTCCTATTCTTAATTTTGCGCTTCTAACAGCTTTATTTATTCTGATTTCTTTGTAATCTGGAACAATAACTTTTTTATTCAATGGCTTAAATTCATTAGAGCTTTTGAAGAAATTTTTAACAATTCTATCCTCAAGCGAATGATAAGAAATAATGCCGACAAGCCCAGATTGTGAAACAATAGATGGCAAAATTGAGAGAAAGTTATTAAGCTCTGTTAATTCTGAATTCACATAAATTCTCAAAGCCTGAAACGTTCTGGTGGCAGGATTTAATCTTCCTTTATATTTATAGACTTTTGCAATTACTTCTGTAAGATCTTTGCAACTCTCTATCGGTTTTTTCTTTCGCTCTGAAACTATAGCATGTGCAATTCTATGTGCCATTTTTTCCTCACCATATTTATATATTATATCAGAAATCTCTTTTTCGCTATAATTATTAAGTACAAATGAAGCATCAATACCATTTTGGAAACGATTATACCGCATATCACATTTGGCTTCGGAAAAAAAACTAAATCCTCTTTCATTTTTAACTATGTGATACATTGATAAGCCTAAATCAATTAAAACTTTATCGAACGATTTTAAACCTGATAGTTTTAATGCTTCATTGGCAGAAGAGAATGGCAGGTGTAGTAAAAGGAAATTTGAGGAAATTTGAGAAAGCCTTTTTTTTGCTATCTCAAGAATTTCACTATCCTTATCAATGGACACAAGAAATCCTTCCTTGCCAATTCTTTTAAGAATTAGACTTGAGTGACCACCCTCTCCACAAGTACAATCAAGAACTTTATCTGATGGTTTTATGTCAAGATAATCCAGAATACTATTTAAAAATGCAGGAGTATGAAAATATTCATTCATATTTTTAACATAAAATTGTGGTTTTGAGTAAGAGTTAAGCCGGGTTCTGTCTCAATACTTTTTAGGTATTGAGTGACAATCATTTATCTAAGCGATCACCTTGAGACTTGGCGAGCAACCTTCAAACGTCTCTCTTCGATCTTGCTCCAGGTGGGGTTTGCCAAGCCAATCAGTCACCTGATTGCTGGTGAGCTCTTACCTCACCTTTTCACCCTTACCTTATATTTACTATATAAGGTGGTATATTTTCTGTGGCACTTTCCTTGAGGTCACCCTCACTGGTAATTAACCAGCACCCTGCTCTATGGAGCCCGGACTTTCCTCAGGTTTAAAACCTGCGATTGTCTCTCTTGCTCAAAACCACATATTTAAAGCTATATTATAATACAAATTTTCTTTAAAAGTGGTTTATTTAAATTTGTAAAAAATTTTAATTTTCTGTTCTCTTGAGTTCCAATTAATTTTACATCCAAGAGTGTTTGTAATAAAACGCAGCGGAATACAAACTCTTCCTGGTGGAACGAGAATTGGAGTTAAATTTTTGTTTGTAGAATCAATATTTATTCTCTTCCCATTCACATAAGCAAAGGGATCATCAATCTTCATTTCTATAATTTTATCGCTAACCAAAACCACGAGTTTTAAATCTCTACTATTCCACTCAAAATAAGCACCGAATGGTTCGAGTATATATCTTATAGGAAGATAAGCTCTCGAATTATATATAAATGGTGCTGTATCCATTTCAAGTTGCCTTTCATTTACATACATAACTCTTGAACCAATAATGTAAACAAGATTTAGCTCTTTAACATAACTTGCAAGTGTAATTTTCTTAAGAGAGGTAAAATCAGTATAAAAGCGAGGAGGACTCTCAAAATAAAGCTCTGGATTTAGTGATACAACTTTTATACCGTATGAGATATTATTTGAAGGCTCCTTTTTAATCTCAAACAAAGGAATTACGATCTCGTAAAATCTATGTTCTTTTTCCTCCATAATAGTTGAGCCAAAACCAGGCATAACCTTACCACTTGAGTAATATGTACCTGAGAAAAATCCTACACCAATATAGTATCTGTAAACAAGAGCGCAGCTATCAGGGCAACTTGAACACATCAATGTATAATTCCTATCAATATTTTTACTGATTTTATCATCGAGATCCCAATCGAAGGTTAATTCAAAATAGTCTTCACAAAAGGGTCTAGCTGGACTTCTATCTTTTCCGCTATCAGCAGTTACATCAATAAGAATATAAAGTTTAGCAAAATCATTTTTGAAATATAGATAACCAAAATCATACTTAATCTTTAGTGCATCATTCCAACAGCATTTATCACATATACCATCTATTTGGGGAATAAAATAAGCAAATGAAGAAATTTCATCTGCAATCAGGTTATTAGTGAAAAGAGAGAAACTGGTCAAAAATATTAATAAAGTTGAAATTCTCTTTCTCAAAATTTTTTTATAACTCCCTAAATATTTGATTCTATATTTATATTATAACTAAATAGATAAGAAGTTCAAAAAATATTTTAAAAGGATAAATTTCTATTAAGCTTGCTTCGTAAATATGAACATATTATCTTTTATATCAACAACTATTGTATCGCCCTCCTTAAACTCCTTCTTAAGAATTTTCACCGAAAGAGGGTCTAATATCTCCTTTTGGATTACTCTTTTTAATGGTCTTGCACCAAACGCTGAATCGAAACCTTTTTCTGCAACAAGTTTTTTAGCTTTATTAGTTAATATAAGCTTAATATCTTTTTCTTTAAGCCTTTTTTCTATCAGTGCAAGTTGGATATCTACGATTTCTAAAATCTGTTCCATATTAAGTCTATTGAATATAACAATTTCATCAACTCTATTTAAGAATTCGGGGCGAAATTGTAATCTCAGTTCATCATTTACTTTTCTTTTTAACTCCTCATAGCTGATATTAGGATCCTGGATATATTGACTTCCGATATTTGATGTCATAATAATGACTGTATTTTTGAAGTTTACTATATGACCTTGTCCATCAGTAAGTCGACCATCATCCAGTATCTGAAGTAAAACATTAAATACATCCGGATAAGCTTTTTCTATCTCATCAAACAGAATTACTGAATAAGGACGCCTCCTCACTGCCTCTGTAAGTTGTCCACCCTCTTCATATCCAACATAACCCGGTGGAGCACCAATTAAACGTGAGACAGAAAATTTCTCCATATACTCAGACATATCAAACCTAATGAGAGCTTTTTCATCATCAAATAAAAATTCAGCTAAAGCTCTTGCGAGTTCTGTCTTGCCAACCCCTGTTGGTCCCAGAAAAATGAATGAGCCAATAGGTCTATAAGGGTCTGAAAGTCCTGCTCTTGCGCGACGAACTGCATTAGATACAACTTTAATGGCATCATCCTGTCCAACAACCCTTTTCTTAAGTCTTTCTTCCATGTGAATAAGTTTTTCTATTTCGCCTTCCATAAGCCTTGATACTGGAATACCTGTCCATTTTGAAACTATTTCTGCAATATCCTCTTCATCTACTTCTTCTTTGAGCATTCTTCGTTCAGGTGGAATTTCCATTATCTTCTTGTTCAATTCCTCGAGTCTTTTATTAAGCTGATATCTAATTCCATATCTTAATTCTGCTGCTTTGTCCCAATCACCACGGAGTTCTGCCTGATGTTCTTCATTTTTTAACTGTTCAATTCTTTCTTTAATTTCCCTTATCTCTCTTATGATAGTTTTCTCTGCTTCCCATTGTGTCCTCATCGCATGGGACTTTTCTCTAAGTTCGCTAATTTCTACCTCAATTTTTTGTAGTCTCTCTTTAGCCTCTGGATCTTTCTTTACGGCTTGCCTTTCAATCTCTAATTGTCTAAGTCGTCTCTCAACTTCATCAAGTTCAACTGGCAAACTGTCTATTTCCATCCTTAACTTTGCACAAGCTTCATCCACAAGGTCAATTGCTTTATCTGGCAGAAATCTATCAGTGATGTATCTATTCGACAAAGTAGTTGCAGCTATGAGTGCGGAATCTTTAATTTTCACTCCATGATGGACTTCGTATCTTTCTTTAAGCCCTCTTAATATTGCTATAGTATCTTCTACATCGGGTTCTGCTATGTAAACTGGCTGAAATCTCCTCTCTAAAGCAGGATCTTTTTCGATTTTTTCTCTATACTCATCAAGAGTTGTAGCGCCTATACATCGGAGTTCTCCACGAGCAAGAGCTGGCTTAAGCATATTCGAAGCGTCAACTGCTCCTTCAGCAGCTCCTGCTCCTACAATCGTGTGAAGCTCATCAATGAAAAGAATTATATTTCCTTCAGACAAAGTAACCTCTTTTAAAACTGCTTTTAACCTTTCTTCAAATTCACCTCTAAACTTTGATCCTGCGACCAAAGAACCAACATCTAAGGCGATCAACTTCTTGTTTTTAAGTCCTTCAGGAACATCCCCACTGGCAATTCTCTGAGCTAATCCCTCGACAATTGCAGTTTTACCAACTCCTGGATCACCTATTAAAACTGGATTATTTTTGGTTCTTCGTAATAAAACTTGTACAACTCTCCTTATTTCTTCATCTCTTCCAATAACAGGGTCAAGCTTCCCTATTTTTGCAAGAGATGTTAAATCTCTCCCATATTTAGAAAGTGCCATATATTTATCTTCTGGCGATTGATCTATAACACGTTGTGTTCCCCTTATATCTTGTAAAACCTTTAGAATTCTATCTTTTGTAATTCCGAATGAACTAAATAATCTTCCAATTCCACCTTCAATTCCTTCAGTCATTGAAAGGAGAATATGTTCAGTAGAGACATACTCATCCTTCAAATTTTGTGCCTCTTTAAATGCACCCTCCAAAACTTTATTCAATCGCGAACTTATATAAACTTGAGTTACCCCATAAACTTTTGTAAAAATATCAATTTCTTTATTCAAATTCTGTAGAAAGAAATTTAAATCAACACCAATTCTTTCAAGTAATGGTACAGTTATACCATCTTTCTGTTCAAGCAAACTCAATAAAAGATGCTCTGGCTCAATGGTCTGATTATTCTTACTTTGAGCCTTATTTTGAGCATCAACCAAAGCCTCTTGAACCTTGATCGTAAACTTATTCATATCTATAGCCATAATTTAAACCCCCAAAGTTCAAAAACATAATCAATATAAAAATACCCAAGAAAAGTTAAGAGAAACCACTTTTCAAAAATAAACCTTATTTGAAATGCAGAAAATCAAAACTTAACTTTCGGAAAGTATTACTTCTGAAAATTAGAAGAAATCAAGCTTTTTTCTTTAAAAGTTCAGCTATTTTCTCACCAAACTCTTTTGCAGCAGTTGGTCCACTACCAGTTACAATTGTTCCATCTACGGAAACTGATTCATCAGTATATACTGCTCCACCATTTTTTAAGTTTTCTATTTCAGAAGAAAATACAGTTGCTCTCTTTCCTCGAAGAAGACCTGCTCTTGTAAGCGTTATTGGCGCAATACAAATCGCTCCTATAACTTTGCCTTTTTCATAGGCTGATCTTGCAATATTATGAGCTTCCTTATTATCCCAGTATTCACTTGAACCAGTTCCGCCAACAAAAATAACTGCATCATAATCATCAATATTAACTTCATTAAGCAAAATGTCAGGTGTTACTTTCATTCCAAGCATACCAGTAATTTCTCTCTTCCTACTCGAAGCAACAATTACTTTTGCGCCATCCTTTTCAAAAATCTCTCTTGGATTTTGGTATTCCTCATCCCTAAAATTATTAGAAGCAATAATCATTAAAATTTTCTTTCCCTGTAAATTCATTAACTTTCACTCCCCTCTTTTAGAGAATAATTAATTTTGCTAAAGAAAAAAAGAGCAAATTAAAAGACACTTAAGCTTTAAAGAAGTTAGGCTGACTAATAGTATGCTCTTCCTCTGAAGAACAATGCAGAAATGCTTCCCCAGAATATGGCAGTGAGAATAATCTCAATTAAGACCACGATAAGCCCAGCTCGTGCAAAATTCCTTCTATTTAAATTTCCACTTCCACTAAACGCCCAAACAAGCATCATAATTATGTTTACAATTGGAATAGCAAGAAGGATGAACATAATCAAAAAATCTCCAACTGACAAAGGTGACTCATCAAATGTAGATAATTTTTGCTCCACTTCTAAGGCCTCCTTAACTTTCTGATACTTAAAGATTATTAGACTCTATTTTAATTTTTTAAAAACGTTTTGCAATAGAATTTTTAAAGCTAAAATATCTAAAAAATGAAAAAAGGACAAACTTTTAAAAACTTAAATACCTGCAAACCATTGATTGGTGCACATATGTCAATAGCTGGTGGTGTACATACCGCTATCCAAAGAGGAATGTCTATTGGCTGTAAGACCATACAAATATTTACTAAAAATAATACTCAGTGGAATTGCTCTCCATTAACTTATGAAGAAATTGTAAAATTCAAAAAATTAGCGAAAAAAACAAAGATTTCGCCAATAATCGCTCACAGTGCTTACCTTATAAATCTCTCCGCTCAGGATGAGAAAATGTTGATACGTTCTCACTACTCGCTGATTGATGAACTAAAGCGCTGTGAACTTTTGGGAATAAAATGTCTTATTATTCATCCCGGATATCACGGTGGAATAGGAATAAGCGAAGGAATAAAAAGAGTTGCTGAATCAATTGATTCAGCATATGAAAAATTCGAGGAAATAAATGTATCTATAGCTCTTGAGACTACAGCGGGACAAGGAACCAGTATAGGATATAGGTTCGAACACATCCGCGAGATAATAGACAAAACCTTTTTCTCTCAAAAAATATTAACCTGCATTGATACAGCTCACATATTTGAAGCAGGTTATGATATAACATCAGAGGAAAAATATAGAAAAACAATTGATGAATTTGATAGTATTGTAGGCTTAAATCGCCTTGCAGTTATTCACATTAATGATTCTAAAACTCCCCTTAATTCTCGTATTGATAGGCATGAACACATTGGTAAAGGAATGATTGGAACTGAGGCTTTTAGTTTTATTATGAACGATAGAAGACTTTTTAACATACCTAAAATACTCGAAACACCAAAAGGGCAGGATTTGAAAGAAGATATAGAAAATCTCAACACGCTCAAAAATCTGTATCAATTAGTGTTCACTTCCTGAATTATATAGACCCTGAGTACTTTTTACTTGCCCAATGAAAAGTCTAAAGTTAAAAAATTTCAAATATCTAAACACCTTTATATCTTGTCTTTATTCCTCTGAATTGCTTACTTAATGTTAAAATTTACTTTCAAGCCTGAGATTAAGCTATTTTATCTTCGACATTTGCCGTCACTTGAACATGGTGGAGTTTCGCATCTTTCCGTTCTACCGCAGCAGGTTTTACCTGAGGAAATTTCATCTTCACTTCCTTTTTTGTAGTATTCTTCTTTTTTTAAAATAACGCCTAAATCCTTACTAATCAAACGTTTAACTTTACCTCCACATTTAGGACATCCCTTGAGTGGTTCATCGTTTATGTTCTGAAATTTTTCAAACTTATATCCACAAGATTCACATAAGTATTCGTATGCTGGCATATTTTAACCTCCAAATATATTTCTCAACTTCTAACATATCTTGAAAATTGTAGTTAATCAATTTTACCACGCCTCAATAGAGTCTTTTCGCTGCTAATTGGCTTTACCTCTTTTTTAGAAGCATTATACACATAAATTGTATTTAAGCTATCAAAATAACTTTTTACTCTATCCAGCTCCTCCTTTAAGAGAGGTTTTGCTTTGCAGGGTCGCAAAGGCGTGTTAATTTGGACTTCATCTGGATTTATTTCTTTTGCAATCTTTGCAATTTCAGAGGCATATTCTATATTCTCCTTCAAAAACATAATTTGTAGAGCTAATTTTCCTTTAAAAGTTGACTTAAAATCCTTTATAGCTTGTAAAACTGTTTCAAATTTTATTGTGTCAAGTGGTCTATTAACTCTCTCAAAAATCTCCTGCGAAGATGCATCAAGTTTAGCAACAACAAAGTCAACTAACATTAAGTCTTCTCGAACACTATATTTATTCAACAAAGAAGAATTTGTCAGAACAGCTATCTTTTCTTTTCTAATCTGCCTTACTGCATTTATCATCTCTCCCAAGTTTTTTGCTAAAGTAGGTTCACCTGTTCCTGAAAATGTAATGTAATCTATTTCTATGGCTGGCAATGTATTAAATTCTCTTGTTAGATCTAAAGTAGAAATAAAATTTTTTTCTTTCATCACTAAGAACATTTGTTCTACCAAGTTGACAATATATGCAGTCAAAACTACAATATTTTTTACCTTGCGAAATTGGGTCTATCCCTAAAGAGCTACCTAACCTCCAAGAAGAGACAGGACCATAAATGTATTTATAATTTTTCTTGCTCATAAAATTGCCCCATAATCTTATCTAATATTCTATTCAGAGATAATGTAGTTGAACTCTCTTTCTTGAAATGTAAAAAAGGAATTCCTGAATCACAAGACTCCACAATTTCGGGTTCTATAGGGATTCTTCCTAAAAATGGTACATTTAAGTCATAAGCAGCCTTTTCACCACCACCTTTGCTAAACAGATTTATTTCCTTTCCACAATAAGGACATATCCAACCACTCATATTTTCTATAATACCTAATACTGGTACATTTAGTTCTTTTGCAAATAAAACACTTTTTCTTGAGTCCAAAATTGCTACATCTTGTGGCGTTGTTACAATAATTGCCCCATTTATATTTGAAATAAGCTGACATACACTTAATGGCTCATCGCCTGTTCCGGGCGGAGAATCTATAACCAAGTAATCAAGCTCACCCCAGTTAACGTCGCTTAGGAACTGTTTTATAGCTATCATTTTAAGAGGACCTCGCCATACAACAGGTTGATCCCTATCTTCTAACAGAAAGGCAAGGCTTACTGCTTTTAATGTAGATAGCACCTCGATTGGCTCAATACCAAATTCCGACATAGTAAACTTTTTATCCTCAATCCCTAACATTTTTGGAACATTAGGCCCATGAATATCCACATCTAAAATACCTACCTTCTTCCCTTTAACAGCTAATCCATATGCTAAATTTACTGCAACTGTAGTCTTGCCAACCCCACCCTTTCCACTCATAACAATAAGTTTGTACTTTATCTTGAGCATTCTCTCTTTCAGTCGCTTTTCTTGCTCAATTTTTTCTCTTTCATCTACTTTTTGCATAAATAAATTCCTCCTAACTTATGTTTTGATTGTAATTTTTTCAATATTTTTCCACAAATTTAAAATCTCTTTGGATATCCTTGAATTTGAATACTCAACCACAGGAATTCCCTTTATCAAAGAATGATTCACTTCCTCTGAAAAAGGTAATTGTGCCAAAACTTCAATGTTCCTTGTCTCACAAAACACTTTTATTGCTTGAGTATTTTTTAAATTAATATCATACTTATTTATGACAACTTTAGTATTAACACCAAAATGTTTAGCAACATCTACAACCCTCTTCATATCATGAATCCCCGAAAGTGTAGGTTCAGTTACTAATAAAGCTAAATCTACATACGCTAAAGAGGCAATCACTGGACAACCAATACCTGGAGGTCCATCAATAATTACATATTCCTTACATTGCTCTTCTGCTATTCTCTTTGCATTTTGTCTTATTAAAGTTACGAGTTTTCCTGAATTTTCTTTAGCTATTCCTAATTTAGCATGCACCATTGGTCCATATTTTGTCTCCGATATAAACCATTCACCAGATATGTTTTCTTCCATCTTAATAGCTTCAGTTGGACAGATTTGGCTACATATACCACAACCCTCACAAGAAACAAAATCTATTGTGTAATCTTCTTTTATTGCAGAAAATCTGCATACATCAATACACTTGTGACACTGTCGACAGGATTTTTTATCTATATAAGCAGTCTTTCCAGAACGAAATTCGTGTCTTTCAATAATTACCGGATGTAAAAGAAGATGTAAATCTGCAGCATCCACATCACAATCAGCCATAATTTTATTTTCCGCAAGCACAGCAAAAGATCCAGTAATTATAGTTTTACCTGTTCCACCTTTACCGCTAGCAACCGAAATAATCATTTATCCTATGGATACTTCTTTAGAAAAATTGCACTAAGAGGGCATGCTTCTATGCAATCTCCACATCCTATGCCTTTATGTATATCGATTTTGGCTACATCATCAATAGTAATTGCTTCTACTTTACAAGATTTAGCACAAGTTCCACAACCAGAACATTTATCTTCTTCAACGAAAGCCTTCCGTTGTTGTATTTGACTTGTCTGTGGAGTCAAATTTGAGAGTATACCATACTGCACACTTCTCCCCATTTTATGACCTATCCCTCTTCCCATCCTATGACCTCTTACTGATCCGAGTCCACCTTTCCAAACCGGTCCTGTTCCATCTCCTCCTGGCATTTAATTCATCTCCTTTTTATACTTTTCTACAGCATCTTTAACTAAACCTGTTATTCCAGTCACAATTTTGATACCAACCGATTGTAAGGCTTGAGAAGCATTGGGACCAACATCTCCTGTTAAAACTATTTCTGTTCCCTTACTGGCAATAAGTTGGGCTGAATTTGTCCCTGTTCCCCCTGTGGCATCCATATTAGGGTTCTTGATTACTTCAAAATCCATAGTTTCGGTGTCAACAATAATAAAATATTGACATCTCCCAAATCTAAGGTCAATTTGAGATTCGAGATCTTCTCCTTGCGATGTTATGCAAATCTTCATCTTTTCCTCCTTAAAAATTCTATAAAGAGAGGGAGAGTAAATGCCCCCTCTCTTTATAAGTTTTACTTCTTCTCTCCAGACTGAGCTTGCCTTTCTAACTCGGAGATACGTTCGTTTATTGCGTTCAACTCGTTTTCTATTATCTTAGCCTGTTCTCTGAGAATTGTCACTTCTTCCTGCGGACTATACGGAGAACTATAAGACGACATCCCATAGTAAGGAAACCAACCTCCAGCTCTTGCCCAACCTGGGAGACCAGTTACCCAATACCAATGCCTAAAACCTCTTCCCCTTCCAAACCAATTCCTTACTATGCCACGCCCAAAACCAAACCAACCTCTTCCAGAGATTAGATTTGCATAACCAGGCATTTGGTAGCCTGCACAATAACCTACAGCTCTTCCAGTCATAGGACCCATTCCTATGGGTCCTGTTTTGTCGCCTCCAGGCACAGTAATCACCTCCTTTCTTTTATTATTTAAAATTTCATAGTTTTTTAGAATTAAATTTAATCTCATAGCAACAACAGCTTCCCTTTAAGAAAATAAACCTTTACCTTCAAGTCTTGTTCTGTTAAAAACTGACATAATTTATTTCACTTTGCAGATAATGATAATCATTTTCACTTTCAATTAAAAAAATATAGCAGAGTTATATTTATTCCATATTTTGACATTTATCGCACAATCCATAAAATTGAATTAAGTGATTTGTGATTTTAAAATTAAATTTTTTGGAAAGTTCTTTCTCAGTTCGATTAAGCAATTCGACTTCTTCATCAATAAAATCGGTATAATCTATTACTCTACTGCAATTTGTACATACCAAATGATGGTGATGTGGTTTATTATGCAATTCTTCTGATAATT
>Ga0067045_1000104_pt1 | contig 17492 bp, 16 predicted proteins | sample TerdegcTABiofilm_FD_59184 | JGI IMG/M metagenome (GOLD analysis project Ga0067045, IMG submission 59184) | Combined Assembly of (Gp0054472, Gp0054536) Wastewater bioreactor microbial communities from Singapore -Terephthalate degrading... | reverse complement strand
AAAAAGCCTTATGTGCTATTCGATCGAATATAATAAGGCAAAACACGGCTGCCAAGGTGGCGGAGCGGCTACGCGGTTGACTGCAGATCAACTACACTCCGGTTCAAATCCGGACCTTGGCTTTGGGTGATGGCGGCCATAGCAGTCGGGAAACACCTGGACTCATTCCGAACCCAGCAGTTAAGCCGACTCACGNAGGCTGTTGTACTGAGGTACGCGAGTCCTCGGGAAGCATCCTNCGCTGCCATCACCCTTCTTGCTGTACGGAAACAATGGCTGGCTTTTTTTCTGGATTATGAAAACGGGGAGCAGGTGCTCTCTTCCTGTCATTCGTATCGGTGCGACAGGTACCGCCAGGTGCCTCACAAATCATCCTGAAAGCCGAGGTTATTGCAACCATGGACATCTACACGATGCCCGAATATTTCCCAGCCTGGAGCAGGCTGATGATGCCGGACATGGGCCTGCCTCCGGCAATTTCCTATGCGATCAGTATCAGCGTCTCTCTCGGCCTTTCGTTCTTTTATAGTGCGATCCATGGAATTTTACAGGATGGAATACCCGGAGAGGGTCTTTTCCGGGGGGTTAAATTATGGAATTCTCCTTCTCCTGATATCCAGTGTCATGGCATTGCCCGGTATGGGGATGCTAATCAACCTCCCGGAAAATTTTTTTGTCGCCGGGCTGGTATTCGGACTTGTTCATTATCGATGCCGTTTGCGTGGGCAGTCTTCATGTCAGGTTCCTGCAGGGCTTTTGTAAGGAGGTTGGGTTTTTGGTCTTGAATGGATCTCCCCCGGAAGCCCAGAAGGGCATCCTGTTCTCGTTCCATGGATGCAGGATAAATGCAGCTTTCAAAAAGAGGATCACTCCTCCCGGTTCCCGGGAAATACCGCCGGTTCTGACGCCACGCCCCCGCAGTACTCCGAGAGATACCCGGTGCAGATCCTGTATGCCCTGGCCACCATTTCCCGCTTAATGCCCGGAACCCCGCAGGAGACGATCCAGACGTTCTCCGTCTTTTCCGTGACTTTCGTTGCATCCGAGTCGCGGTAGGGATAGACTGCCACAATGCTCTCCCCGTCATCGAGCACGACCTGGTTTTTGGAAAGCAGGATGGGCTTTTCCATCCCGATGCCGGCAAATCGCTCACCCTCCCTTGCAAGACGCATCGAAAGCGGCCCTTTTAGCATGTCTGCATCGAATGCGGCAATCGGGATGCCGCTCTGCACGGAGGCGAGATTGTAGACATCGACGACAGGGTTGATCTGCGGCAGGTCCCGTCCCGCGAGAATCCGCCGGACGAGTGCCTCCGAGGCGGGGCGTGTCTTCGTGGGATCGACACCGATCTTCCAGAAGAAATCGCGGTATGCCCGGAAGAGGGGGTCGTCCCTGACAGTCTCGAGGGTATAGCGCAGGCGAACTTCCCGGGTAACGGACTCTNTNAGCGCGGCAATCCCGGAACTGTCCGNTNTCATCCGGACCGATCTGACCAGCCCCTCGGCAANGTGCAACCCGGGAAACAATGCCGAAACATCTGCGGTAAATTGCATCTGGAGTGGTATGGGTACAGGTCGTGGAAGAGGATTGCGTTTTACAGATGCACTATCTGGAGAATCCGATCAATCCCCCCTGCTCAGGCAGACACTTCCTCCGTGACATGGAAAGAGTTATTTTTATATTTCTCCCAAAATAATAGATCGCCCGGAGGTCAGGAGATGCCAACCGATCCTGTCTGCTACAAGGTCATCGATGAGGACGAGGCTGCCTGCAGGATCACGCACAAGGGCCAGGAGTTCTACTTCTGCTCGGATTTCTGCAGGAAAAAATTCGAGGAGAACCCGGGGAAGTATATAAAGCTGGCCCGGTCAATGGACATCGGGCCGGATATCAGCTGCTGAGGGCCCCGGGCCCATGATCTCTCCCGTGGCCCACACAAGGAGGTATCCATACCATCACCTCTTTCTCCGGTATCCAGTCTCCACCCGGACCATCCCGAAGTGAACCTGTCCCTCCGTTCCAGGAGGGTGCATCCTGACTGCGAAAATTCCTGCACTCAATGCAAGTTTTAATCCCTCGAAATGGAAAGAAACGTGCATGGCCAAATCGCGTGAAGTCATTCTGCCACTTGCAGCCCTCTCTCTCCTTGCACTGGTTCTTGCCGGGTGCACGGGCCCGGGTGTACCTCAACCCTCCGGCGGGGAGGTTACCACTCCCCCTGCGACTTTTTATCCCTGTTCCCGGTTCAGAGACTCCTGTTGCCGCTGCAAACAACCAGTTTGCCTTCGAGTTCTTCAGGCACCTTGCTGCAGATCCCGAGTACGGGGAGGGAAACATCTTCTTCTCCCCGTTCTCCCTCTCGTCTGCTCTTGCAATAACCTGCGAAGGGGCAAGGGGGACGACCGCGGAGGAGATACGCTCGGTATTCCATTTTCCCGATAACCGGAGTCTCATGAGATCCGGCTTTTTTGAGACGATATCCGGCATCAACAGCAGGGTGAATGCCTACACCCTGAAAACAGCAAACGCCCTGTGGGCGGAAAAGACGTACCCGTTCCTCCCGGAGTACATCCAGACGGCGGAAGATTACTATGGTGCACGGACGACAAACCTCGACTTCATCAGAGCACCGGAAGAGTCCCGGCAGACCATAAACAGGTGGGTCGAGGANCAGACCGAAGATAAGATCAGNGACCTTGTTCCTNCGGGAGAGATCGATTCTGCCACCCGCCTCGTGATCACGAATGCCATCTACTTCAGGGGGACATGGGTCCGGGAGTTCGACAGGAACAAAACGGAGGAGGCGGATTTCCGGGCCGGAGACGGGCAGATCGTATCCGTTCCGATGATGCAGCGAACCGATGAGAACGCGATCTTTGGGTANATGGAGACGGAAGGTTTCCAGGCCCTCTCNTTACCCTACGAGTCGGGAGGAGGGAGGGAAATATCCATGCTCGTCATCCTCCCGAAAGGAGAATCACTATCCGGCATAGAGCAGGCTCTCGACCGGCAGATGTATGACGGGATACGCGCCGGGCTTGGAGAAAGACATGTGAAAGTCTATCTCCCGAGGTTTGCGATGGAGACGAAATATTTCCTCCCGCGGGTCCTCTCCTCGATGGGGATGACGCGTGCGTTCACGCCCGGCGCCGATTTCTCGGGGATGGACGGAACAGGGGGCCTGTTCATTGCAAATATCATCCACAAGGCATTCGTCGAGACAAACGAGGAGGGGACGGAGGCTGCTGCAGCAACGGCAGTCATTCTCCAGAAAACGGCTCTCCCGGCAGGGGATGGTGTCCCGGTCTTCCGGGCAGATCACCCCTTCCTCTTCATCATCCACGATCAGGAGACAGGAAACATCCTCTTCATGGGTCGGGTCAGCAACCCCGGCCCTGCCTGATCCTTTCTTTTTCAAATCTTTGCCGATTTTTATACGGATCGCCCCTGGTTTTGGGAACTCCCGGGCCCTGATGATATCACGCAGTTTTTTGCCACGGCCCCATCCGGAGAAGATCCATCGGTGCAAGGAGGCCCGGGATACCCTGGACCGGTCGACCCGGAGACGGTCTTTTCGCTCGGTTCCCCTGCAAAGCCCTTCACCGCTGCGATCATCGCCTGCCCGGAAAAACTCCTTCGGGCGCCGGAGCACAACCCGAGAGTATATATGCGGCGGGGCTGACTTCTCATGAACCTCGATGAGTGACAGGAAAATCGACCTTGAATCCATCGCCCTCGGGGTCATGGAAAAATACGGGTTCGATCCGGAATTTCCCGGAGCGGTTATCAGGGAGACCGAAAGGCTGCGTGAAGAGCCGGAATCCGGCGCTTTTTCTGATATCCGTGACCTTCGATCCCTCCTCTGGTCGTCGATTGACAACAGTGACTCGGAGGATCTCGACCAGGTCGAGTACTGCGTGGCCCGGAGAAACGGGGAGATAGAGGTCCTTGTCGCCATCGCCGATGTCGACTTCTTCGTCAGGCAGGGTTCGGGCACGGACCGGCATGCAGCATTCAACGGCACATCGGTTTACCTTGGCGTCAGGACATTTCCGATGCTCCCTGACAGGCTCTCGAAGGGACTTTCGTCGCTGCTGCCGGGAAAGGACCGGAGGGCAGTTGTCCTTCAGTATACAGTCCTTCCGGACGGGAGCGTGAAGCACGGGGAGGTCTTTTATGCCGTCGTGAGGAACCAGCAAAAGCTCGTGTACGAGGAGGTCGGAGCCTGGCTGGAGGGAACCGCACCGGTCCCCCCCGGTATCACGGCCATTCCCGGGCTGGAGGAGCAGGTCAGGCTCCAGGCAGAGGTCTGCCGCAGGTTGCGTGACCACAGGATGCAGCAGGGAGCACTCGACCTGCAGACGATAGAGGCACAGCCCGTGATGGTCGGCGGGGCCATCCGTGGCCTCGTCGTGCAGGAGCAAAATATCGCCCGGCAGATCATCGAGGAGCTCATGGTGGCTGCAAACCAGACCATGGTCCATGCCCTCGGCAGTGCCCGTGTCCCCATGATCCAGAGGGTCGTCCGGAGACCGAAGAACTGGGACGGGATCGTCGCGACGGCAGGACGATACCGGTTCCACCTTCCCCGGCAGCCGGATTCCCGGGCCCTTGCAAGGTTCCTTGACCGGCAGAGACGTGCCGACCCCGAGCGGTTCCCGGACCTCTCCCTGACAGTTGTCAAGCTGATGGGACCCGGAGAGTATGTCTCCTTCGTGCCGGGGGATATCCCCATCGGGCACTTTGCCCTAGCAGTCCTCGACTACACCCATTCCACTGCGCCGAACCGGCGTTTTGCAGACATCGTGAACCAGAGGATCCTCAAGGCCGTCCTCGATGGGCGTCCTGTGCCCTACACGGACCATGAACTGGACCGTCTCGCAGAGCACCTGACCGGCAGGGACAGGGCAGCCGAGAAGGCCGCCCGGTTCATGAGAAAGGTTGCCGCTGCAATCCTCCTCCATGACCGCACGGGCGAGACTTTCCCCGCGATCGTGACGGGCGCCGCCGAAAAGGGCACGTACGTCCGCCTCCTCGACCCTCCTGCCGAGGGAAGGGTGATCGAGGGTGAGAGGGGCCTTGCCGTGGGTGACAGGGTCACCGTCAGGCTGATCGGGACGAGCCCGGAACTCGGGTACGTGGACTTTGCCTGCGTCCGGAGGGGAGAAGGCCGGTAGCACAACGTTCATCATCCGCACCGGGAAACAACCCCTCATGCCAGCACCTGTCATCCTCGTCACCGGTTCGACGGACGGTATCGGAAAGGCAACCGTCAGGAAGCTTTCGGGAACCGATGCCGAGATTATCGTCCATGCCCGGGACAGTGCGAAGGGCAGGGAGACGATCCGGGAGATCAAAGGACTTGCGTGGAACCGGAACATCGACCTCGTGGTTGCAGACCTCTCCGTGCAGGGGGAGGTCCACCGGATGGCAGAGGAGATCAGGGAGCGGTACACGAGGCTTTCCGTCCTCGTCAATAATGCAGGAACGTACGAGAAGAGCCGTCGCCTCTCACCTGACGGAATAGAGGTGACCTTTGCCGTCAACTATATCGCCCCCTTCCTCCTCACGCACGAGCTCCTCCCCCTCCTGAAGAAGAGCGCGCCGTCCCGGATCGTGAACGTCGCATCGATTGCGCACCGGGACATCCGGCAGATCGACTGGGAGAACCTCCAGGGAGAGAAAAGCTACGATGCTTTTTCGGCATATGCCCTCTCGAAGTTTGCAGATATCACGTTCACGTACTCCCTTGCGGGAAAACTCGGGACGAGCAGGGTGACTGCAAACTGCCTCCACCCGGGCATCATCGCCACAAAGATGCTCCGGGCAGGGTTCCCCGGGATCCGCGGAAAACCCCCTGCAGAAGGAGCACTTATCCCCCTCTACCTTGCCCTCTCTCCTGACGTCGAGAAAGTCACGGGGAAGTACTTCGAGGAGAGCACCCGCCCGACACCGTCCTCTCCGCTGACGTATGACAGGACGGTGCAGGAACGCCTCTGGAAAGTCGCAGTCGATCTCACGTGGCCCGGAAAGGAGGTTTGATGGAATCTGGCACCCCTCTTTTAAATCGGCTGATGGCCTCCTGACGGGAAATGCCTCTGGCCATTTCCCGATCGGGAGATGGCGAACCGGGGTGCACGGAAGAGAATCCTCCACCCTTCCGGGAAAGTGGCGGAGGATTGCCCATGAATATTGGTCTCATCAGGGGAGCGAATCGAGGATATTTTTCATTCTCCGTGCATCCTCAAGCATTGTGGGGCCATTGTTGAAAAAGACATAAACTTTCTCCGGCGAGAGGTCACGAAGGATCCCGGCAGTCTCCCCGAGTTCCCGATCGGAATACACGTGGCTATACCACGCCTCCCGCCCATGCATCCTGAGGTAAACCGTCTCTCCCGGAAAGATCCTGTTCCGGGCAACAGGGGAATCGACCGAGACGAGGGTGAGCCGCTCCTGCAGGTGAGAGCAGAGAGCGTCGTCCATGAGGAGCATGGGGTTCCGGAGCTCGAGAGCGAACCGCTCGCCAAGAGAACAGGCTTCTGCAAAGGATGCAAGAGCGTCGGCATCGGCAAGTCCTGGGTGTGCCTGGAAGAGGTAGAAGGCAACGAAGGGATCAAGGAGCTTAAAAGCTTCGTGGAATCTCTCCCAGAGCGGGAACGCCCCGGCGGAGAACCGGTGGGTGTGCGTGATACTGCGGTGGACCTTCACCGACCATGCAAGACCCGTCCCCTTCCGCGACCACCCGGTCACCTGGTTTTTGAAAGGAAACCTGTAGAAACTTGCATTCAGCTCGACGGCATTCAGTCCTGAACTGGTGATGTACCAGTCAAGGTCTCCCCCCTCGTTCCAGCTGTATGCCCATCCGCTCGTCCCGGAAAAGACTTTCATCCTCAGGCAGCCTCCCGTGAAGGGATAACCATCCGCCTCTTATTCATGATCAGTTCGGATACAGGTATCTGTTTTTCCAATCCCCCAATAAGCCGGGATCATTTCGTGGTGAGCCCTCTCCCGGAAGGGACCGTCCGCGTGAGCCTGACACCTGGCCCGCAGGCATTTTCTCTCCCGCCAGGATATGAGGGAAGCCTTCGTGTTCAGCATGCGGGATACCCGCTCTCGCCCGTCTTCGCCTGGAAGAATATTCATTACCCCTCCTTGCCAAGTCTTCTCCATGAAAGACATCGTCGCAACGAGGAGAATGGAGAACGGGATTGCCTGCTACTACGGAGAGAAGGGGAGTGAGGAGTTCGAGAGCTTCAATTTCAGTGAGCTGATCGACATGAAGATCAATGCACTCGACCTCCTGAACAATCCCCGGGCATACGCCGTTGATCCGGAGAACCACCGCATCGTGATGAAGAAGTGACTGTGCGTCCTCAGGTCGCAGGGGGCTGGTAAAGAGACTTCAGGAGCCCCCTCTCTTCCCACGATTCCCGATTTCTTCCTTCCTGCACGGATTCATCGGCTTTTCATGCTGGCCGGATCCTGAGNAAGGGTCTTTTTTGTACCTATCCTCCCGGATCCCCAATGCATTCCCTTAAANTACAGGCGAGAGTGCAACGATACAGCCAAGGTATGCAGAAAGGATACATGCCCCCCACGCCCTGATCACCCCTGGATTCCGGATTACCAGTATGAATACTGCAAGCGAGAATGGCAAAAGGAGCGTAAGTGCAAAGAGATCAGGTGCAGGAATGGAGAAAAAGAGTGAATTCAACCCGAGGACGAAGAGAAGGTTGAAGATATTGCTCCCGAGGATGTTGCCAATGGCAATGTCGATGCTGTCCCGGAGTGCAGCTGCAACACTCGTTGCAAGCTCCGGCAGCGATGTCCCGACAGCGACCAGCGTAAAACCGATGAACCACTCGGGAACAGATAAGGTGCGGGCGATATCGAGAGCACCTTCAAGGAGGAGGTGAGAGCCAAGAATGACGGCAAAAAGACCTGCAATAGTGACGATCAGGGGATGCCGCGGACCATCATGCCGGGATTCGGGGCGAGGAGGTGCAATCTCCACGCGGGGGAGGGCGATAAGGATAGCGGTGAAAGAAAAGAGGAGAACAATCCCGGAGAGGAGATCGAGAGTCTGGCGGAGGCAGAGGAGAATGAAGATGACTGTGGCTGCCACCATGAGCAGCGAATTCTTCAGCATATCCCCGTTTTTCAACCTGATTGACATTATTTCCGGCCGGAGAAGGGCACACAGTCCCAGCACGAGCGCGATGTTTGCAATATTGCTGCCAAGGATATTCCCCATCCCGATGGCCGGGTCTCCCCTGAGGAAAGCCTCAGTGGTGACCACGAGTTCCGGAAGCGAGGTGCCAAAGGCAATGATTGTCGATCCGATGAAGAGGGTCGATAGCCCCATCCTGAAAGCAAGGGCTTTGGCTCCTTCAACGGCGAGTTCTGCTCCCCTGAAGAGGAAGAGGAGGCCTGTGATGAAGAAGAGGAGTGATACGACAATCATGGACAGAAAGAAGCAGGGGGCCCGATTCCTCTTGAACCTTTTGAATTCTCCTCCCTCCTGCAGGAAAACCGGTCATGAGACTACCCGGAGCAGTCAAATAGGGGAAAAACCAGAACTAAAAGGTGAGAAGCAGGGTGTCTGCACCCCGTGATCACCATGCCAGGCCGGCGGAAGAGACCCATCCGCCCCGGACTCTCTCCGGGTACCATCACAATCAATGGAGAGCACACGAAGGGCCCCGTCCGGATCACCATGATGGACTACGACGCTTCCCATTTCACCGAGAAGGTGGTCGGAACCGTCGAAGAATGTTTTCCGTACCGCGATACCGCAACGGTGACATGGATCAATGTCGACGGCCTCGAGAACACCGAGGTCATTGAGAAGATGGGAAACCACTACTGCATCCATCCCCTCATCCTCGAGGACATCCTGAATGTCGGTCAGCGCCCCAAGATGGAGGACCTCGACGACTACATCTACCTCACGCTGAAGATGATCCGTCCCGCCGGGCCGGGAGCGGATATCCAGGTCGAGCACGTCAGCTTCATTCTCGGGCAGAGCTTCCTGATCTCGTTCCAGGAGGGTGCAGCAGGGGATGTCTTCGACCCTGTGAGGGCTCGTATCCGCAAGGAGGGGCGGATCCGGAAATTCGGTTCCGATTACCTTGCCTATGCCCTCATCGATGTCATCGTGGACAACTACTTCCTCGTCATCGAGAAACTCGAGGAGGACGTCGAAGGCCTCGAGGAAGAACTCGTCCGGAATGCCACTCCTGCACTCCTCCAGGAGATCGCAGCCCTCAAGAGGAGGCTGATTCTCCTCCGGAGATCGATATGGCCCCTCCGGGAGGTCGCGGCAGGCCTCGAGAGGTCAGATTCCCCCCTGATAAAGGAGAACACCCGTATCTACCTCCGTGAATTGCATGACCATGTCATCCAGGTCGTGGACACGCTCGAAACAATCCGGGAGATGGTCACGGGCATGATGGATATCTACCTCTCGAGCCTCTCCTACCGGATGAACGAGATCATGAAGGTCCTGACCCTTATTGCGACGATATTCATCCCCCTCACCTTCGTTGCCGGGGTCTACGGGATGAACTTCGAGTACATGCCGGAGCTCTCCTGGGAGTACGGGTATTTTACCGTCTGGGGAGTGATGATTGCAATCGTCGCTGTCATGCTCGTCTACTTCCGGAAGAGGCAGTGGGTATGAACTATCCGGCCGGATTGGATAAAAACACGGGAGACACGGGCCCGATACGGGTCTTGCCGGGAGAGATGGCTGCCTGATGGAGACCCTCCCTGTCCTCGCCCTTGCCGTCGCTCCTGGTCTCTTCTGGCTGCTCTTTTTCTATGCACGGGACAGGTACGACCCGGAACCTCCCGTGTGGGTCGCACTTGTCTTCCTCCNCGGGGCAGCAGTCACCTTTCCGATTGGCATCCTTGAAAGCNCCCTTTTTGCCCTTTCCGGCGGGTTCCTCGGGGCGGTCATCGTCGCCCCTGTCCTCGAGGAACTTGCAAAGTTCTGGGTCGTTGAAAGGACAGTCTTCCGGACGCATGTCTTTGACGAACCGGTCGATGGAATCGTCTATGCAGCAGCAGCGGGTCTTGGGTTTGCAACACTCGAAAATATCCTCTATGTCTCTGCCGCGCTCGACCAGTCCTTCCTCCTTGCGCTTGGAACTGCTCTCGTCCGGGGTGCTGTCTCTGTCCCTGCCCACGTCCTCTTCTCGATCATGTGGGGGTATCCTCTTGGGGTCTCCCAGCAGGGGCCGGCCGGAAGAGATGATCCCCTCGTGCTGTGGGGGCTCATCCTCGCTATTGCAGCGCACGCCCTCTTCAACCTCCTCCTCGTTTCCGGGACCGGTCTCCTGTTCCTCTTCCTCTTCCTTGTTCCCCTCCTCTGGATCGCTGCACTGAGGCGTATCCGGCATGCCCTCGCTCTCTCACCTTTCTTCCGGAGGTGGTGATCACAGGGAAGGAGTGGGAAACGACAGTTCCCTTTTTTGTAATGAAGTATCGCAATCGAAAAGGCGAAAACCCGATAAATTACCAGTTCTCTCCAAGTTTTTGTTTTTCCGGGTGATTTCGGCCAAGGTTTGTGCGGGGGGCCAAAGGACGTTTCCCCTCGTCACAAAACGACGCGCCTCATGATGATGATCTCGACAGGGATCTCTTTTCTCTCTTTCCTGTGGAAGTGAAACGTTTTTTTCAGGGAGAGTGTCCCCCCGATCACGCCCTCGATCTCCGCCTTCCCGCCGGTGAACTCTGCGAGGAACGGGAGAGTCCCCCTGTTGAAGATCCCGTAGATGACGGGAGCGATTCCGATCGCGGCCGTCACGAATGACCTGTCCGCGTGGGGGTTCTGGGCGCCAAAGGGAGGGTTCATGACGACCGTGTCCTTCTCCCCCACCCGTGCGGGGAGTTCGGGGTCATCGAGGTCACCCTGGATGAATCGGGGGGAAACGTTTTTTTTCTGTGCATTTCTCTCTGCAATTGCGATTGCAGCGGGATCGATCTCGACACCCGTGACAGATGACGCTCCGAGGAGTGCGGCACCGATTGCAAGGATCCCCGTCCCGCTCCCAAGGTCGCAGACATCTCTCCCCCCGATATCGCCCCTCATGTAGGCATGGAAGAGGAGTCTTGCTGCAAGGTCCGGGGGTGTCACGTACTGTTCCCGGTGGGCGAGCGGCTGTTTGTACCCCTCGAGGCCGGAAAGTTCTCTCTCCAGCTGCTTCAGTCTCATCCCGGATCACGGCATCTCGTCGATTGCATACGCAGAAAATTCCCTCTCGCCGAGGAGGATCTCGAACTCCTGGGGGGAGAGCACGGGGGCAGGGAACCGTGACTGGTCGTCGTAGGCAAGGCGGGGGCATGCAAAGTTCACGTAGGAAGGAAAACCAAGGTTGACGAGCCCCTCAGGAGTCACCTCCCGCACGAGGACAACGATGGCCGTGCTGCACCGGGATGCCATCTCCTCTGCAAGGGCAAGCCTCTGCTGGCCTGTCTTTGCGCTGACGATCAGCCCGAAAGCATCTGCACCCCGCGCCCTCTCTATCAGGGCAAACCTCTGGCGCAGGAACCTCTCCTCTTTCACTTCAGTGGCGATACCGGAGAACGGGTCGAGTGCGACAACCCTCTTCCCGGTCGCGAGGCGGACACCGAGGGGGTGGAAGATCCCTGTCCCGACGAAGAGGATCTCGTCGACAGAAGGAATCCGCGCTGCCCCGAAAGCGCATCCAAGGACCTGCCCCTCCCCGCACCCCCGGGAACCGGCCTGCGTGCGGGCAGAGATACCGAGCCGAGCAAGTTTTCTGACCATTACCGGAAGGAGGTGGACGTGCTGTGCCGTCGTCACGAGGCCGATTGTCTCCCGGGTGAGATGGGGGAGTGCATTGTCAAGGATTTCCGGGTCAAAATCGATGGAAAACGGGTCGAAGATGACCTTCGGGCCGGGGTTACCGATCGGCGTATGCCCGAAGTGGACGAGGGCATCGACGATTGGCAGGGTATCGGACGCAAGGTCGCAGGCGCCATAACAGGGGTCACCGCTCACGATCACGGAGAACCCCTCCCTCTTCAGGGAGAGAGCGATCTCTTTTGCCCGCCTCTTGAGGCCTTCGGGGAACTGGAGTGCAACCGATGAAGCGTTCTTCGATCGGAGTTTCCGGACGAGATCAGAATATTCGCTCAACGACACGCACCCTGTCTGTGACCTCCACGGAAACGAGCGTCTTGTAAGGCCTGCCAATGTCAGGGTTCCCCCGCTTTATCACAAAACAGATGTCCTTTACGGTGCAGCCTGCCTGGTCGAGGGCCCAGAGAAGGGCTCTCGTCGTGCCACCGGTGCTGATGACGTCATCAACAATGACGACGTTCTCCCCCTTCCGGACTCCGTTGAGGAAGAGCTGGCCCTTCGAGTACCCTGTCGCCTGATGGACGGCAACCTCGCCGGGGAGGAGGTACTCCCTCTTCCGGACGATGTTCATCGGGATATCTGTTGCAAGGGATAGGGCAGTCCCGATGGGGATAGCCATCGCCTCGGCTGCGATGAGCCGGTCGACTCCGTCAAGGTCAAGGACCCTGATGAGTGCCGTGCACACCTCCCGGATGAGTGCCGGGTCGACTTCCGGCACTCCGTCCGTGATGGGATGGATGAAATAGTTGTATTCTCCCCGCTTCACGATGGGGGCCTTTTCAAGAGAAGTAACAAGGCGTTCAAGCATAATTCTCACTGATATCTTCGAGGAACGATTCTATGATCCCGGCGTGCACGTGGGGCATGCATACAATGCGGAGATGGCCTGCACGGGTGAAGGAGACTCTCCATGGCGGGGGGACCTGGGTTTTTTCAAACGTTGCAACGTTCACGTCAGGGGTTACGACCCGGGAGATACCGAACGCCTCCATGCCATCGATCAGCCGCCACGTGTTCTTCATGCACCCCGTCACGATGTCCCGCATGCCCTCCCTCCCGAGGTACTCAAGGACGGCAAGGGCACCTGCAACAGAACCTCCCGGGCGGGTACCCGAGAGCGTGTACTCCTGCCTGACGGAGAGGTAGGGGGTATCGACGGCAAGGGAACGGAGTGCCTCCTGCTCTCGGAGGAGGAGGACTCCTGCCGGGATGGTGCTCATCCCCATCTTGTGCGGGTCGACGGCGATGCTGCTGACACCCGGCAGCGAGAAATCGAACCGCGGGGCACCCTCGAGGAACGGGAGGACCATCCCCCCGAAGGCTGCATCGACGTGGAGGAATATCTCCTCCTCCCGTGCGATCGCGGAGAGTTCCTCTATCGGGTCGACGACACCGTACTCGGTCGTCCCGGCAACACCCACGATGACGCACGTGTTGTGGTCTACGAGCCCGGCGGCTCTCTCTGCATCCATCCTGAACGCACTTCCGGTCGGAACGGTCCGCACCTCGAGACCGAGGATGTCGCACGCCTTCTGGAAGGAGAAATGGGCCGAGGCGGGGAGCACGACGTTTGGCTTTTCCGATCCTTTCAGTTTCTTTGCTATGCGGAGAGCCTGGATGTTTGACTCGGTCCCCCCGGACGTTGCATACCCGCACGCCGAGGGCAGGGAAAAGAGCGTTCCGAGACGTTCGACGAGGAGGGACTCGAGCGACGCGGTGCCGGGGAAGAGACCGGGATCGCCGAGGTTCGTCTCGAGGAAGAGGGCGTGGGCCCGGGAGGCAACCGGGTGGGGAATGGTGCACATCGAGCTCAAGATGTACTCGTGGCTGATGTCCTCCCTCCTCTTTTCTGCAAGAAACGAGAAGAGATCGTCGATATCCCTGCCTTTCTCACGCATTCCGGGATCTCGCGCTCTCGAGGATTATCCGCTGTTCTGTCCGTGCAACGGTCTCCCGTATCTTTGCGATGGCATCGATATTTGCGGAGACACTCGTGATCCCGTGCTCAACGAGCCACTTCACCATCGGGGGCTCGGATCCTGCCTGCCCGCAGATGGAGATCTCTACCCCGTGTTTCCTGCAGCACCTGATTGCCGAATCGATCAGGGCGAGGACGGCCGGGTGCTTCGGCTCGTACATCGCGGCAACGTTCTGGTTGTTCCGGTCGATGGCAAGCGTGTACTGGACGAGGTCGTTTGTCCCGAACGATGCGAACTTTATCCCTGCGCGGATGAAGTCCTCGATCAGGATGGCACTGCTCGGTATCTCGATCATGACACCGAGGGTCACCTTCTCCACGTCGACTCCCCACTGCCGCATCATCTCGCGGGCACGGATGAACTCAGACGGGTGGGAGACCATCGGGAACATAATCCCGAGGTTGTCATACCCCTGTTCCCAGAGCCTCCGGAAAGCCTCGACCTGGAGCCTGAACTGGTCGGGGGACTGGAGGTCCCTGCGGATCCCCCTCCACCCGAGCATGGGGTTGTGCTCGACAGGCTCGTTCTCTCCACCGGCCATGTTCCGAAACTCGTCCGTCGGTGCATCGAGTGTCCTGACCCAGACGGGCTTTCCATAGAAGGCGTCGAGGACGACCTTGATACCCCTGGCAAGCTCCTGGATAAACTCCTCCTCCCGCCGGTTGGCAATGAACCACCGGGGTGTCTTGTTCAGCCCGAGGATCAGGTGCTCGATCCTAAGGAGCCCGACACCATCGGCGCCGGTCGCTGCGGCACGTTCCGCTGCCTCGGGCATCGAGACGTTGACCTTGACGCTTGTTGCCGTGATGATCGGCGCGGACGCGGGAGAGAGAACCGCCTGTGGTTTCTCCTTCCCGATCGCGATCTCCCCATCGTAGATGAATCCCTTCTCGCCATCGACCGTGACCAGCTGGTCCTGCTTCAGGACCTGGGTTGCAGTCTTCGTGCCGACAACTGCAGGAGTCCCAAGTTCCCTGCTCACGATGGCCGCGTGGCACGTCATGCCCCCTTCGTCCGTCACGATAGCAGCAACCCTCCTCATTGCCGGGACCATGTCCGGGTTCGTCATCCGCGTGACCAGGATATCACCCTCCTTGACCTTCCCGGCCTCTTTTGCATCGTGGATGATGACCACCCTGCCGCTGGCAATGCCGGGAGAGGCTCCCTGTCCCCGGAGGATGATCTCCTGTGTTCCCGCCTCTGGCAGAGACTTCTCTGCTTTTCCCGACCGGATCGTCGTGATGGGGCGGGACTGGAGGATGTAGATGGTGCTTCCGACGATTGCCCACTCCACGTCCTGCGGCACTCCGTAGTGGTTCTCGGCGATCTTTCCGTATTTTGCAAGTTTTGCAACCTCATCGTCCGAGAGGAGCGGGGCTTCCCTCAGTTCTTCCGGGACTTCCACCGTCTTTGTCCCGTGGTCGCCGTCCGAGACTATCTGGAACCGCTTGTTCGAGATGAGCCGGTCGATCACCTTCCCGGAACGCAGGTCGTAGACGTACTTGTCCGGGGATACGGATCCCGATACGACAGCCTCGCCAAGCCCCCATGAACCCTCGATGATGGAGACATCCTCGCCCGTGACAGGGTGGGAGGTGAACATCACGCCTGCCTTCTCGGACCGGACCAGCTCCTGGACGACGACTGCGATATTGACGCTCCGGTGGTCGAATCCCTGCTTTGCACGGTAGTAAATTGCCCTTGCTCCATAGAGGGATGCCCAGCACCGCTGGACTGCGTCGAGGAGGTTCTTTTCCCCGCGGATGTTGAGGTAGGTCTCCTGCTGGCCGGCAAAACTTGCATCCGGGAGATCCTCGGCTGTAGCGCTGGAGCGGACGGCGACGACCAGCTGTCCGCCATCCATCTTCCTGTAGGCATCCCGGATCTTCTGACGGATCGACGCTGGCATCTTTGCCTTCAGGACGGCCTGCTTGGCCCTCTCTGCAGCCCTCTCCAGTTCGCTGCTGTTCTCGACGTCCAGTCCCTCGAGATCGGAAAAAAGGGTATTTTCAAGGCCGGTCTCGATCAGGAACTGGCGGAATGCATGACTCGTGACGACAAAGGCCCGGGGAACAGGAAGGCCGATCGCCGACATCTCGCCAAGGGATGCACCCTTACCCCCCACTGCAGAAATATCCTCTTTTCGTATCTCCTCGAGCCAGAGAATATCAGGCATCTCTCTCATTCGCGCACCACTAATATTCTGCGTCNCTCCCCGTTTAATAGATTCTCATTCCCCGGGGAGTGGGTCTTTGCTCCATACTTTCCGATCATGCCGGGAACCTTCTGCATCTCCTCCCGGTGGATCGAAGGATAATAATCCTCAATACGTATCAGCCCCATATTTCCATGGGGTTTTATGGCGAATTTTAAAATACTGGTCAGCGATCCCCTGGCCGAAGAGGGCCTCGAAATTTTACGCCGGGAGTGCACAGTCGATGTCAGGACAGATCTCTCCGAGGACCAGATCGTGGGAATCATCGGGGAGTACGATGCCCTGATCGTGAGGAGCGGGACGGATGTCACTGCCCGTATCATCGAGGCCGGAAAGAGGCTCCGTTTCATCGGCCGTGCCGGTGCCGGCGTGGACAATATCGACATGGAGGCGGCCACGAAGAAGGGCATCATCGTGGCAAACGCTCCCGAGGGAAACACGCTTGCAGCCACCGAGCACACCATGGCGATGATGCTCTCCCTCGCCCGGAATATCCCCCAGGCAAATGCCTCCTTGAAGAAGGGGGAGTGGAAAAGGTCGAAGTTCATGGGGGTCGAACTGAACGAGAAGACCCTCGGTATCGTCGGGCTCGGCAGGATAGGGAGGGAGGTCGCAAAGAGAGCACAGGCGATGGGCATGCACATCGTCGGCTACGATCCCTTCATCACGAAGGAGAGGGCTGTCCAGATGGGTGTCGAGGCCGTCTCCCTCGAGGAGCTCTTCCGCGTTGCTGACGTCATCACGGTGCACACCCCCCTCATCAAGGAGACACGCCACATGGTGAACGGGAGGACAATCGCCATGATGAAGGACGGAGTCAGGATCATCAACTGTGCACGGGGCGGGATCATCGATGAAAAGGCCCTCTACCAGGGATTGAAGTCAGGAAAGGTAGCCGGTGCGGCCCTCGATGTCTTCGAGGAGGAACCCCCGGCAGGCTCGCCCCTCCTCGAACTCGACCAGGTCATCGTGACCCCTCACCTCGGGGCAAGCACCGTCGAGGCGCAGAAGAACGTTGCAGTCTCGATTGCAAAGCAGTGCATCTCCGTTCTGAAGGGGGGGACTGCAAAGTATGTCGTCAATGCCCCGATGGTCCCGCCTGAGCACGCGGACACGATCGAGCCCTTCGCCACCCTTGCAGAGAAGATGGGGAGGTTCCTGACCCAGATCGTCTCCGGGAGGATGGAGAAGGTCGAGATCATCTATGGCGGGGAGCTTGCGACCCTCTCGAACAACACGCGGTTCATCACCCTCATGGCCCTCAAGGGACTCCTCGACCCCATCCTCCAGGTCCCTGTCAATATCGTGAATGCAGAGATGATCGCCAAGGAGAGGGGGATCTCCGTCTCCGAGACAATGACCCGTGACTCCGGCGGGTTCAGGAGCCTCGTCACCATCAGGGTGAAGA
>Ga0067045_1004003_pt1 | contig 17493 bp, 16 predicted proteins | sample TerdegcTABiofilm_FD_59184 | JGI IMG/M metagenome (GOLD analysis project Ga0067045, IMG submission 59184) | Combined Assembly of (Gp0054472, Gp0054536) Wastewater bioreactor microbial communities from Singapore -Terephthalate degrading... | reverse complement strand
TATGACTTACATGAATGATTGGTTTTTTATTCCCTTCTTTTTATTCGGATGGTTACCAATTATAGTTTATACAAAAATAAGATCAATCCCAGAATATTTTGAAAAAAGATTTAGCCCATCCGCACGCTTTTTAGCTACTATTTTATTAATTCTTTATATGGTTGGATACATAGGAATTGGATTTTTAACATTAGGAAAAGCAGCTCAACCTTTACTACCAGAACACTTCACTTTATTTGGTTATACTTTTGATATAACATTGATGGGAATAATAATTGTTATAGCAATCATTACTGGAATTTACATCACGTTTGGTGGACAAACCGCCGTAATATTCACTGATTTATTACAAGGGTTTATTCTATTATTCGCAGGACTTTTATTGTTTGTGCTTGGATTAGATTACATCGGAGGATTTAAAGTCTTTTGGGATCTTCTACCGGTAGAATGGAAATTGCCCCTGGCACACTTTAACCATCCACCGAGTTTTAATTTTGTTGGTATTTTTTGGCAAGATGGCATTGCCGGGTCTGTCGGCTTTCTCTTTATGAATATGGGCTTGGTAATGAGGTTTATGGCCACCAAAAGTGTTAATGAAGGAAGAAAAGCTGCTACATTTAATATTCTTTTTATGCTGCCAATTTCTGCTATTGTGGTTTCTAATGCGGGATGGATTGGAAAGGCAGTTTCAATTGCACAACCCGATGTTGTTCCACCGAACACGGTTCCAGATCAAATATTTGTTGTTGTTGCAAATTTGGTTTCGCAGCCAGGTGTATTCGGATTCGTTATGGCTGCACTAACAGCTGCTTTAATGTCAACCGTTGATACTCTTATAAATGCAACAGCAGCTATTTATATAAATGATATTCACAGGCCAATTAAAAAATTTCTTAGAAAGAAAATTTCTGTTTCCGATAAAGAAAATGATAAAAAAGAATTATCAGCAGCCAGAATGGCTTCCATAGTAATAACCACATTTGGTGTTTTATCTGTATTAGTATTCGAAAGATTTCCGACTGTTTACGAAGCACACGGATTTTTCCATTCAACTCTTACTCCGCCATTAGTAGTTGCAATTTTCCTTGGAATCTTTTGGAAAAAATTTACTCCAGCAGCAGTTATGGCAACCTTTGTTGGCGGTGTTGCTTTGATGATATTAGGTAATTATTACCCGGCAGCTTTAATTTCTCCTTTTGATCATGGAACTATAATGGATGTTAAACATCCATATACATACATCAGGGCACTTTACAATTTATTTGTATGTGCTGCTGTTGGTGTTTTAATTACTCTCACTACAGAGTATCAAAGAAATATTGTAAACAAAATAAAAAGTTTTAGAAGCCCAGATAGAATTTTCTATTTATTAATCATATTCAGCATAATCATTTTTATTTCAATTGTATTTAATCTTTTACCTCTTTACATAATATTTCCTTTATCAATCATACTTGTCTTCTCCGTAGCATTATCTGTTACTTATATTGTAAAATATGATCAGGAAAAAAACACAGAGGGTTTAACAGCTTGGAGTATTAGCAAAGCAAAAGAAAAATTCAAAGGTAAACCCATAAACGATAGAGAAGGAAAAAAGATTAAGGTAAAATGGAAAATTAAAGAAGGAGAAGATAATACAGTTAATTTTTCTGAAAACGATATGAAACTTATGGCAGCAGAGATAGGTGATTTGGTTTATTTAAGCGATGTTAGAAAATATTTTGGTGGACTTAAATCAGTTCATGCAGAATATGGTATTCCTCATCAACAAGATGGAATAGTCTATATTAATAATGAGCAAAAACTTACTGGATTATTTGTAGAAGGTAGATTATTGATGGCTGAAAAAGAGATGTAATCAATTTTATTTTCTTTTTACTAATAATTTAATTTGCTAATCAAATTATCACCACGTAAATTTTCCGCCGGTATTAAAAAATAATTGTATATAAGTATCGGACCTTCAAATATGCCTTCATTCTTCAACACCTGGCTTCCTTTTATTTATCTTTATGGCGTAGGCGGAATCTTCTTTTTTGCCGGAATGATTTTAATCAGAAAGCTAAAAGGGATAGACATGCGCCAGAAGAAACACCGTTTCTGGTGGAAAGTAATGTTTTTCGGTTACTTTTATTTTATGATTATTCACGCCTTATTAATTATTGCAGCACTTTATTGGTAAACATCTATGGATAGAATACATACTATGGGTACCCAGACAGACTGGGTAGTAATGATTGTATATTTAATTGCAATCCTATTGTTTGGAAGTTACTTTAGCAAGTATAATCATAATACTACAGATTTCTTTTTTGGTGGTAGAAGATTCTCTTGGTGGCTTATAGCTATGTCTATTGTTGCTACAGGGGTTAGCAGTCATAGCTTTGTTAAATACTCTGCAAAAGCTTGGGAGTATGGATTCTCTTCCTCTATGTCTTATATGAATGATTGGTTCTTTATTCCGTTCTTTATGTTTGGTTGGCTTCCAATTGTAGTTTATTCAAAAATAAGATCCATCCCAGAATATTTTGAAAAACGTTTCAGCCCTTCTGCACGATTTTTCGTAACAATACTTCAACTGTTATATCTTGTCGGTTACATTGGTATCGGTTTCTTAACAATGGGTAAAGCTATTTTACCTTTGATGCCCCCATCAATGAATCTTTTTGGTATTGAGATTAATATCACCTTAATGGGATTGATAATTGTAATTGCATTTGTTACCGGTGCATATACTACATTCGGTGGACAGATAGCAGTTCTGTTTACAGATCTTGTTCAAGGGTTCATGTTGTTATTAGCCGGGTTAATGGTATTTATTATTGGTGTTGATTATGTCGGCGGATGGCATGCATTCTGGAATTTATTACCAACGGATTGGAAACTTCCATTAGCACATTTTAATAAACCACCGGATTTCAACTTTGTAGGAATTTTCTGGCAAGATGGAGTTGCCGGTTCGGTTGGATTCCTTTTTATGAATATGGGTTTGATAATGAGATTTATGTCGGCTAAAAGTGTTAACGAAGGAAGAAAAGCCGCTACATTTAATATTTTATTTATGCTTCCAATTTCTGCAATAGTTGTTAGTGGAGGAGGTTGGGTTGGCAAAGCAATGTCTATGTTGAGCAATTCACCAATTCCAGCAAATACGGAGCCGGATTTTATTTTTGTTGTTGTTGCAAATATTATAATGGGTCCCGGTGTATTCGGATTTGTAATTGCATCACTCGCTGCGGCATTGATGTCTACAGTCAATACATTGTTAAATGCATGTTCTGCTGTTTATGTAAATGACATTTATGGACCGATTAAAGTCTGGATGAAAAAAATTAAGAAAAATGAAAAAGTAAATGAAAAACGTGCTTTGCTTGTTGCAAGAATTGCAACAGTAGCATTTACAGTTTTGGGTGTTTTAGCTGTTATACCTTTTAGTTCTTATCCAACGGTTTATGAAGCTCATGGATATTTTCACTCAACATTAACACCTCCTTTAGTTATAGCAATTTTCTTAGGTGTATTCTGGAAAAAATTCACACCCGCCGGTGTAATTGCAACAGTAATTGGTGGTGTATCATTAATGGTTCTTGGCGCTTACTATCCGGGAATTTTAATCTCGCCGTTTGATCACGGAACACCGATGGATCCTGTTCATCCTTACACATATATCGGCGCTCTTTATAATACACTTGTTTGTCTTGCCGTAGGTGTTCTTGTAACCTTATTCCAGAACCAACTTAAAAAGACTTCTGATATATTAAAAAAGCAAACCAATCACAATTTTATAATTGTTACAATGATTGTATTTACTGTAATAATGTTTGGAATGGTAATTTTTAATATTGGAGGTGTGCAGCTTTTATTCATCCTAACATTAATAATGACCACTTTCGTTGCTATTATTTCAACATATTACATTAAATATGATCCGGTTGCACAAACAGAAGGATTAACTGCTGGCTCTATTCATCGTGCTAAAGAACTATTCAAAGGTTCCAAACTTAATGAAAGAGAAGGCGAGATTGTTAAAGTAAACTGGAAAGAACGGAATGATAACGAGGACGAAGTAAATCTATCTAAACATGAAATGAATAAAATGAATGCTGAAGTGGGCGATCTTGTTTATGTCTCGGATGCTAGAAAATATTTAGGAGGTTTAAAATCATTCCATTCCAAAATAGGAAAACCGCACGATGAAGAGGGTATTATTTACATTTCAAAAGAACATGTGACAAACGGACTGTTAATTAAAACTAAACCGCTTACAGTGGAAAAGGAAATGTAATTTTATACATAATCGAAATTTAATAGAACCCCGGTAATCGGGGTTTTATTTTGCACTGAATTTTTCTTTCAATTTTTCGTTCACAATTGCAGGTACAAATTCTGCTACATTACCATGAAATTGAGCCAGGTTGCGGACTATTGTAGAATTAAGATACGTATAACGTGCATGTGGCATTAGAAGAATTGTAGTAATATCATCGGCAAGTTTTCTATTCATCAAAGCCATCTGGAATTCATACTCAAAATCACTCACTGCTCGTAATCCTCTTATAATACCAACAGCACCCACATTACGTGCGTGTTCAACCACAAGTCCATCGAACCAATCAACTTTTACACGATGAAAATCTTTCAAACTTTCCCTTAACATTTCCACTCGTTCTTCAATAGTAAAGAGGCAAGTCTTAGAAGGGTTTTTGGCTACGGTTACTATAACTTCTTCAAATAAATCGATTGCGCGCTTTATAATATCAATATGACCATTTGTTACCGGATCAAATGTGCCGGGATAAATTACTTTTGCCATAATTTTGGCTCCTTAAACTCTACTTAAAAATATATTTCATCAGATAAAATTACCAATCAATTTTATTAAATAACTATTAATAAGTAAACTGATAAATCAAGCTGTCACCAATCCTTTTAAACGCTTCGCACTTAAAATTTTCTTCATCTTCTTTTTTTGTTTGAATAGAGCGTTCTACAATCATTAGCCCTTCTTTATCTAGAATTTTGTTCGAAAGAATATTTTCCACAACTTTATGTATATCGAACTTAAAAAAGGGCGGATCGGCAAGAATAAGATTATAGTTATACTTAGTTTCTGTTTTTGAAAACCTAACGGCATCCATTCTATAAATCTTACATTCATCGTCTGCTTTAAGAGCTGAAATATTTTCCTTAAGTACTTTTGAAACATTAAAATCTTTTTCTACAAAATGGACTTCGGCAGCGCCTCTGCTCAAAGCTTCTAAACCAAGAGAACCCGAACCGGCATAAAGATCCAAAACCATGATGTCGTCAAATTCAATGGAATGAATTAGATAATTAAATAATGATTCCTTAACCTTATCCGTCGTCGGTCTAACAAGATTAGATTTCGGAAATTTTACTTGTCTTCCTTTATAAATTCCACCAATTATTCTCATCACACAATTCTAATTGCAATCCCCGTTGCAGCCGCAAAGGAATTGAACTGGTTTAAATAAAGTGGATTGGTTTTTAATTTTTCTTCGGCAATTAATTTTTCAAAAGGATTAATTTTTGTTAATTCCACACCAAGAGCTTTAGAAATATTATCAGTAAACTCATCGGTTACAGTTTGTCCGCACAACGTTGCCCTGTTAATATTTTCTTTATTAACATTGAACGAGGCAAGTTTATTCAATGAATTACTGAGTTGTTCAAAAAAATCAGTTCCGTTCTTATTAAATATTGTGAAGTAGAAAGGGATCAAACCTTCGAAAACTATCAAGGAGGAATAATGCTGGTCAATATAGAAACTTAGTGTTATATCTTCTTTTTTCAATCCTTTATCTAAATGCAAAAACGCATTTGATGCGAGATGTGCATTATCCACATATTTTAATTCAAATTTGTTTTCTTTACAGAATTTATTTATTGCACCAACTATTTTTTTACTGATAGCAAATACTATTATTTTATTCTCAAGTCTAACCGAGGATTTATTTACTTCAATGTACTGAATATAAAAGTCGTTGCAGTCATACATCGGGTAAATTACAGATAATTCCCACTTAATATGTTCGGCTAAATCTTTTTTGGTAAGAGCATCATCGTAAGGAATTTCGATAACAAGAAAATAATTATTGGGTAAAGTGAAAGAGAGAAGGTTAGAAGTGATAGTTTTTTTTTGAATTATTTTCGAAAAGGAATCCTGAAGAATGTTAATCAACTTTTTTTCATCAGTAGTAGGTAAAACCGGTTCTTTAAAGACCAGCTGATCTACATTCTCCAGGCAAAATTTATCTTGCTTATAGTTTATTTCAACGAGCTGTAATTTCGTTTCGGTTAAATTAATTCCAACATGATTTTGAAACAATGGCATTCAATTAATTACATTATTCCCACGAAGCTGTGTTTTTCATAGCATCGCTTCTAAGATCGCCAATTGTTCCGAAACCATCGGGACAGCTTATAAAATATCTTTGACCAATCGTTCTAATTTTATCAATCTTAACAATTCTTCCTCTTCTATCAATAACAGTATCTGCAACTTCGGAAGTATCTACCTGAACCAAGTATCTTTGTCTTGATTTCGGACTGAAGAATAATGAATCCGGTTCAAATAATCCCGAGGTTAAATTGATAAAAGGATTTGTAGATTTCTTAGTAACAGTATCAATTCCTTCCATTGCCTGTTTAACACTTTTATCTGTTTTGACAAAAGTAATTAAGCTATCCAGATTATCTGTAAACTTACCATATTTTGCTTGCCATAATCTTTCGGCAGAACGAAGGTTAGACATTCTAAGTCTGGATTCCTGCTTAAAATATTTTTCTTTTTCAATTACTTCGTTTGGATCTAGATACGCAACTTTAATTAACACAAATACCAAAACAGCAATAATGGCGTATAATACAAAGTGTAGATACCAGGGTTCACCTTTCATCATTATTCTTCCTCCAGAGATTTTTATTTAACTGTAATAAAACTTTTTATTTTTTCTAACTTGGCTTTACCAATTCCTTTTACTTTCAGAAGCTCTTCAACAGTATTAAAGCGACCAATCTTTTCTCTATAATCAATAATATTCTGAGCGGTCTTTAATCCAATACCGGGAAGTTCACCAAATTCATTTAATCCGGCTTTATTTATATCTAACTTATTTGAAACGGAAAATGAAGATGATGCCTTTTTCCCTTCTTTTTCAGCGGTTCTAAAATCTGAAAGTTCGGGCTTAGATTCAACCCTTTTTTGAGTATTTTTTTCTGTGCTGTCAGAATTAGTCTGGTAAAAGTCGGAGCTATAAAATGTACTGTCCTCTTTGCTATAATCAAACTCGAGCAATTTTGGATTATTATTAGCGTTTTTGACAATGTTAATTATTATTCCTACAGTAAGAGCCGTTAATAGAAAGAGAATTATTTTGGATTCGGTTTCTGTAAATCCGACTTTGCGAGAAATTTTATTAAAAAGATTCATCTACGCCCCCTCAATCAAAGCAATAGATAAATAATAAGAAAGTTAAATAACACTACCCGGAAATATAAAACTACTTTTCGGGATTAATATTAGGCATTTTCTGTAATTCTTTAAGTAAATCTTTTTCTTTAGAATTAACATTCTTGGGTACATGAATATTTATTTTTACCAGTTGATCGCCGGCACCATGCTTATTAAGATGTTGAATTCCCTTCTCGCGCATTTTAAGAAACTTACCCGATTGTGTTCCGGGATCAATTTTTAGTTTGGCTTTACCGTTCAATGTTGGTACTTCAACTTCGGTTCCTAATACAGCTTCGGGATAACTAATGTTCAATTCGTAAATAATATTATCTCCATCACGAACAAACAAGTCGTGACGTATCTCTTCGAAAACAACAATAATATCTCCGGGCTGTCCACCATTTTTACCCGCATTTCCTTCACCACGTAACGTCATATAACTGTTATCAAATACTCCGGCGGGAACATTAATTTTAATTGTCGATTCAGAATTAATCCGCCCATCTCCTGAACATTTGGAACATGGATCAGAAATAATTTTACCCGATCCGCCGCAATTATTACATGGGGCAATATTTACAAATTGTCCAAAGATCGATCTTGAGACCTGTCGTATCTCTCCCGTGCCATTACAAACAGAACAAGTTTTAAAGCTGCCAGTTGATTTAGCGCCGGTTCCATTACAATCATTGCATTTATTGTATTTTTTTATCTTAACTTTTTTAGTTGTACCGGTAGCAATTTCTTCAAGAGTAAGTTTTAATGTAATCTTTAAATCAGAACCGGGTGTACCTGATTGTTTTTGCCGTGTTCTCTGCGAATTTGAACCGCCGAAGAAATCATCAAAGATGGAAGATCCGCCGAATGCGCCTCCAAAAATATCGGAGAAGTGGCTAAATATATCATTTACATTCTGGTAGTTATGGAAATCCTGGCCACCGCGTAAACCGTTATGTCCGTAGCGGTCATACTTGGCTCTTTTTTCGTCGTTGCTAAGAACCTCGTAAGCTTCTGCAGCTTCTTTAAATTTTTCCTCTGCTTCTTTATTGCCCGGGTTTCTATCCGGGTGATATTGCATAGCAAGTTTTCTATACGCTTTTTTTATTTCATCCTGGGAAGCGCTCTTTCCTACTCCAAGTATTTCGTAATAATCTCTTTTACTCATTTAAATCATTCCCTTTATTTAGCTGTTTCCCATTATTCTTCTATTTTATTTTCTTCGTTATTTAATGATGCACTAACAATTACTTTTGCATGCCTAATTACCTTATCCTTATACATATACCCCTGTTCAATAACATCAAGAACGGTATTAGACTCCAGTCCGGCTACGGGCTGCTGCATCAATGCTTCGTGAAATTCAACATCAAATTGTTTCCCTTTGGCATCAATTTTTTTAATGCCCTGGGATTCTAATATTTTAGTAAACTTTTCGTAAACAAGCTCTAAACCTTTTTTAAGCGATTCAAAACTATAATCATCGTTAATATGATTAAGAGATCTTTCGAGATCATCATAAACAATTAAAACACTTTTAATAAATGGTTCGGCTGCATATTTAAGAAGGTTTACCTGATCATTTTCAGTACGTCTTTTATAGTTTTCGAATTCTGCAGCTTTTCTAAGAAGTAAATCTTGTAAATGTTTAACCTGAGCTTCTAGCTCGGAAATTTTTTGTTGTGATAGATTCAATTCTTCATTTGATGAATTTTCTTGGGAAGAACTTATTTCTACTTCAATTTTAGATTCATCTTCTTTATTAGCATTGGTTTGGTTTTCTAATTCTGTATTGTTTAACTCTTCCATAGTTTCTTTCTTCTTTTTCATAATTCCTATCTTTGTTTGGTTAATTCTCTGGAAAGTTGCTCTGCAATGTAAACTACTGCTGCAATTATTTTAGAATAGTCCATTCGTTTAGGTCCCATTATTCCAAGGGTTCCTTTTAGATCTCCAACATTATATTCTTTTGTTATAAAACTATAATCGGATAATTTTTCATCCTGATTTTCTTTTCCAATAGAAATACTCAGATCAATATCTTCATTTTTATTTTTATCGAGTATATGAATAATTACATCCTTATTCTCAATCAGTTCTATTACACTTTGTAATTGATCATGATCTTCAAATTCCGGTTGGGCTAGAATATTCTTTGCGCCCGATATAATAGTTTTATCAGAACTAATATCAGTAAAAATTCTATCTACAGAATCCACAAAAACTCTAATTATTGGTCTTACAGTATCGCTGTTAAAATCTTTTATTCTATCATTGAATGTAGAACGTATCTCCGAAAATCTTAAACCGGATAATCTTTCATTTAAGAATTGTTGAACAATGGCAATATGATTTTCATTTACTTCTGCATCAATCTCTAAAGTTATTGTTCTAATCAATCCGGATTGTACAGTAACCACAACCAAAATTCGAGTTGATGAAAGACGAACAATCTGAATTTTTTCGAGTATTGCCTGTTCAAATTTAGGATAAGTTACTACTGCAAGCTGATTAGTAAGATTACTAAGAATTGTGGAAGTAATTCTTAACAAGTCTTCGGTTTCTGTACTTGCTTGCCCAAGGTTTACATCAACAATTGCTTTTACCCCTGTCTCCAATTTCGGAGGATCCATTAATGAGTCGACATAAACTCTATAACCTTTATCCGTAGGAACTCTTCCGGCAGAAGTATGTGGATGATTGAGATATCCAAGTTCTTCAAGATCAGCCATAATATTTCTTATAGAAGCCGGCGAAAGTCCGATATTATATTTTTTTGAAATATTTCTCGAACCAACTGGATTTGCGGTTAGAATAAATTGATGTATGATAAACCGCAAAATTGCTTTTTCTCTTTCTTTTAGCTGATATTCTGTCATAAAAACTATTTTTTCAAAAAATAACGGGCACAAAGTTATTAAAAATTAAGCAATTTTTCATTTTATGAGTGAATCACAAATTCCGGCAAACGCTAAGACAAAAAAACGGTTAAAAAAGTTTCAGATAAATAAATATGATTATATTTCGCACACAAAAAATTTCAATTGAGAAAATGGAAAACACTTACAAAAGTTCCGGCGTTGATATAGAAGCCGGCGATATTACGGTAGAAAAAATTAAAAACCTTGCAAAGTCAACTTTTAATAAAAATGTATTATCTGGAATTGGTCACTTTGGAGCATTTTATCAGATTGATTTGGGTAAATATAAAAATCCCGTGCTTGTTTCGAGTGTTGATGGTGTAGGGACAAAATTAAAAATTGCTTTCATGATGGATCTACATCATACAGTTGGACAGGACCTTGTTAATCATTGTGTAAACGATATTGCCGTCTGCGGTGCCGAACCTCAATATTTTATGGATTACCTTGCATTTGGTAAACTTATTCCTGAAAAAGCAGAACAAATTATTAGAGGTTTCTCAATTGCTTGTAAAGAAAATAATGTTGCTCTTATCGGGGGCGAGACTGCAGAAATGCCAGGTCTCTATTCCGAAGATGAATACGACATTTCTGGCACAATAGTAGGAATTGTTGAACGTGAGAAAATTATTGATGGTAAAAATGTTCAACCGGGCGATATACTGATTGGATTTAAGTCGAATGGATTGCATACAAACGGTTATTCATTAGCAAGAAATGTTTTACTGAAAAAGTTTAGTCTCGGCGATACACCTCAGGATTTAGAATCGACGTTGGGCGAAGAACTTTTAAGAGTTCACAAATCGTATCTGAAGATTATCGGAAATATCTCGGCTAACACAGATGTAAAAGCTTTTTCTCACATTACTGGCGGCGGTATAATTGGAAATACTATACGGGTGGTTCCTAAAAATCTAAGGATAAAAATTAACTGGTCTGCCTGGTCAACACCGCCAATATTCAAATTAATACAGCAAGCCGGTTCAATTTCAGATGACGAAATGAGAAAAGTTTTTAACCTTGGAATCGGATTAATAGCCATTGTAAATAAAAACGATGTTGAAAAAACTCTTGAGTCCGCTTCGACTGCCGGTGAAAATGGAATAGTGATTGGAGAAATAACTGCATAGCAGAACAATATGCACTAAAATTTTGTTAATTATATTGGATTTACTAAAAGGTAGAAAATGTTTGTAGATACACATGCACATTTGTTTTATCCTAATTACAACGGCGATTTAGATGATGTAATTATTCGGGCAAGAAACGCCGGTGTAGATTATATGATTGTACCGGCAACGGATCTTGCTTCGTCTGCTCAGGCAATTCAATTAGCCGAGAAATATGATTTTATTTACGCTACTGTAGGAATTCATCCGCATGATACAAAAGAATTCAGAGAAGATTTAATTCCTCTTCTTGAAAAAACAGCCAGGCATCCAAAAGTAGTAGCTATTGGTGAAATCGGTCTGGACTATTACTACGATTTTTCTCCTAAAGAAAAACAACTCCTTGCATTCGAAGCACAAATAAAACTTGCTCTAAAACTTAATCTTCCTATAATTGTTCATAACCGGGACTCAAATGATGATATTATGAACTTTGCAAGAAAGTATAAGGACAGCGGATTAAGAGCACAGTATCATTGTTTTGCCGGTTCGATAGAGGATGCACGGGAATTAATTGAGATGCATCATTTTATTTCTTTCCCCGGAAATATTACTTTTAAGAAAGCAGATAACTTGCGCAAAGTTTTAAGTCGTATTGCCATAGAAAATTTATTGCTCGAAACTGATTCTCCGTTTATGACTCCCGTTCCGCATCGTGGCGAAAGAAATGAACCATCATACATTAAATTAGTTGCTGAAACAGTTGCAGATGTTCATAATTTAAGGATAGAAGATGTGGCACTTACGACATCGTATAACGCATATAAACTGTTTGGAATCGGTAATAAACCAGGATTAAGTTACACTTATCAAATCGGAAATTCTCTTTATATAAATGTTACTAATAGGTGCAACGCAGATTGTGTTTTCTGCGACCGTAAAGGAGAAGCAGTTATCAATGGTTACAATTTGAAAATGAAAAAATCTGAAGAACCCGAAGCAAGTATTTACATAAAAGAAATTGGCGATCCTAAGCGATTCAAAGAAATTGTTTTTTGTGGATATGGTGAACCAACTATTAGATGGGAAGTTGTTAAAGAAGTAGCAAAGTATGTAAAAGAAAACGGCGGAAATACTCGAATGAACACTGACGGACATGGTAATTACATCAACAAACGTGATATAACCCCCGAGATGAGCGGTTTAATTGACACTGTATCAATAAGTTTAAACTCGGTAAATCCGGACCAGTATGCTTCACTTATGAGAGTTGATCCTTCAATGCATAAAGAAATGCTCGACTTTGCAATTAAAGCAAAAGAGCACACTCATGTTGTTATGTCAATTGTTGGATTAAGTCAGGTGGATGCTGATGCTGCCAAAAAATTTGTTGCTGAAAAATTAGGTGTTGATTTTAGAGAACGGGAATATTTTTGAAAAAGATTTATTTATTCAATAAGGTAATTTTTGTATTAATTCTATTAATACTCTTCACATCATCTTCCTTCTCTCAAAAAACAACTAAACTCGAAAAAGAAATCAGCAACGTATTATCTTCTGAATTTTTTAATAGTTGCCAAATTGCAATAGATGTTTTTGACTTAACCTCGAACAAATCATTATTAAGTAAAAACGAAAAGCTGTTGTTAAGACCGGCTTCCACGTTAAAACTTCTTACAACTTCCGCTTCATTACTTTTTTTAAATGATTTTCAATTCCATACATCATTTTTTTATAAAGGAGAGTTACGCGATTCAATTTTAGTGGGGGATATTTTTGTAGTTGGCGGACTCGATCCCGATTTCACTTCAAAAGATCTTGATTCTGTTGTAATAGAAATCAGAAAATCTGGAATAAAAGAAATTCGAGGGAATATAATTGCAGATGTTACAGCAATTGATTCTCTTTTCTGGGGAAACGGTTGGATGTGGGACGATGATCCATTTCCAAGCTCGCCATATTTATCCGCCCTAAATATTAATGATAATAGCATAAAAGTAATTTATGAACCGGGTTTTAGAGACAAACCGGCAATTGTTAATACAATTCCCAAAACAAAATTTGTTGANGTGATAAACAATTCTGTTACAAAAGAAAACAAAANCNNACCTTTCAAAATCACACGGGATTGGATTAACCGCTCCAACAAAATAATTGTTAATGGAGAATTATCTTTTAACGAAAAACCGGGGGATGTTTTAATTAATATTTTTAATCCGACAAATTACTTTTTGACACTGCTTAAAGAGAGTTTTGAAAAAAATAATATTTCCTTTAATGGTGATATTAAATTTTCTACAATTCCGGATGGAGTGAAAGAACTTTTTATATTCAATAGAAATCTCGACTCAATAATCGTAAATGTGAACAAGAACAGTGATAACCTAAGTGCTGAAATGTTATTACGAGGAATGAGTTTAAAATATTATGGCAAACCGGCATCGGCAGAAAAAGGAATAAAATTAATAGATAGTTTATTTACAATAACCGGTATGGATCCCAAAATATTTAAAGTTGTGGATGGATCCGGTTTATCCTTTTACAATCTTATTTCCGCCGAAGCACTTACACAAGTATTAAAATACGTTTATCAAAAAAACAATGATGCATTTACTAAACTTTATAATTCCCTACCAATTTCAGGTGTTGATGGAACATTGAAAGGCAGAATGAAAAACTCTCCTTTATTTAAAAATGTAAGAGCAAAAACAGGTTCTATAAGTGGTGTAAGCACTTTAAGCGGTTATATAACTAACAAGTCGAATCATTTGATTGCATTCACAATAATGATGCAGAATTTTACCGGTTCTTCTAAAACTGCACGGGAAACACAAGATAAAATTTGCGAAATTATTTATAACAATTAACATTATGAAATCATACACTCAATATACTATTACAGTAAATCCCAGGAATAATGAATTAATCAGCGGGATAATGTGGCAATTCGATCTGGACGGAATTACAGAATTTGATGATGGAATTAAATTATTTATTGAATCAGCTAAGTCAATTTCAGAGGAAGATATAACTTCTGTTCTTGAATATGCTCGTGGAGAAGGTTTAATTAATGAATATTATATTCAGAGAGAAATAGTTGAAGATAAAAACTGGAATGAAGATTACGAGAAAAATGTTAAGGTAATTGAAGTAACAGAGAGAATTGTTATCAAGCCGTCTTTCAAGGAATATCAATCAGGCAGTGGTAAAATAGTTATTACAATTGATCCAAAAATGTCCTTTGGCACAGGTGAACACGAAACAACAAAGTTGATGATAAGAATGATTGAAAAGTATGTAAGCAAAAATGATTTTGTTTTAGATGTTGGTTCAGGTACCGGCGTATTAGCAATATCATCAGTTCTATTGGGCGCACGTAAATCAATTGGAATTGATAATGATGAATGGTGTCTGATGAACGGTAAAGAAAATGTAACAATGAATTCACTTGATGATAAAGTGGAAATAAGAAGAGCTGAACTTCATCAAATCGTTGAAAAAGATTTCGATCTTATTTTAGCAAATATCAACAAACATATTTTGATAGATATTGTTCCTTATTTAAAAGCAAAAATAAAAGAGACCGGAAAACTTGTAGTTTCCGGTCTCCTCAAATCAGATTTTGAAGATATTATAGATAAATTCGCGCTCTATAACTTTGTGATGATTGAAAAAACAGAATTAGGCGATTGGATATCAATCGCATTCACTGTATCAACCTCACATTAACTTACCTAAAATATTGTTCAACTGTTTTTGCTCGTTATCCGAAATTTTAGTTACTAACGAAGCAATATTTTCGTAATACGCCGGTAAAATCTTTTCTAATTTAGATTTTCCTGAATTAGTCAACTCAGCAGTAATTACTCTCCGGTCCTCTTTAGAATGAACTCTTTTAACAAAACCCATTTCCTCAAGGTTATCAACAACACAGGTTATGTTTGCACCTGTAACCATTGTTTCTTCGCTTATTTTCTTGAGAGGAACTGGTCCGAGTTTGTAAATTACTTCGAGAACACAGAATTGGGGGGCTGTGAGTTTTTCTCCGAACATTTGCTTTGCTTGCACTTTGCGGAACTTATCGTGCACTTTTGCTAGCCTGTCCCAAAGCTGGAGGGCAGTTTCAGCTTTCTGGCTTTGCATTAGTCAAGTCTCCTGTTTTGTTTGTTAAATGTTTGCTTAATTACTCCTACGATAATTGTTTTGTGCTACTTATAAACTTAAAGAATTAATTTTTAATTGGAAAGCAAATTTTTTAATAAAAATAAATTTTATTTTCTTCCCCATAATTTGGTTTTTTCAAAATTCATATAATTTGAAACTTCCCGATCAAAATATATATTTAACTACTAATTAAATCTATAAAGTAATTTTGACCTTAAAAACCGACAAATTGATTGATTTTCTAAACATTTCTATCCCTAACCCGGTAAATGAGCATGGGAATTACATTATCAAATATATTCAACCAATTAGCAAAGAGTTATTCGATAAGGCGTATTTAACTATTAACAGCATCAGTACAAGCTATTTATATTGGGACAACCCCGGATTAAATGAATCTTTCCTTGCAATTGATGAGTGCCAAAGAAATAATAAATTATTACAGATTGAAGAGACCAACTTTATATCAAACCAGGACGAATTTAGTTTAGAGAGAATACCTGACATTCTCCTTTCCAGAAAATTTCCAAATGACAAAAGCGCCGATACTTGGCAAGATTTTGATAACAGTTATGCTTTCATACCCAAAATAATTTTTTATAAAAAGACCAACGATTATTTCCTTACAATTTTTTCTGAGTACGGGAACAATAAAACTTATTCTGAAATAATTGAAGAATTCGAAAAATATTTAGATGATATAAACAATTCGCAAAACATTATTATCAACCAACCTTCCATTGATATCATTACTCAAACAAATGCTGAGGATTGGGAGAAGATGATTAATTATTCCTTGCAAAAAATAAAAGATGCTGAAATTAAAAAAGTTGTTCTATCAAGATTTGTAAGTGGTAATATTAATTCCAAAACGGATCTCAACTTTTTAACTTCCAAACTGAAAGATGATTACCCCGGTAGTTACATTTTTATTTACAAGAGAAATAGCTCAATCTTTTTAGGCGCTTCCCCGGAAAAATTGTTTTCTATAAATAGAAATCTAATTGAAACTGAAGCATTAGCCGGTACTATTGCTCGTGGAGAAAGTAATTCTACAGATAATGAACTCTCTGATTTATTGCTTAATGATAGTAAAGAATTATCAGAGCATAATAACGTTTTAGATTATATCGTCAGCAATCTATCTGAAATAACAACCGACATTAAGTATCAAGCACCAACCATAAAAAAATTGAAATATATTCAACATTTATGGACACCAATAACAGCAAAATTAAGACCCGGTCAATCAATCCATACATTAATTAATAAACTTCATCCCACACCGGCAGTTTGCGGAGATCCAAAAGAAAAAGCTTTGCATATAATCAATGAGCTTGAAAAATTTGACCGCGGTTTATTTACTGGAATATTGGGATGGTATAATAACAAAGGATACGGCGATGTTATAGTTGCAATACGATCGGCTTTAATCAAAAATAATAAATTGCTTTTATTTGCCGGATGCGGTATTGTTGAGGGGTCAACTCCCGAAAAAGAATTTACAGAGACCGAGCTTAAACTAAAATCGATTCTATCATTATTCAAAAATGAAAAAACAAATTAATCGTAACATACTCTGGTGCCGGGTATTTGTTAAATTATTAAGTGATGCCGGTATAAAAAATGTTTGCATTTCTCCTGGTTCGAGAAGTACACCTCTTACACTCGCTATTTCAATGAACAAAAACTTCAATATTTACCCGATAGTAGATGAACGCTCATCTGCATATTTTGCTCTTGGACTTGCAAAAAAAACAAACACACCAACTGTTATTGTTACTACTTCTGGTACTGCCGTTGCAGAAGTTTATCCCGCAATTAT
>Ga0067045_1003634_pt1 | contig 17499 bp, 18 predicted proteins | sample TerdegcTABiofilm_FD_59184 | JGI IMG/M metagenome (GOLD analysis project Ga0067045, IMG submission 59184) | Combined Assembly of (Gp0054472, Gp0054536) Wastewater bioreactor microbial communities from Singapore -Terephthalate degrading... | reverse complement strand
AAGAATGCTGAGAGGCTGGACAGAAAAACCCCATGCCGCAAGACCGGCAAATGCCATGATTGCCTTACCGAGGACAGGATGTGCAGTATAAAGGTTGTATTGGAGTACTGCCCGCCCGAAAAGGAAATAAACCTTATCTTGGTTGACCAGGAATTAGGATACTAAAAGCTCCCCATGGGGAGCTTTTTTAGCTATCTGTTAGCCTATCGGGCATCAGATCATTTCTGATTATATCTTCATAGCTTTCCCTTCTGACTATCAGATCGGCTTTTCCCATGTTTACCAATACAACCGCAGGCCGGGGCAGACGGTTATAATTGCTTGACATTGAATAATTGTAGGCTCCCGTTGAAAGTACGGCGATTAAATCTCCCTTCTTTATCTTGGGCAGAGTTATGTCCCTCACAATAATATCGCTTGATTCACAGCATTTTCCTGCTAAGGTAACAACCTCTCCGGATACCCTTTTCATATTATTAGCTACTACAGCCCTGTATTTTGCCTGGTATAATGCAGGCCTTGGATTATCCGCCATTCCCCCGTCTATAAACACATATTTGCGTACGGATGGGATCTCCTTAATGGAGCCTACAGTGTAAAGGGTAGTCCCCGCGTTTCCTACTATGTATCTGCCCGGCTCTACTGCCAGCTTCGGAAGCTCAATTCCTGAACCTGAGAACTCATCCATAACAGCTTTACACATGGAAACCGCGAGTTTTTGAGGAGAAAATTCCCTGTCTTTTTCAGTATAACTTATACCAAATCCACCACCAAGGTTTAGTACCTTGACTGTGAACCCCAATTCCTTGCTTAATCTCTTTGAGAACCGAATCATAGCCTGGGTGGCGGATACAAAGGATTTAATATCAAGGATTTGGGAGCCAATATGGCAGTGTATCCCTTCTATGCGGAGATTATCAAGCGTCAATGCTTTTTTGACAGCATTAAACGCAATATCCTGGTAAACGGGAAAACCGAACTTCGAATCCAGCTGCCCGGTTTGAATGTATTTGTGTGTATCTCCCGTAACCCCGGGTGATATCCTGAGAAGAACTTTTTGGCTTTTGCCCAGAAACGCGGAAATATGGTTTATTGTCACCATTTCATTTATGTTGTCGACTACTATATATCCTACGCCTAAGTCCAGAGCCAGCTTAATTTCTTCCGGGGACTTATTATTTCCGTGGAAATATATCTTTTCCATGGGGAAGCCTGCGCTATAGGCAGTATAGAGCTCTCCACCCGACACAACATCCAGAGACATGCCTTCCTGATAAATGATTCTTGATATTGCTTTAGTCAGAAAAGCCTTACCTGCGTAAATTACTTCGCTGTTTGGATATACTTTAGAGAAAGACCTTACAAAGGTTTTGCAGTTCTCCCGGATCAACGCCTCATCCATAATATATAACGGGGTGCCGAATTCCTTAGCCAGTTCCACCGTATCGCAGCCCCCGATTTCCAGATGAAAGGAGCTGTTAATATTCATAGAACCATGCAGTTTCATATACCATCACTCCAAGCGGATATTTTAAAGTGCTGTCGCATAAAATAATAATTTATGTTTATCTTGTCTGCTTTTCTTAATGCTAGCAGAACGGAAATACCTTGTCAAGCGTATAAATATTTATGCATAACTCATAAATATTCATTCGTTTATAAAAATTTACTTTTATCACATACTAATGTAATATTATAAAAGGAGTCCGGTTATTACTGTTGAGGGGTGAAGAATGATGGACGAGATATACCTGGACAATGCAGCCACTACGAAGCCCTTTACGGAGGTTGTGGAAGTCATCGCTGATTGTCTCACGAATAAGTACGGGAATCCGTCTTCGTTACATAGAAAGGGGATTGAAGCTGAAGCTTTATTGAAGGACAGTAGAGAAGCTGTGGCCCGGGTTTTGGGAGTAGAGCCCGGGGAGATATATTTTACCTCCGGAGGCACAGAATCCAACAATGCTGCCATAAGGGGAATAGCAGACAGCTATTCGAACCGCGGTACCCATATAATAACAAGCAAGGTTGAACATCCGTCTGTTCTGAGGACGATGGAGGACCTGGAACGCAAGGGGTTCGCGGTAACGTATCTTGACGTTGACCATACAGGCTTGATTGACCTGGAACAGTTGAAAAACAGTATAAGAAAGGATACCATCCTTGTATCGATTATGGGCGTAAATAATGAAATCGGTTCGGTCCAGCCGGTGGAAAAAGCCGGGCAGATAATAAAACGGGAGAATCCGCTTGCTTTCTTCCATGTCGACGGTATACAAGCTTTCCTTAAGATACCGGTTAGACCTAAGGATATGGGCATAGACCTTTTCAGCCTGAGCGGGCATAAGTTTCATGGCCCTAAAGGGATAGGTGCATTGTACTGCCGTAAAGGGGTAAATTTGCGTCCGGTTCAAACCGGCGGGGGACAGGAGCGGGGGCTTAGGGCTGGAACAGAGAATACACCCGGTATTGCCGGCCTGGGCAAAGCGGTAGAGATATACTCGCAAAATCATTATGACTATAATTTCAGGATGAAAACATTAAAAGAGATGTTGAAGAGCGGGATAGAACAGAGGATTCCAAATATAAGGGTGAACACGCCCGGAGGCGACAACGGCGCTCCCCATATCTTAAGCATTGCGTTTCGCGGGGTAAAGGGTGAAGTGCTCCTGCATTCATTGGAAAAACACGGTATATATATATCGACGAGGTCCGCGTGCTCCTCAAAACAAAACAAAGTCAGCGGTGTTCTGTCAGCGATCGGATTAACCGGGGAAGAGATTGAAGGAACTGTCAGAATCAGCCTGTGCCCGTTTAACACTGAAGAACAGATGCTAAAAACGGTGGAAGCCTTTGACATTGAGGTGAGAAACCTACGAAAGATGTTCAGGAGGTAGAAACATGGACAAACTAATACTGATCAGGTATGGCGAGATTGCTTTAAAGGGCCATAACAGGAATTTCTTTATAAATCTGCTGACTAAGAATATAAGGAAGGCGCTAAGAGGTATTAACAATAGAATCGTTAACGATAGAGGAAGGATTCTTGTGGAACTGGCAGAAAACAGCGGTGATGCGGAACAGGCCGTGGAGCGCTTGAAAAAGGTGTTTGGAATAGTGTCGGTAAGCGTTGTAACAAAGGTTGAAAAGGAAATGGAATCAATAGAAAGAGCAGCCCTTGAGATGGTCAGCAGACTAAAAACAGCAACCTTTAAGGTGGAGGCCAGGAGGGCAGATAAAACGTTCCCATTAACCTCTCCTGAAATCTGCGGCAGGGTAGGGGCATATATACTCAGCGGATGTGAAGGCATTAGGGTTGATGTTCATAACCCAGAAACTCTAGTTAACATAGAGATCAGGGACAAGGCTTATATCTACACGGATGCTGCCATGGGACCCGGAGGCTTACCCACCGGTTCCAGCGGGAAGGGGATTTTGCTGCTGTCCGGGGGAATAGACAGCCCCGTTGCCGGATGGATGGTTGCCAAGCGTGGAGTGGAATTGCAGGCTGTTCATTTTCACAGCTTTCCTTTCACAAGCGAAAGAGCCAAACAAAAGGTGATAGATATAGCAAAGGTTCTTAGCGGGTATACCGGGGGATTGAAATTGCATATGGTCTCGCTGACCGATATTCAAAGCAGCATAAATCAGGAGTGCCCCGAGGAACAAGGTACAATCCTGACAAGGCGGTTTATGATGAGGATTGCCGCAAGGATTGCGGCCAGCGAAGGCGCCCTTGCGCTGGTTACCGGAGAAAGCCTGGGACAGGTAGCAAGCCAGACTATGGAAAGCATTTACGTCACAAACGCATCTGTGGAGCTCCCTGTATACAGGCCTCTTCTTGGAATGGACAAGGTTGAAATCATGGAAAGGGCAAGAAATATAGGAACGTACGAGATTTCCATATTGCCGTACGAGGATTGCTGTACCCTTTTCCTTCCTAAATTTCCTGAAACCAGGCCGAAGCTTGACAAAATAATGCAGTCCGAGACCCATCTGGATATAGACGGCCTGCTGGAAGAAGCATTAAAGTCAAAGGAAGTTCTGGATATTGGTTAGTGGCTGCTGCCGCACTCTCCGGTTTTACCTTTGAGTATCAGCAGTCCATGGGGCAGCGCTGGAAGAATGGCTTCAAGGTTTTCCCTTACCCCCTTTGGACTGCCAGGGAGGTTAATGACCAGTGATGTTCCCCTGATACCGGCTACAGCTCTTGACAGCATTGCCTTTGCCGTCGTCTGAAGGCTAACCAGCCTCATGGCTTCCGGTATACCCGGAACCTGTTTCTGTATAACAGCCAGGGTAGCCTCGGGGGTGACATCCCTTGGAGAGAAACCGGTACCTCCGGTTGTCAGTACCAGGTCGGCGCATTTTTCATCGGTCATTTTGATTATTGTTTCCTTTATTCGGTCGACTTCGTCGGGCACTATAGCATAATCAATAACCTCTCCACCTATTGTCTGAATTAATTCTTCTATTACTGTACCGCTGACATCTTCCCTTTCTCCGGCATATCCTTTGTCACTGACTGTAATGATGCCTACTGTAAACAAAATCATATCCTCCTTTACCTACTTCTTACACTATACTAGCACAGTTTTTTGTTGTAAGATAGGGTATAAATTAAATGTCTTGAAGGATTTCAGACTTCGATATAGAAATTAGTATATGCATTACAGTTACCGGACTATTCTGAAAAGGATGATTCGGTCTGTGATGTATTGCATATTTATTCAATACACTGTATAATTATTAATGCATGATCTGTTTTTTTGGGGGGATGGAGGTGGTTAAACGCATAAATAATTCATTTTTATAAAAAATTTTAAGGAGGTAGTATATTTTGAAAAAAGGCAGATTATTTTGGATAGTGATGATTACGGTTATGGTTTTGGCCCTTACATCGCTTTCCGTGTTTGCTGAGGGGGAAGAGACTGAAGCAGTCGAGTTCGGAATTATCTCATTATTACCACCGCTTCTGGCAATAATACTGGCCTTTGTAACAAAACAGGTAATATTGTCGCTTTTCCTGGGCATCCTTGTCGGAGCAACCATGATGAGCGGCTGGAACCCATTCTTCGGCTTCTTGAGGACACTTGATCAATACATCCTCGGATCCGCTGCAGACAGCTGGAATGCCGGAATACTCATTTTTACCCTCAGCATAGGGGGTATGATTGGAGTAATGGGAAGAATGGGAGGTACCCAGGCTGTTGCTGAAGCTTTGGCGAAAAAAGCTAAGACCGCTAAGAGCGCGCAGCTTGTAACCATGCTCCTTGGTGTATTGGTTTTCTTTGACGACTATGCGAACACCCTTATAGTCGGACCCACCATGAGACCGCTAACCGATAAAATGAAGGTCTCAAGGGAGAAACTGTCCTATATCGTAGACTCCACTGCTGCTCCGGTGGCAGGGTTAGCCCTGATCTCAACATGGATAGGATATGAGATCGGACTAATCAAGGATGCATATGCAGCAATAGGTATGGACATGAATGCTTACTGGCTGTTCATTCAGACTATACCATACCGTTTTTACTGCATACTGGCTATAGTAATGGTTTTCCTTGTAGCTTATATGAAAAGGGACTTTGGTCCTATGTACAAGGCTGAAGTGAGGGCAAGAAAAGAAGGAAAGGTTCTGGCGGATGGAGCCAAACCGATGGCTTCCGATGAGATGACAAATATGAAACTGCCGGAGAATGTTAAACTTAAGGTTTCTAACGCCGTAGTGCCCATTCTTACCCTTGTTGTGGTTGCGTTTGTCGGAATGTGGTATAACGGAGGCGGTTTGGAGCTCCCCGGCAACTTTGAAGGAATCAGGGAAGCCTTTGGTAATGCTGATGCCAGCGTTGTTCTGATTTGGGCAGCAATTACCGGTGGTCTGGTAGCTATAATAATGGCAGTAGCTCAAAAAATACTGACCCTTGGAGAAGGCTTTGACGCATGGGTGGATGGTGCGAAATCCCTGGTTATAACCGCAATCATCCTTACCTTAGCCTGGTCGCTGGGTTCGGTAACCGGTGATGTGGGTACCGCCGACTACCTTGTCGGAGTAGTAACCGAGGCACTGCCGGCAAGCTTATTGCCCCTACTTGTATTCCTGATCTCCTGTGTGATTGCCTTTGCAACAGGTACTTCATGGGGAACCATGGCGATAGTTGTGCCGTTGGCTGTTCCGCTCGCCAATGCGTATACGGCAGCGCTGATTTTACCTACCATGGGTGCTGTTTTGACGGGTTCGGTATTTGGTGACCATTGCTCACCCATATCCGATACCACGATAATGTCTTCAATGGCCTCGGCATCAGACCATATGGACCACGTAAAAACCCAGATACCATACGCTGTTACAACGGCTGTTGTTGCGGCATTATTTGGATTTATCCCGGCCGGGTTGGGCATGAATCCGATAATCTCGCTGGTTGCAGGGGCAGTGGTACTGTGGGCGATTGTCAAGTTCGTTGGCAAGAATGTGGAAGAGGAAATTGTTGAAGCTAAGGATGCAAAGGTAAAAATGTAATATAAGAGGCCAGTGGTCACTGGCCTCTTTTCAGTTTCATCTCTACTCCGAATTTGAGCGCGTTATCTCCAAATTTTCTGTTCAAGTCCAGAAGAAGCTTATCAATTTTTTCACTGGTATCATAGTTTTTTTCGAAGATACTGAGCTGCTTGGTAGGGTGGGCAGTGAGGTTTGAGACGGAGATGCCGATCAGCCTCACCGGTTCATCAAAAATAATCTCTTCAAGAATACTGCAGGCAGCCTTATGTATGTTGTGAATACCATTCAGATAGCCATCTCCCGACTTGCTTCGTGTAATGGTTTTAAAGCTGGAGGTTCTTATCTTAACAGTAACGGTCCGCCCGAACAAATTTCTATCATACAACGTGGCGGCAATTTCTTTGCTGAACTCGAAGAGTATAGCTTTAAGCATTTCCCTGTTTGTGGTATCCCTTTCAAAAGTGGTTTCCCTGCCCACGGATTTTACTTCCCTATGGCTGATAACCGCTCTTTCGTCCTTTCCCCGGATTCTGTCAAAAATCTCTTTCCCCTGTTTGCCGAAAATGCTTTTCATGCGCTCTTCATTCAGGGTCAGGAGGTCTTTAATTGTGTATATTCCCAATGAATTCAGCTTATCCTGAGCTTTTTTCCCTATCCCGTATACCTTGTTAACGCTTAAAGGGTATAGTATTGCAGGGACCATCTCCGGTGCAATAACAAACAGGCCGTCGGGTTTATTCCAATCAGACGCAAGCTTTGCCAAAAACTTATTATAGCTTATTCCTGCAGAGATAGTTAGTCCGGTCGATTCTACCACCCTTTGCTTTATTTCCATGGCTATTTCCATGGCTGTTTTTGGGTTGCCGGTGGCATCCAGGAAGGCTTCGTCAATGGAGAGCCTCTCAACCAGGGCGGAGTATTCGTCAAAAATACAGAAAATTTTCTCGGAAATCTCTGCATACCTGTTATGCCTTGGCATCAAATATACTCCATCCGGACATTTTTTCTTTGCTATGAACATAGGCATTGCGGAGTGTATTCCAAACCTTCTGGCCTCGTATGAACATGTAGATACAACGCCGCGTTTGCCTGTACCGCCGACTATCACGGGTTTTCCCTTCAGCTCAGGATTGTCAAGCTGCTCAACTGAGGCAAAAAAAGCATCAATGTCAAAATGTATTATTCTTCTCTCCATAAAATCTCCTCCGGCTAATGTCAGGGGACACACCGCTGATTGCGGGTATTCCTTGCCGCGGAATGTCCCCAATATATATTTTGCCATAAAACAGCTCGAATGAAAAATATTTCTGAGGCATTCGACATCAAGCTGCATATTGCAACCCTAAAAGCCAAAACAAAACATTATTCTATGAAGGGAAATAAAATAAATTGAAGAATCATTTATAGATGAAAGGGAGGGATAAATATGGATATCAGCTCAAAGATTTCCGGCAATACTCTTATTTGCTATATCAGGGGAGAACTTGACCACCATACCGCGAACGAAATCAGAGAGTATATAGATTACAACCTGGAAAACAATCCTGTAAAGAACCTGATAATAGACATGTCTGAATTGAGTTTTATGGACAGTTCAGGTATAGGTGTGTTGATTGGTAGATATAAAAAGGTAACTGCGCTGGGAGGTAAAACAGCCGTAGTGAATGAGAACAAGCAAATATCCAAGGTGCTTGAGGTATCCGGCATATACGATATTATTTTTTCATTCCCAAGTATCCAACAAGCCCTAAACGAGTTGTAAAGGAGAGATAACGGATGAACATTCAAAATTACATGGTCCTGGAAATACCGAGCAAATCCCAGAACGAAGCCTTTGCCAGGGTTGTGGTGGCAGCATTTGCTTCTCAGCTTGACCCGACAATCGAAGAAATTGCAGATATAAAGACCTCGGTATCCGAGGCAGTGACAAATGCAATCATTCATGGCTATGAGAATTCAGACGGTATCGTCTATATTAAATGCAGCATGGGGGAAGATGATATACAGATTGAAGTTACCGATGAGGGTAAGGGCATCGAGGATATAGAGCAAGCAAGGCAGCCCCTCTACACTTCAAAGCCGGAGTTGGAGCGTTCAGGCATGGGGTTTACCGTAATGGAGACATTTATGGATGAAGTGGAGGTATACTCAACCAAAGGTAAGGGGACCACAGTAGTAATGAGGAAAAGATTTACCTCTTTAAAAAACAATAAGGGGTAAGTGATGATGAAGGACAATAATGAAATTTTAAACCACCAGGAAACCCTTGAGTTAATAAAAAGGGCCCAGGATGGAGATAAGGAAGCTCAGTCCGTTTTAGTCAAAAGTAATATCGGTTTGATTAAAAGTATTGTCAAACGTTTCCTTAACCGTGGATATGAGTATGAGGATTTGTTCCAGCTCGGCAGTATAGGCTTGCTTAAGGCCATAAAGAACTTTGATATAAGATACAATGTCAAGTTTTCAACCTATGCGGTACCCATGATAGTAGGCGAGATAAAAAGATTTTTGCGGGATGATGGGATGATCAAGGTAAGCCGTTCGCTGAAGGAAATAAATGGAAAGATGAAACAGGTAAAGGAACGGCTGACTAGAGACCTTGGAAGGGAACCCTCATTGAATGAAATAAGCGGGGAATTAGGGATTCCTACAGAGGACCTCGTTATGGCGATTGATGCCATGGCAGCGCCCGAGTACCTGTATGATACCATTCACCAGGATGACGGCTCACCGGTATTTCTCATAGACAAGGTCAGTGCAGATGAAGACCATAATACGGATATGCTGGACAGGATCACGCTTAAGGAGATTATTTCCAAGCTGAAACCCCGTGAAAGACAAATAATTATGATGAGGTATTTCCAGGACAAGACACAGACACAGATAGCTGAGAAGCTCGGAATATCACAGGTGCAGGTATCGCGCATAGAGAAGAAAATAATAGAAAAAATGCGGCAATCGCTGATTTAATAAAAGGGGACACACCTTTGTCCCTGATTTTTTTTGTCTAAATGCGGTTTTTCCCGGATCTCATTTCACAGAATGGTGCAATTGTTATGCAGCTGTATTAAATAATTGAAACGGATAATACTAAAACTAAGAACGGAGGTTGTTTCATGGCGAGAAATAGTAAGATGACTATTGGTTTACTTATTGCTGTTATTTTCATACTAGCCCTATGGTCGTATATGTTTATTAGCGGATTAAGAGAAAAAGAGCCGAGCAGAGCCAAACTGGTGAACTCGCCGGAGGTTCTTCAGAACGGAGAACATCAAAAACAAGGAGGTTAGCATGAAAAAAAAGATTACGGAGTACAGTCTGCCGGTTGATACTAATCCTGGTGAAAAGGAGTTAAGGCATCTGCTTGATTTTGATACAGCGGCTGNGATTAGGGATGCCATCGAAAACAAACACAGGGAGGAACAAACGAAGTGGACAATCAGATGAAACAGCAGTATAACGATTATGTTAAACAGAAGCAACCACAGCCCGCACTGGTAAAAAACCTATTGTGGGCCTTTGTGGTCGGCGGACTGATATGTGATGTAGGGCAATTTGTCATCAATGCCTCAGTGTCCTTTGGGTTTAATAAAGAAGAGGCTTCTACCATCGGTGTAGTAGTAATGATTTTTCTTGGGGCGTTTTTGACAGGGTTGGGTGTATACGACCAAATCGGGAAAAGGGCCGGTGCCGGTTCCATCGTTCCAATTACAGGTTTTGCTAATTCCATAGTCTCCCCTGCGATGGAGTTTAAAAGGGAAGGATATGTGTTTGGAGTGGCAGCAAAAATGTTCGTCCTGGCAGGTCCTGTATTAGTTTATGGAATAGCAACCTCAGTGATAATTGGAATAATTTACGGTATTTTTTCCTGATGAGGAGAGGATAAATTTGGCAAATAACAAAGTGGGGCAGCAGACGTTAAAGCTTAATTCTCACCCGAAAATTATTGCGACGGCGTCCATTGTCGGACCTAAGGAGGGAGAAGGTCCCCTGAAGGAATACTTTGATATGGTTCTCCAGGATGACTATTTTGGCGAGAAAAGCTGGGAAAAGGCAGAAAGCAAAATACTCAGGGAAACTGTGAAGCTGGCAGTTCAGAAGGCTGGTCTGACGCCCGAAGATATACATTATATGCTGGGAGGAGATCTTCTAAACCAGATAATATCCGCTTCCTTCGCTGCAAGGGAGTTGAAGATACCATTTTTTGGCCTGTACGGGGCCTGTTCCACCATGGCAGAATCCCTTACTCTGGGTTCAATACTAATCGATGGGCAATACGCCGACTACGTGGTTGCCGTTACGTCCAGTCATTTTTCTTCTGCAGAAAGGCAGTTTAGATTTCCCCTTGAACATGGCAATCAACGGCCGCCAACCTCGCAATGGACGGTAACCGGTTCGGGAGCTATGGTTGTTGCATCCGGTGGGGAAGGTCCCTGCGTTACGTACGTGACACCGGGGAGGGTTATTGATTTGGGTATTAAGGACGCTAATAATATGGGGGCAGCAATGGCGCCCGCGGCCGCCCATACCATTGTGGCACACTTTAGGGATACGGGTTTTTCACAAAGGGATTATGATGTAATAGCAACCGGCGACCTTGGGAAAATCGGCAAAGATATAACCCAGGAAATGGTTTTGAAGGAAGGGTACGATATTTCACTTGTATATACCGACTGCGGTATCGAGGTGTTCAGCGATGATCAGGATGTAAACTCGGGAGGCAGTGGCTGCGGCTGTTCAGCAGTAGTTACCTGTGGATATTTCTATGACCGTCTGGTAAAAGGAGAAATCAAGAGGATGCTGTTGGTAGCAACGGGTGCCCTGCTGTCCCCAACCAGCAGCCAGCAGGGGGAATCAATACCCGGTATTGCCCATGCCGTTACTATTGAAAGCATGTCCAAGGGGAGGTGATGTTTTGGACTACGTAAAGGCCTTCGTTACAGGAGGAGCAATATGTGTAATAGGACAAATATTGATGGATAAAACCAACCTGACACCGGCTCATGTTCTTGTTTTCTTTGTTACGGCAGGAGCAGTATTGACTGCGGTGGGAATATATGAGCCAATAGTTCAATTTGGAGGAGCGGGTGCCACTATACCCCTTACGGGTTTCGGGTATTCCTTGGCGAAGGGAGCGATTAAAGAGGTGCAGACGGCCGGGTTAATAGGCGCGTTGACAGGGGGAGTAAAATCTACCGCCGGCGGTATTGCTGCTGCTGTTGTTTTTGGCTATTCAATGGCGGTGCTGTTCAATCCAAAATCAAAAAAATGATGGAAAGGGAAACTCAATGGATGATAAACACAGGATAATTATTGTAACAGATGGAGACAGAATAGCAAAAAGAGCGGTTGAAACGGCAGCCAGTCAAATAGGGGGACGCTGTATATCGAGGTCTGCAGGGAACCCCACGCCTTTAACGAGTACGGAGATTATAGAAATGATAAAACAGGCCCCGAGGGGTCCGGTGGTCATCATGGTAGATGACAGGGGAAAGCCGGGGACCGGAGAAGGAGAAATAATTATTCAGGAACTGTCAAAACGCAGCGATATAGAAATAATCGGGGTGGTTGCAGTTGCTTCTAATACCGAAGAGGTAGAGGGAATCGAGGTTGACTGTTCGGTGGACAACAACCTCAATATAATCAGCAGCCCCGTTGATAAACTGGGCAACCCGGTTGATGGAAAGGTGGTCACCGGCGATACGGTCGATGTACTTAACGATTTGGATGTTCCGGTTATAATCGGTGTTGGAGATCCGGGGAAAATGGATGGAAAGGATGACTGTATTCTGGGAGCGCCGGTATTAACCAAGGCATTACAGGTCATAATCGACAGGGATGGTGCGACGAGATGAAACTGGAAAAAAATATAAAGAGAAATATAGAAATACTGGACAGGGAACTGGGTATAGAAAAGAGCTTTGACATTGTCAACAGGGAGTTCCAGGTTGGAGGGAAAACAGCTTCTTTAATTTTTGTCGACGGGTTTGCCAAGGATGATGTCATGCTTTGGATAATGCAGGAACTCCAGCACCTGGGGCGGGGAGACATAGTACCGAACACGGTTAAGAAAATCGTAGAGAGCGGCATAGGGTACCTGGAGGTAGAGACCACGGACCAGTTTGAAGATGTCATGGAGAAGGTGCTTGCGGGGCCGCTGGCTTTATTGATTGACGGTATATGTGAGGCAATAATAATCGATGCCCGTGAATATCCGGTAAGGCAGCCCGAGGAATCAGAGCTTGAAAAGGTCACAAGGGGATCCAGGGACGGCCTTGTCGAGACGATTGTATTTAATACAGCCCTCATACGAAGAAGAATCAGAGACCCGAAGCTCAGGAATGAGTTGATGCAGGTGGGTACCCGCTCAAAAACGGATGTTGTGGTCTCTTACATCGAAGACATCGCAAATCCCAACCTTGTAAACCTCGTTAAGAAAAAAATCAAATCGATTGAGACGGATTCACTGGTTATGGGAGAGAAAACCCTTGAGGAGTTTATTGTGGGAAGAAGCTGGAATCCGCTGCCGCAGGCTAAATTCACGGAGCGTCCCGATGTGGCCGCTGCGCATCTGCTTGAGGGTCATATTGCAGTCATAGTCGACACCAGTCCAAGCGTAATGATACTGCCTGTGTGTATGTTTCACTTCACCCAGCATGCGGAGGATTACTATCAGAATCCTACCATAGGTACATATTTGAGGTGGGTCAGGCTTGTTTCAATGTTCCTGTCCCTTGTGCTTCCGGCCCTATGGCTGATAGCGGTAGAATACAGGGAGTCTCTTCCTCCCGCTTTGAAGTTTCTCGGTGCCAAGGGGGAGAGCGCCATACCCTTATTCATACAGTTTTTGGTACTTGAAGTCGGTATTGACATGTTGAGGCTGGCCTCAATACACACACCCAATGCTCTGACTACATCCCTGGGAATTATAGGCGCTTTGCTTTTAGGCGAGCTGGCGGTCAAGGTGGGATGGTTTGTTCCGGAAACCATTCTTTATATCGCCATTGCAGGGATTGGCTCTTTCGCCACCCCCAGTATTGAATTTGCACTGGCGATAAGGCTTTTCCGGTTGATTCTCCTAATCCTCACCGGTATGCTTAAGGGATACGGATTTTTACTGGGTTTGTTGTTCTTCATTATAATTATTACGACAACTAAGTCAATGGGAGGAGTGAGGTATACGTGGCCGCTCATTCCCTTCGATTGGAAGGCATTGTCTACGATACTATTCAGGAAGCCGGTGCCGGAGGTTAAAATGAGGCCCGATTTCTTAAGAACCATAGATAAAGATGATGCACCGGGTTAATACCTGTCTGCAAATTTAAGCGAGTACGGTGAAAACCGTACTCGCTTAAAAACCGCATTCCTTATTGTCCTGTTTGGCCTTCATTTATTGCATCCTGTCCGGTTAGCTGGTCGATAATCCCACCAGCGGTTGTTTCGGTTTCCCCATCATCAGTATCGCCGTTTTGCTCCTCAGGAGGAGGTCCAAAGGGGCTATGATACGGACAGTATTCCGTAGGCACTTCATTTACCGCATCCCTGGGAATAAGGTGTACCTTGGGGTCAGCTCCCCCTATGCTTTGCAGGAATTGCTCCGCGCTGTATGGAACCGGACGTTTGATGAATATCCTGGATTCAACCAGCGTTGGGGGGCAGAAGGGAGTAGCCAGTTTGTTGGTTGTGACATCCACATCAGCCACAACATGAACATCATCATAGTCGGTAGGCTCCGTTCCCTTTATAAATATTTCATTTCTAACCGTGTTTGCCGCGACCGAAAGGTCGGTGGGAAGCTTACCGGATTCAGTATCTATCGCAACGGTAGTTATTCCCGCAGGTTTTGGGAAGTCGACTACGGGCAAACCCTTGTGAACCTCTTCCATGACAGCCCTCCAGAGCCTTGCAGGATACGAACCGCCACCGAAACCCATTGATTTTGGCTCATCGTGGCCTATCCATACAGAAGCAACGTAATAGGGCGTATATCCTATGAACCATGCGTCGACCGAATCGGAGGTGGTACCCGTTTTCCCGGCAATTGTCATGTTGAAATTAGCGCTTGTGCCTGTACCGGCTTTGACCACTGATTTCATCATATCCGTTAATACGTAGGCGACCTCTTCACTTACCACCCGGTTATTTATAGGTTTGTTCTCCAGTATAACGTGACCATTGGCATCTTCGACCCTGACATAGGAAATCGGCTGAACCTTTACTCCTCCATTTGCTAAAGTTCCGTAAGCTGTAGCCATTTCTATGGGTGAAACTCCTTTGGTTAAGCCGCCCAAGGCAAGGGACGCAAGGTTTTTGTCATGCCTGGAGCCACTTTCCACAAAACTCGTAATTCCCAGCCTTTTTGCGTAGTCCAATGCTGTATCCATTCCGATATCATCCAGCACCTTAACTGCAATGACGTTCATGGACCACTGCACGGCTTCCCTAACGGTGCTTAGCCCCCAATAGGTGGGACGCTTAGTTGCAGAGTCAGTATACCAGTTCTTGGGAATATAAAGCTTTCCGTCGCCGGCGATATAGGCAGTGGGGACATCGTCTACAACCGTTCCGGCCGTATAACCGTTATCTATGGCGGCAGTGTATACGGTAATGGGCTTTATTGCAGACCCTGGCTGTCTATAGGATTGGGTCGCCCTATTCAGCAGGAGCTTGCCTTCCTGGCCTCTTCCTCCTACCATCGCTTTGATTTTACCGGTTTTATAGTCGATTATTACCATCGCGGCCTGGGGTTGAGGTACTCCCTTTGCATCGTCCTTTGTTTCGGGGAAATTCTTTCCATCCTTAAACACCTTTTCTACGGTTTCTTGCATCTTTACGTCAATTGTCGAATATATTTTCAGACCGCCGTTGAACAACAGGTTGTTGGCCTCATCCTTGGAGTAGTGATACTTTTGCATCAGCGCTTCCCTGACATCAACCTTTACCTTGTCGATGAAGTATGAGGAGATCGCAACCTCATCCTCTTCCTGTTCGCTTTTTTTGTATACCAGCTGCTGGTTAACAGCATTGTTATACTCTTCATCGCTAATATAGCCCTGCTTTAACATCTGTTTCAGAACAAGTTCCTGACGTTTCTTTGCATTATCAGGATGCAGATAGGGAGAATAGATACCGGGGTTGTTTGTTACGCCGGCTATCATGGCCCCCTCAGCCAGTGACAGCTCCGAAACGTTTTTCCCAAAATAGGTTGCAGCGGCAGCGTGGATGCCGTATGCGCTGTGGCCGAAATAGATAGTGTTCAGGTATGCTTCCAGTATCTGATCCTTGGTGAACACCCTTTCCAGCTTTATTGCGAGATATTGTTCCTGTATCTTTCTTTTAAACTTTTGCTCCTGGGTTAGAACTACGTTTCTTACCAGCTGCTGCGTGATGGTGCTGGCCCCTGCCACAATATCCCTGGCTTTTAGGTTCTGCACTATCACACCGAGTATTCTTTGTATATCAATGCCGAAATGCTGTCTAAACCTTTCGTCTTCAATTGCGATAAATGCATTCTGAACATAAACGGGCACATCATCAAGGCTTACCAGCGTCCTGTCAACCTCCGCGTGAATCCTGTCAACAACCTCTCCCGTGCTTTCTTCATATACGATAGAGGACTGCCTAAGCTGCAAAATATCTTCTGAGCTGATTTCAGGAGCATCCTTGATATATGCTGCGACAATGCCGGCTGCAGCGCCGGCTCCGATAAATGCTGCCAGCAGAATTACTACAATCACAAGCCTTAGTATGCTGAGTTTTTTCCTTTTATTCGTTTTATCCTTTTTTTCTTTTTGTGCCATTTAAGGTTAACCTCCTCTATAACGTCAGGAGCAATTTCGATTTATAGTACTGATTATAACACAAATACGAAAAAATAATAAATATTTATGGCAAGAGGATCGCTATATATTGTGGTGCATGTGACTATATCATTATCATTTACATAATATATTAAGGAAGGGAGTGTTTATATGAGGCGGTCTCGATTGCACTATAGGGTTGGGAAACGGGCTCTGTTCAAAAAGAAGGCAAAAAAATATATATTAGTAGCTTTGGTACTCCTAATGGTTCTGTCTTTCTGCTGGATGTTCAACAATAACATACGCCCGTTGCTGATGGCGATGTGCGAAGTAAAAGCGAGAGTCATTGCAACGCAGGCCATTAATGAAGCTGTGAGCACAGAGCTTACATATAAGATCAGGTATGACGATTTATTTATCGTAAAAACAAATAATGATAACAGGATTACTATGCTGCAGGCGAATACCATGGTTATGAACAGCATTGCAACGGAAACTGCGTTGAATATTCAGGAGCGTTTGCGGACAATCGGTACAAGAAAGGTGTCCATACCCTTAGGAAGCATGCTGGGGAGTGAGATTTTTGCAAACTACGGTCCAAGGCTAAATGTGGAAATAGTCCCTGTGGGAACGGTAGCGGTAGATTTTGCTACCGACTTTGAACAGGCAGGAATAAACCAGACAAGACACAAAATTTATCTTATAGTGAAAACACAGGTTCAGATCATTGTTCCCCTTGTCAGTAACAGGGTTGAGGTTACAAGCCGGGTTCCTGTTGCAGAAACGATTATTGTAGGCGATATTCCTCATAACTATATCTACTTACCTGAGAACGGAATTCTAAGCATTACACCCAATTCTCTTGACGATTGATGTAGAATAAACGAGCAAACAGAAGATTTCTTTTAAAAACCAATGAAAAATCCAATAAACGTAATAACTCTACGGTGGACTACATATAATAAATATGCTAATATAGGATTTGCCGCTGCGAGGAGAAAGCAGTGGCATTGGAGGAAAAAATAAGTAGTTGACACAGGAGGGAGAGCTGTGTTAATATATAAAAGTCGCTGCCGGGTGAGAAAAGGCGGCGACGTTGCACCTTTTGACAACTGAACAGTGCGAAACAAGCCAAGCAAAAAAAGCCTTTGAGTTGAGGATAAACCGATTTAAACTAAAGAGTTTGATCCTGGCTCAGGA
>Ga0067045_1003636_pt1 | contig 17503 bp, 17 predicted proteins | sample TerdegcTABiofilm_FD_59184 | JGI IMG/M metagenome (GOLD analysis project Ga0067045, IMG submission 59184) | Combined Assembly of (Gp0054472, Gp0054536) Wastewater bioreactor microbial communities from Singapore -Terephthalate degrading... | reverse complement strand
TCTTGCTTATTTGGGCCTGGAAAGCGGCAGCGACCGCATTCTTAAAATGATTCACAAGGGATCAACTGCCGCCGAAATAATTGATGGCGGCCGCAAAGCCATGGAAGCCGGGTTGCCGCTGTCTGTTACCGTTATTATCGGAGTGGGCGGTCCGGAATTGTCCGAAGAACACGCTATTGCAACTGCAGCCGCGGCCAGCGCAATTAATCCGGCTTATCTGTCGGCGTTAACCATGTTGATTCCTGAAAATTCTTTTATGGATAGAAAAGTAAAAAAGGGCGAGTTCAAACTGCTCACACCGGAGCAAACCCTTTATGAACTAAAAATTATGTTGGAAAATGTGTCACTGACAAATTGTGTGTTCAGGAGCAACCACGCTTCAAATTACCTTCCGCTGAAAGGTGTTCTAAACCAGGACAGGGAAAAACTCCTTGCTCTCATTCAAAAGGGACTGGCGAACCCGCATATACTTAGACCTGAATTTTTACGCGCTCTTTAGCAATAAACATATAGTATACCGGGCACACCATACTAAATAAGGTAATAACGTGTGCCCTTGCTATTTCTTGGTGGTTGTGCTAATATTTTGCATGGTAACCGTTATGCGCAATAGAGCACCTAATTTAGAAAAACCGGGAGGTCCGGTCAATTGAAAATCGGTATTTTTACCGACAGCTATCTACCGTATACCAGTGGAGTTGTCCGTTCAATTCAGACATTTAGTGAAGAACTCACCAGCAGCGGGCATGAGGTTTTTATTTTTGCCCCCAGCTACCGTGACTGCCGCAAGGAAAACAAGGTATTTCGCTTTTCCTCAATACCGTCGCCGACAAATCGCGACTTTACGTTGGCGATGCCTTTTTCAATCAGGTTAAGGCCTACTATAAAAAAGCTGGATCTTGATTTAATTCATGTTCACTCCCCGTTCTTGCTTGGGCGTCTCGGCGCCCGGTACGCAAGGCGGCTGGGCATACCGTTGGTTTTTACTTTTCATACCCTATACGATCAATACGTGCATTACATACCATTTGCACAATCTCTAACAAAAGAATTGGCGCAAAGAATAAGCCGGGGTTTTTGCAACCAGTGCGATCTTGTTATTGTTCCGACAGCGGCAATCGAAGAATATTTGCGTAAAATCGGCGTAAACGCATCAATTTGCGTAGTTCCAACCGGAATTAAAGTGGCGGAATACCAAAGTGGTGACCGGAACTGGCTGCGGCACCGCTTTAATTTACCCACGGGGGAAAAAGTTCTTTTATTCGTTGGGAGAATGGGGCAAGAAAAAAATATCAACTTTCTTATGGAATGTTTTAAAATAATAAACGGGAAAATTAAAAATACCAGGCTGGTGCTGGTTGGAGGGGGTCCTGAAGAAGAGGAGTTAAAGAATAAAGCAAACGAACTGGGGATTGCGGAACAGGTAACATTTACTGGGAATCTGCCGCCTTCCGATGTGGTGAATTGTTACGCGGGGGCAGATATTTTTGTGTTTTCCTCGGTTACTGAAACTCAGGGCATCGTCATCGGCGAAGCTAAGGCCGCCGGGCTTCCGGTAGTAGCTGTAGCCGCTTTCGGGGTTTCTGAGATGGTGGATGACGGTATCGACGGATTTCTGACGGGATTGGAGCAGCTTCAGTTTGTTGAAAAAATTATCCTTCTCCTTGAAAATGACGATCTTCGCCAAAAGATGAGCATTAATGCAAGGAAAAACGCCGAAAAGCTTTCCACCGCCAGCTGTACGGCAAAGTTAATCAGTTGTTACCGCCAAGTTATTGAAAGAGATTCACATGAAGAATGAATCTGAGTTAAAACACTAATTATGGTGAAATCAAGTGAGAAAAATACAAATGCTTGACCTTTCGCCCGAAATTGAATCGATGTGGGACAAAATCAATGTCGCTATCCAGGAAGTTATTCGTTCCGGTCAATTTATAATGGGGCCAAATGTCAAAGCTTTTGAGCAAGAAGCAGCTGAGTACCTGGGAGTTAAACATACTATCGGAGTTAATTCGGGAACTGACGCTTTGGTAATAAGCCTGCGTGCCGCGGGAATCGGCCCGGGTGACGAAGTGATTACTACTCCGTTCACCTTTTTCGCCACGGCAGAGTCAATTAGCCGGGTGGGCGCCATTCCTGTTTTTGTTGATATAGATCCTATAACATTTAACCTGGACCCTGAACTAATACAAAGTGCCATCACACCACGTACCGGAGCTATCCTGCCGGTGCATTTTTATGGTCATGCCGCGGATATGAAGCCAATCCTTGCGCAGGCGGAAAAATACCGGTTAAAAATTATAGAAGATGTAGCCCAGGCCTTCGGTGCAGAATTTGAAGGAAGAAAACTGGGCGCTATCGGTGACGCTGGTTGTTTCTCGTTCTTTCCGTCGAAAAATCTCGGCGCGTTTGGAGATGGAGGTCTTATCGCAACCAACGACGACCACATAGCTGAAACAGCCAGGCTGCTGCGGGCACATGGCTCAAAGGAAAGGTATTACCACGAAATGATCGGCTACAATTCACGCTTAGACGAAATTCAAGCAGCCGTGTTGAGGATAAAGCTGCCTTATATTGACCAGTTGAATGAAAAACGCAGACTGGTTGCCGGGCGATATAACAACTTATTTAATGATATACCTGGAATAATAACACCATATGAAGCACCTTACGCCAAGCATGTATTTCACCAGTATACTGTCAGGATATTGGGGGGAAAGCGTGACAAAGTGTATGAATACCTGGCCGGGCAGGATATTGAAACAAGGGTATATTATCCGGTACCATTACATAAACTTCCAGTTTGTGGGGGGGATCGCCCTGTCTTAAACACTGTGGAGCGGGCTGTCGCTGAGGTACTCAGCCTGCCTATTTGGCCGGATATGGGATATGATTTACAGGAGCATATTGTTGGTTTAATTAAATTAGCAATTAACCGGTAATATGGTTTAAATGCGACCAATAAAAACCTGCCTTTATTAAAGAGGCAGGTTTTTATTGGTCGCATAAAAGGCGTGGAAAGATAAACAATAAAGAAATAAGGTGGGAGGTGCTTTTATAATGCCTGATTATGTTATCGGGGAGCATGAGAATATAATCGGAACAGAAAAACAAGTCCCTGATAAAGTTGAAGANNAAAAAAGGAAACAATATAGAGATTTGGATAACGTTATTGAACAATATTCAAAAAAACCAGGCCAGTTGATTGGAATTTTGCACAAAGCCCAGAATATATTCGGCTATCTGCCGGAAGAGGTGCAGACATATATCGCGAATAAGACCGGGACTCCTGTCAGCGAGGTTAACGGGGTGGTTACTTTTTACTCCCTTTTTTCAACCGAGCCGAAGGGAAAATACAAGCTGAAATTATGTTTGGGTACCGCTTGTTATGTTAAAGGAGCGCAGGAGATCATGGATGCGCTAAAGGAGCACTTGAAAATAGACGAGGGGGGGACCACACGGGATAAGCTTTTCACTTTGGAAAGCACCCGCTGCATTGGTTCTTGTGGATTAGCGCCTGTTCTACTGGCAAATGATGATGTATATGGAGAAATTACGGTAAAGGATGTTAGAAAAATAATCCAGGACTACCAGAAAGGTGAAAAAATTGAGAGTTAAAAATATTGAAGACCTGGAAGTACTTAAAGAAAAACATTATCCGCTAATCAAACAAAGGCTCGGCCACCGTAATGGACTGGGTTTGACCCAAATAATGGTTTGTGCCGGGAGTTCTTGTATCTCTTCAGAAAGTCAAACTATCCTGCAGGAACTGGAGCGGGAACTGGACAAACACGGTTTAAAAGAAAACGTGCGTGTTTTAAAAACCGGTTGCCTTGGTTTTTGCCAGCACGGTCCCATTATAATGGTGCATCCTGGAGAGATATTCTACTGCCAGGTAAAACCGGAAGATGTTAAGGAACTGGTGCAAACCCACCTGTTAGACGGCCGGCTGGTGGAAAGAATGCTGTATCAGGATGACTTAACAGGAAAAAGGATTCCGAGCATCAATGATATCCATTTTTTCAAGGCACAAGAAAGAGTTGTCCTGCAAAATTGTGGAGTAATTAACCCTGAAGATATAGAAGAGTACATTGCCAGGGACGGGTACTTCACTTTGGCGGACGTTATTTTAAATAAACAGCCTGGCGAAATAATTGACATCATCAGTAAATCAGGACTCCGGGGGAGAGGAGGCGCCGGTTTCCCGACTGGCAAAAAGTGGGAAATGACTGCTTCACAGGATGTCACCCCGAAATATGTTGTGTGTAACGCCGATGAAGGCGACCCCGGCGCTTTCATGGACCGCAGCATCCTGGAGGGCGACCCGCACAGCGTGCTGGAAGCCATGGCTATAGCTGCCTACTGTATTGGCGCCAATCAGGGATACATTTATGTGCGGGCGGAATACCCCGTGGCAGTTGAGAGGTTGGAAATTGCCATCGAGCAGGCCAGGGAAACCGGTCTATTGGGCGAAGGCCTTTTCGGAACTTTATTTGACTTCGATATTGAATTGCGCTTGGGGGCGGGGGCCTTCGTTTGTGGAGAGGAGACTGCATTGCTTCATTCAGTAATGGGTCAGCGCGGCGAACCCCGCCCCAGACCCCCTTATCCGGCACAGGAAGGGGTTTGGGGCAAGCCAACCCTGATTAACAATGTTGAAACCTACGCTAATGTACCAATTATCTTACGGAGGGGTTGGGAATGGTACCAAGGGTTTGGCACCGCTACCAGTAAAGGCACCAAGGTTTTTTCCCTGGCTGGGAAAATAAAAAATACCGGCTTAATCGAAGTGCCTATGGGCACGTCTTTGCGCACAATAATCTTTGATATCGGCGGGGGTATACCCGGTGGCAAAAAATTTAAGGCAGTCCAAACCGGCGGACCTTCAGGGGGATGTATACCGGAAAAGTTCATTGACCGGCCGATCGACTATGAGTCGCTTAAAGAAATAGGCTCAATTATGGGCTCCGGCGGAATGATTGTGATGAGTGAAGATAATTGCATGGTTGACTTGGCGCGTTTTTACTTAGAGTTTACCCAGGACGAATCGTGCGGCAGGTGCACGCCCTGCCGGGTCGGCACTAAAAGACTGCTGGAAATCTTGAAAAGGATCACTGAAGGGCATGGTGAGATGGAGGATCTGGATATTTTGGAAAGGCTCTCGCAGGATATCCGCGACGCCTCACTCTGCGGTCTGGGCCAGACCGCGCCAAATCCGGTACTGTCCACCTTGAGTTATTTTAAAGAAGAATATATCGCTCATGTAAGGGATAAAACCTGTTGGGCAGGGGTCTGCAAAGCATTGCTTGACTATCGGGTAGACGAAGATAAATGTATAGCTTGCGGTCTTTGCGCCAAAGCCTGCGCGGCCGGGGCGATTTCCGGCGCGCCGAAACAGCCGTACCGGATTGACCCGGAAAAATGCGTAAAGTGTGCGGCATGTGTTGCCAAATGCCCGAAAAATGCGATTTTAAAAGGTAGCGGAAAGGGGGCGACGGTTGATGAAAACGCCGGAATTTTCACCGGGGCCGGTAGTCAGGAGAGCCGGGCAACTTTATGACAACCCGGAAAAAAAAGTAAGAAAAAATCAGACTCACCATTGACGGCAGGGAGGTTGAAGCCGACAAGGGAATGAATGTCCTGGAGGCTGCTCACGCTGCGGGTATTGAAATACCCAGCCTGTGCTACCTGCGTCATATCAATGAAATTGGCTCCTGCCGGGTCTGCCTGGTTGAAGTGGAAATAAAGGGGACCAGGGTTCTCCAGGCCTCCTGCGCTTATCCCGCAACTGAAGGACTGGTGGTCCATACTTCTTCACCGCGGGTGAGGCGGGTAAGAAAAACAATGGTGGAACTGCTACTTTCCGACCACCACCGTGAATGCACCACCTGCATTCGCAACTTGAACTGTGAACTGCAAAACATGGCGGACAACCTGGGTATCAGGAATATCAAATACACCGGGGAAATGAAAGAGTTGCCGATACAGAACAAAAACTCGTTCATCGTCCGCGATTATAATAAATGTATTAAATGCCGCCGTTGTGAGGCAATTTGCAGCAAAGTGCAGGAGGTAAACGTCTATTCAGCTATTAACAGGGGTTATGATACGGTGATCGCCCCGGCGTTTATGCAGGACCTTTCCCAGGTGGCGTGTATCACCTGCGGACAATGTGTGATTGCCTGTCCTACCGCTTCACTCACTGAAAAAGAATGCGTTGATTCCGTATGGGAGGCGCTGGAGGATTCGGACAAATACGTAGTTGTACAGACTGCCCCGTCTATCCAAGTCACCCTGGGTGAAGTATTCGGCTACCCGGTAGGTACGGTGGTCACCGGGAAACTCGTGGCGGCTTTAAGGCGTCTGGGCTTTGACAAAGTGTTCTCCACGGACTTTACCGCTGACCTGACTATTATGGAGGAGGCGCATGAATTACTGGAAAGGTTGGAGCAGCAAAAAAGACTGCCCCTGCTTTCCTCGTGCAGCCCGGGGTGGGTTAAATTCGCCGAGCATTTTTACCCTGAATTTCTTGAAAATCTGTCTACCTGCAAATCTCCCCATGAAATGTTCGGCGCTCTGACAAAAACCTATTTCGCGGAGAAGCAGGGACTTGACCCCGAAAAAATAGTGGTAGTGGCAATAATGCCCTGCACGGCGAAAAAGTATGAGGCCGGCCGGCCGGAAATGGGTACCGGCAATTTTAAAGATGTGGATTGGGTCATGACGACCAGGGAGTTAGCCAGAATGATCAGACAGGCGGGTATAAATTTCCGTGACCTGCCGGATGAAGATTACGACACTCCCATGGGGATCGCCAGTGGCGCGGGGGCTATCTTTGGTTCTACCGGAGGGGTGATCGAGGCGGCGGTGCGAACCGCGTATTATCTCACCTCCGGCCGGGAGTTGGATGTTCTGGATTATGAGGAATTGCGCGGATTCAGCGGGTTAAAAGAAGCCTGGGTGGAATTGAAGGGACGGCCAATCAAAGTTGCTATCGCGCATGGTACCGGGAACGCCAGAATATTGATGGAGAGGTTGAAATCCGGCGAACAATTTGACTATGCGGAAATCATGGCTTGCCCCGGCGGCTGTGTGGGAGGAGGCGGTCAACCGATATTCGGTACCAGGGAACATAAAGAAATATCGCTGGATTACCGTCACAACCGGGCCGACGCTCTTGACCGCATTGACTATTCGAAAGAATTGAGACGTGCCCATGAAAATCCGGCAGTGAAAAAAATTTATGAAGAATTCCTGGGACACCCGTTAGGCGATATGTCTAAAAAAACTGTTACATACCTATTTTACTCCACGTGGCGAGTTGCCGGGTTTTAAATTTGGAGGAACGGAAGGTCATCATGCCGGCCATGTAATGGAAAACAGGAACGCTCTAAACAAATATCATGCAAAAAATCTCCCGGCCTCTTAATTAAACAAACTGGGGAAAGGAATTTGCCATGGGCTATCGAATATATTTTATTCGAAGGCTACTCAGTAGTCAGTAATCAGTAGTCAAAAGAGAGGTTTATTTTTTTGTAAATATTCAGTAAACCAGGTGGAGGTAGGGTGTTATCGTTAGCGAACGACTTGCGCAGCGCCGTTAGCAACACCCGGCGAAGCTGANGGTAANCGAACTGCGGCGCGAAACCAGCGGGCTACTCAAGCTACTAGTATGAGTATAAGTGGCTTAGTTGTTAANAGGTTTCTTNAATAACCANTCTACCGCCGCCTTTGCAGCGCCGTTAGTTCGGTCCGAAGCGAGCCGTGGTGATGTCGGCGCGGAGCACTGGAGTGAGCGCTGATAACACAGTGCCTCCACCGCCGGGTTCACTGAACAGTTACATTTTTTTATATATCGTATATTGAAGGGAGAAAAAAGTGGATTATAATTTGGTCAACAGCCGAATTGTTTTTGAAACGGATGATATTGTTGAATTACTTGAAGACTTTGTGGATGAGTATATCTTGATTGAACACTATTACGAGGAGCAATTAATAGAAGCACAAATAATATATTTCGAGGATATTGAGATTGACTATGAGCCTGGTGAAGCCGGCAAGTTTTTTAAACAAGAATATATGAATGATGATTCCGATGACTCAGAGTTTTCCGCTTTATTAAGAAATAATTTTGCCACTAGTTTATTCATTAACGGTTCTTTGGTGGAAATAGAAATAGAAGGCGGGCGCATGGTAGGTTTCGTCGGAAGTAGGGGCGAATTGATCCTGCGAACCGGAGAGGACAGTTATGTATTTTCCGCTTTATACAACCTGAAAATATTACCTGAAGATGTGTCAGTACTCTTAAACGCTGTTATTAGGACATTAAAGAATATTCATGACGAAATCACAAAAAACAAAATAGAGAATGAGTCGTTTGCAATAATCTCTGGTGTGTGCCTGATGGCAATTTCAAAGATAAATGAACTTCCATTAAATGACTATGAACTTTATCTTTCGCATGATGAGATGCTTTTGTTTGGGTTGGCTTTAAACCTTGCTATTGAGAATGCCGATAAAGAAACGCAAAAAATTATCAGATCAGTTATGGAACAAATTAAATCATATTTTCCGGAAATCGAACATATTTCACCGGAAAGTTTTGAGCCGCCCCCCAATATGGGTCAGCTATTGGATTTTAAGAAGCCTGAAAAACCGCCCGGAAAGTAAATTTGTTATGTTTCGTGTTAAGACGTTTGAACTGTCAGCCAAGCGTCTTTTTTTTTAAATTCAGAAAAAAATTTAAAAGGAAAAACCCTTGTCGTGTGAAATATGTATATGAACGGTTGCATGGCATCAGAGGGGGAAAGCATTATGACTACTTCTTTATATGATCAATACCAGGAGTTAGGGGTGTTGGAATCAGTTTGTATTGCTTTTTTTGACCTTGTTGATTCTACGCATTTAAAAAATAAGATGGGCCAATTACGGGGAGTAGACCTGGCATTAAAACACAATCAGGTTGCGGCCGATATCTGTCAGCGATTTAATGGAAGAATAATCAAGTATATCGGAGATTCTATCATGGTTGTGTTCAGGGTTCCCCTGGAAGGTATCCTCGCATCCATTGAATTTGTTCAAGCGATATACTTGAATCAGTATTCCTTTCGTACCAAGGTTGGGTTAGTCCATGGTATTGTCAAGAAGGTCGACATCAATGGATTAGACTATTTGGGAAATTCAGTCGACCGGAGCGCCCGTTTAACAAGCCAGGCATTACCTAATCAGATATTAACGGATGAAACAACAATGGATATGATCAAACCATTCCTTAGGGATTTTGATCAATTAATCTCCCGGTTTCTCGGCATTCGTGAATTAAAAGGCATCGGAGGTATACCTGTTTATGAAGTGTCTTTGGCGAATACCGGTTTTGTTAATGAAGAAACCGCTGTTCCTGAATTGCAGTTTAACGCCTCTAATGCAGTTACAGGTATTATAAGTAAGAAAAAGCAAAAGGCCGTATCCCACGCCAGAATTGAATTACCCCCGTTGGTAGTACAACCGCCGGTGCCTTGCGAGGTCAAGGATGCAATACTTGGTAAGATGCTGGAAAAATGGACGATATCAAAAGAAGAATTAGATACAGTGGCCGTGGGTTATCAGAATATATGCCACACATTGGAAAAAGCCTATGATTTAAATATTGCAAGAGTATCTTTTAGCGGTACATTTGCCCGGGGCTCAATGATTAAACCTATGGAACCTGTGGACCTGATTACGGTGATGACACCTCCCTCTGATCAGTACAGTGATGTAGAAGAGACTGTCCAACGACTGGTATATTTTCTGTCCCAAGGTTACCCCGATTCTATAGCTGTAAATGCTAAAAAACATATCAGTATTTCATTACAAGGAATAAATTTTTTGATTACACCGGTATTGGCCGTAATTAATGGTGGGCAGGGACAATTCATGATTCCTAAAGGAGGCTTTTGGGTGGCTGCCAACCCGGCAATCCCCGGGCAGTGGATGGAGCAGGCAGTCAAGCGTAATGGCCCTGCATTCTTGCCGTTCATTCGCTTGTTAAGAATGTGGCAACGGATTAACTGTACAATACTAATACCTTTCCATCTTGAACTACTCACCGATTTTATTGCCTCGCAAACCAAGCTTGAGTTGTCTTTCGAATCAATTTATCAATGGTTTAGATATGCATATAATTACTACAGCAAAATAAAGAAACCATATATCCAGGATCCAAGCAAGTCTAATACATATATAGATGAATATATATTCGCCAGTTCACCTGTTTTTAATATTTTTTCCACCAACTTAACCAGCGCATACAATATAGCAATTCAAGGTGTTACATATTATCGTTCAGGAAAGAAAGACAAATCCATGACCAAATGGAAAGAGCTGTTTGGTGAATACTGGCGGGTATAAAGTCATGGTGACTTAATTGTTTATGGTTCTTTCCAAGGGGTGAACTTGCTCTTGGCACTTTAACTTATTAAAATGATAAAGAGCGATACTGTTAAGCCGGAGGGGTAAACTTGTACTCTGGGAAATTAAAGGAAGAAACACTGGATAAGCTTTTTGAAGCTGTATTGGTTTTAAAAAACAATTGATGAATGTTATCAGTTCTTTGAGGACCTTTGCACGGTAGCAGAACTGAAATCTTTAGCTCAACGGCTAGAGGTAGCCAAAATGCTGGTCGAAAACCGGACCTACGGGGAAATTACCCAGTATACCGGGGCCAGTACGGCCACAATCAGCCGGGTAAAAAGGGCTCTCAATTACGGTGCCGACGGATATAAACTGGTATTAGACAGGTTGGATTCATCTAGCGAAAAAAACATTACTTGATAGTTTTAAAATTTTTCTTGACAGGTGAAAGAGAGAAATTTATTATTTTATCGTAGTATTACTTTAACGTATTAAAGGAGCTTCGAAATGAAAAGTGACATAATAAGGATAGTTAAAGCTGGAGATTCCTTTTTAGATAAAATATTTATAAGGAAAACGAGTAACCAGGAGGAAATTGCCGTTCAGGTCGCCCGTATTTTGACATCGGTTCAATCGAGGGGTGACGAGGCTGTGTGTGAATTTAACGCCGGCTTCGGGGGTAGCAAACTTACACCAGAAGAGCTTAAGGTAACTGATAATGAAGTGGAGGCGGCTTACCGGACCGTTGACAATACTTTTCTTGCGGCGCTTCGCCTTGCGCTGGATAATATTACTGCTTTCCATCGCAAGCAATTACAACAATCCTGGTTCGAGACAGGCGACCGGGGGGCCGTTCTGGGCCAACTGGTCAGGCCTTTGCGCCGGGTAGGCATTTATGTTCCCGGCGGCAAAGCGTCTTATCCTTCCTCAGTGCTGATGAACGCCGTACCGGCAAAGGTTGCCGGTGTTCAAGAAATCGCCATGGCTACCCCGCCTGCTGATAACGGGAAAATAAACCCTTATACTTTAGTTGCGGCAGCCGAGGCGGGTGTAAATGAGATTTATAAAATTGGCGGAGCGCAGGCAATTGCCGCCCTGGCCTACGGAACGGCAATTGTTCCCAAGGTTGACAAAATCACCGGCCCGGGAAACATATACGTAACTTTAGCCAAGCAGCAAGTTTATGGGCAGGTGGACATAGATATGTTGGCCGGGCCAAGCGAGGTGCTGGTAATCGCCGATCACACAGCCAACCCGTCTTTCGTGGCTGCTGACTTACTGTCTCAAGCCGAACATGATGAAATGGCTTCTGTGATGTTGCTTACACCGTGCGGTGATCTGGCACTCAAGGTACAGTCAGAGGTGTTGAGACAGGCCTCGTTGCTTTCACGCCAGGAAATAATCGAACACTCTTTGGAAAATTACGGAGCTATCGTTTTAACAGAAAGCCTTGAAGATGCTTTTGAACTGGCCAACCGATTTGCTCCGGAACACCTGGAGTTAATGATTTCTGAGCCTTTTAACTGGCTTTACAAGGTAGAAAACGCCGGTGCGGTTTTCCTCGGGAGCCACTCTCCCGAGCCCGTTGGAGATTACGTCGCGGGACCGAACCATATTCTTCCGACGGGAGGCACGGCACGGTTTTATTCAGCCCTGGGGGTTGATGCTTTTATAAAGAAAACCAGTCTGATTGCTTATACACCGGCCATGCTGAATGAAGTGGGGGGCGCCATTGTTAAGCTGGCAGAAATTGAAGGTTTAACTGCCCATGCAAATGCTGTACAAATTAGGATGCACAAAAATGAAGTTATAGATGAAAAAGAGGGCTGTTAAGATGAAATTATTTTTTGATATAAATACTCTGGTGCGGGAAGACTTAAAGACTTTAATTCCATATGACCCTCCTGCCCACCCCGGGGCAATCAAGCTGGCTGATAATGAAAATCCTTATGATTTTCCGGATGAATTAAAAAATCAAATCTTCCGGAACATTGTTTCGATGGATTATAATCGCTATCCAGATACAAATGCCGTCAAGTTACGAGAAAAACTGGCCGCCTATTCCGGTGTTGATCCGAAGAACATCATGGTCGGCAACGGTTCCGATGAGCTTATACTGACAGTCATGCTTGCTTTTGGTACAGGAGCGGCATTTGCTGTGGCCAATCCGACCTTTTCCATGTATGGGCTACATGGTTGTGTTGCATTTTCCAGGGAAATTAAAGTTCCTAGACTTGAGGATTTTAGCATTGATGTTAAGGCATTAATTAGAGCGGCAGCCAGTCCTGATGTAAAAATTGTTGTTATATGCAACCCAAACAGTCCAACCGGCAACGCTACTCCACTGGATAAAATTGAGGAGATTTTTAGCTAATACTAATGCCGTGGTGGTGGTAGACGAGGCTTATGGAGAATTCGGCGGTGAATCCAGCATTCCTTTGTTAAATAATTATCCCAATTTGGTTATCCTTCGAACATTCTCCAAAGCTCTCAGTATGGCCGGTATGCGGGTGGGATATCTCTTGGCAAGCGATCCGGTTATGAATGAATTACTTAAAGTTAAGCCGCCATATAATGTTAATTCGTTTTCCCAGACGGCGGCACGGGTTGTCCTGGAAAATTTACCACTTATCCAGGACAGAGTTAAAAAGATTCTGGCGGAAAGGGAACGTCTCTCTTTTGAAATGGCAAGGTTGCCTGGGATTGAGGTCTTCCCCACTGAGACAAACTTCATTTTGTTTCGTACAATTCTGTCTTCAAAAAAGGTTTACGACGGTCTTTTGGAACGTGGTGTTTTAATCCGTTATTTAGAGGACCCTGCATTGACGCGGTGTCTTCGGGTAACGGTGGGGACTGAGCGGGAAAACGAGGCGTTTCTTAATGCTCTCGGTGATATTGTAAAAAGTGTCAAGTAATAGTTGTAGTACGGCAACTCATGGAAAAAAAGTTTGAAAGGTGAGTTATATGAGCAAATTGCGTAAAGGGGTAGTCAGCCGTAAAACCAGTGAAACCGAGATCAATATTTCCATAAACTTGGATGGTGCCGGAGTTTTTCAGGCTCAGACCGGGTTGTCGTTTTTTGAGCATATGCTGCATCTCTTTGCCAAACATTCTTCCTTCGACCTGGAACTTATAGCACAGGGTGATTTAGCTGTGGACGGGCACCATACCGTTGAAGATGCCGGTATCTGCCTGGGTCGCGCTATAAAGGAAGCTCTGGGAGATAAACACGGGATTAAACGTTATGGCCACGCAATTATCCCCATGGATGAAGCACTGGCTTTAGCTGTGGTAGATTTAAGCGGACGTGGTTTTTTAGCTTTTGATGTATCACTACCGGCGCAGCGGGTCGGAGATTTCGAAACCGAGTTAGTTGAGGAATTCTTAAGGGCAATGGCCATAAATGGTGAGTTTAACCTGCATGTTCGCTTGTTGGCCGGAAAAAACACCCACCATATTATTGAATCCGTCTTCAAGTCTTTGGGGCAAGCTCTGCGGGAAGCAGTTGCAATGAGCGGCAGGGATGAAGTTCCTACCACTAAAGGCATACTATAGATTTGGAGGAAAAAATGATTGCTATTATTGATTACGGCATGGGAAACCTGAGAAGTGTTCATAAAGGTTTTGAAAAAGTAGGTGTTAAGACTGTAGTTGTAGGAAGTCCGGAACAGGTAGATGAAGCTGACGGGGTGGTTCTACCAGGAGTCGGCGCTTTTTGCCGATGCCATGGCCAACCTGCGGGCAGCCGGAATGGATACCGCCATACACCGGGCGGTTGAAGCCGGGAAGCCTTTCCTGGGTATTTGTCTGGGCCAGCAGCTTCTCTTTGAAACAAGTGAAGAGTGGGGAATCAACGAAGGGCTTGGTATTTTCCCGGGGCGGGTTCGCCGCCTGCCGGAAGGATTAAAAATACCACATATGGGCTGGAACCAGTTGGAGATAAAAACGTCCGGATCCGCTGCTTGATGGGATTCCAGACCGTTCTTCATTTTACTTTGTCCATTCTTATTATGTCGACCCGGCTAAGGAAGAACTGGCCCTGGCGCTAACTGAGTACGGGGTGCGTTTTGCTTGCATTGTGGGAAAGGAGAAAGTTTACGGAATTCAGTTTCACCCGGAAAAAAGCAGTACCCTGGGCTTAAAAATATTAGAGAATTTTGGGAGAGTGGTTGAAGGATGTTAATTATTCCCGCGATTGACTTGCGTGCCGGCAAGTGTGTGAGGCTGGTGGAGGGCAAGTTGGAACAGGAAACAGTTTATTCGGATAACCCGGTGGCAATGGCCGTTCACTGGCAGGACCAGGGGGCCCGCTGGCTGCACGTTGTAGACTTGGACGGCGCTTTTGCAGGTTTTCCCAAGAACCTGGACGTAATCAGTGAAATTTTGGCTGCTGTCAATATACCGGTACAGATAGGCGGGGGGATTAGAAGTCTGGAAACTGTGGAACGCTTGCTGGAACTAGGTGCGACAAGAGTGATTTTCGGAACGGCGGCTATTTTGAAGCCGCAAATAGTATCTGATGCTTGCGCCAGGTACGGGGAGGCTATACTGGTGGGAATAGACGGGCGCAACGGGCGGGTCGCCATTGAAGGCTGGGGTATGACCGTGGACAAAAGTACCCTGGAACTGGCCAGAGAAATGAAAGAACGAGGCGTTCAAAGAGTCGTGTTTACCGACATCAGACGGGACGGTACCTTGCAGGGACCAAACCTGGAAGCAACCGGGGAGCTAGCCCGCGCCACCGGTTTGAAGGTAGTTGCCTCAGGTGGTGTTTCCACCACGGACGACCTTAGGGCAGTGAAAAAATTAGAGCATCTGGGTGTTGATTCAGTGATCATGGGTAAGTCGCTCTATGCCGGAAACATTACTCTAAAAGAAGCGCTGGCCATTGCCGCCGGGGAAGAAGCGGAGGCGTAATAATGCTTCAGAAAAGGATCATTCCTTGTTTGGACGTTGCTAACGGGAGAGTTGTCAAGGGAACAAATTTTGTAAATCTGAGGGATGCCGGCGACCCGGTTGAGTTAGCTGCTTTTTATGACCGGGAAGGGGCGGATGAACTGGTTTTTTTGGATATCACCGCTTCATTTGAGGAGCGCAAAACTACCCTTGACATGGTTTACCGCACTGCTGGTGAAGTGTTTATCCCATACACTGTGGGTGGTGGAATCAGTACTCTGGAGGATATCCGCGCCATCCTTACGGCTGGCGCAGACAAAGTATCTGTAAATACTGCCGCGGTGAAGAATCCGAATCTGGTGTCTGAGGCGGCGGGCAAGTTCGGGAGCCAATGTATCGTGGTTGCTATTGACGCCCGGCAGTCCGGTCCGGCCAGTTGGGAGGTTTACATCCATGGTGGCCGTACTCCCACCGGGATCGATGCGCGGGAATGGGCTCAAAAAGTCGAATCACTCGGGGCAGGAGAAATATTGCTCACCAGCATGAACCGGGACGGTACCAAAGACGGGTTTGATCTCCCCCTGACCCGGACCATAGCGAGAGCGGTAAATATTCCTGTAATCGCTTCCGGTGGGGTCGGTACCTTGGAGCACATTGCCGAAGGTCTGACTGAAGGAGAAGCCGATGCAGCCCTGGCCGCTTCGATTTTTCACTATGGTGAATATTCGATCCGGGAGACGAAGGAATACTTGCGATCCGTGGGTATCGCGGTGAGAATATAGTTCGCATCCATCGTAGCAAGTCAGATAGTTTTTTGCGTAATGGAGGTTAGTTATGGATTTGAGCAGCTTAAAGTACAACGAAGCAGGCCTTATCCCGGCAATAATCCAAGATGCTGATTCCGGAGTGGTGCTGATGATGGCCTATATGAACCAGGCATCGTTGGAAAAGACTCTGGCCACCGGTGAAACCTGGTTCTGGAGCCGCAGCAGGAAGGTTTTCTGGCATAAAGGGGAGACTTCAGGTAACGTTCAACGCGTAAAAGAGGTATTCTACGATTGTGACAGCGACACTCTTCTATTTAAGGTGGAACAACAAGGAGCAGCCTGTCATGAGGGGTACCGCACCTGTTTTCATTACCGGCTGGAACAGGACGGAACCGTTGCCATAGTTGGGGAAAAAATGTTCGATCCGGAACAGGTTTACGGGAAGCGAACTTAAGTTTAGATAAACCCGTTATATTTCTCAAAATGTAAGCATTCATTAAACCCGGCCAAGGAAGGCATGGCGTTGGTAAAAGCGAACGACTTGCGGAGCGCCGGTAACAGCAGTCGGCGAAGCGAGGGTAACCGGATTGCGGCGCGAAACTAGCGGCGAAGCCGCCTTTGCAGTGCCGCTAGTCCGGTCCGAAGCAAGCCGTTCTATCGGAGTGAGCGAAGACAACGCCATTCCTATACCAGGTTTACTGAATAATTACCTCAAAATTAAATTTGTTAGCTTGACTATTTTTTTTTAATCATATTATAATAAACATTATTTCATAATTATTATTTGGAGGCAATCTATGTCATTGTATCGGTTTGCCGACAGAAGACCAATAGCAGGTGCAGGAAGTTACGTGAGCGAACTGGCTATGGTCATTGGTGATGTTCAGATTGGTGAAAATTGTTATATAGGGCACGGAACCATTCTCAGAGGTGATTACGGGACTATCGTAATTGGTTCAGGTACCGCGATAGAGGAGGGTACAGTTATTCATGCGCCACCAGGTGGTACCTGCCGGATTGGGCGAAGTGTTACCGTAGGGCACGGAGCGATAATTCATGCGGAAAATATTGAAGACTACGCTGTAATTGGTATGGGAGCTGTTTTGAGTCTTCACGCCAAAGTTGGTTACTGGGCTATTGTTGCCGAGGGAAGTGTGGTTAAGAGTCATCAGAGTGTACCCGAAAAAGTTGTTGTAGCTGGTAGTCCGGCCCGTGTTGTTAGAGATGTTGAATCCAGAGATGTTGAATTTTGGACGTGGGGTAAACAACTTTATGTTGATCTGGCACAGCAATATTTACGGGACGGAATGGAAAAAATAGAGAATAGATTCGATAAACATTAATTCCCATATGTAATATACAGGGTTCCATGTAAAAATATGTAAACAATATGGACAAAGGCATAAAAATGCGCATGCCAAAAAGACCTTCTTAAAGCATTTTAAAAA
>Ga0067045_1029933_pt1 | contig 17518 bp, 15 predicted proteins | sample TerdegcTABiofilm_FD_59184 | JGI IMG/M metagenome (GOLD analysis project Ga0067045, IMG submission 59184) | Combined Assembly of (Gp0054472, Gp0054536) Wastewater bioreactor microbial communities from Singapore -Terephthalate degrading... | reverse complement strand
GCTTTGGGATATGGGATAGATAAAAAGAATTTGCAAAAGAACAGAGAGGTGAAAGAAATATGAATAAGTTATTCCAATTTGATTATGGATAATAAACGAATTTTCTCTTGACAACCCACTTTCATAGATGACACCTGACCGGCATCTGACCAATAATTCAACACAGTCTGATAATGATTATATGTAGTATGCATTATTGTATTGCGAAAAAAATATAAAAAAATATATTTACAAATATAGTATTGTATAGTATATGCTCTCTGTTAAAAGCGAGGAGCGTTCAATGACAGAAAACAGAGATGATGATAAGTATGTTCGTGCCTCCCTCAAAATCGCCCTGAGGCTCAAGAAAGAACCGAATCTTGAGCTCGACGCCCTGATCGAAGAGGAGGCCCTGAGAAACTCTCTGGACAGGCACAAACTTGCAAGATACTTTGCTCAGAATCAGCAGGTCTGGATGGGTTCGAATAAATATCAGGAAAAATAACAGGGATTCTGCATAATTGAAAGATGAGAGATTAATTGAAAAATTCGGAAGGTATTTTGTACTTCCTTCACCCAGAGTACTAAGAAAAATTGATACAGAACTGATAATAGAAAAGATATACCCTTCCGTAACCGGTTTTCTGGAAGGCATAAAGAGACCGGAGAGGATAACTGTCTGTGTGACGGATAATACACGTCCCTTCCCCGAAAAAAAGATACTTCCGCATATCCTGAAAAGCCTTAAAAAGCTCGGAATCGAAAAGAGCCGGATTACAATACTCGTTGCCACAGGTCTGCACCGGCATCTTACAACAGAGGAACTTATATCAAAATTCGGCAACGCTATTGTAAAGAATTACAGAATTATTCAGAATGACCCGTATGATTCGGTTTTAATAAAAAAGAATTTTTCCGTAAACAGAGTACTGACTGAATCGGACGCAATCCTCGGAACAGGCGTATTCGAACCACATCAGTATGCAGGATTCTCGGGTGGCAATAAGATTTTTATTGTCGGCTGCGGAGGAAGAGAAACAATAGACTATACACACTCTCCTGATATGGTTATGAAAAGAGGTGTAAGGCTAGGAAACACTCTGAAAAACCCGTTCAGAAAACACATCGAGGATTTTGCCGGTTATCTCCCGCCGAGATGGGTGGTGAACATAGTAATGAATCAGGAAGGGGATATCGTTTCCTTCTCCGCAGGTGCGCCGGAGAAGGTATTTGCCACTCTCTCCGAATGGTATCTTCAAAATCTCACATTCAGTTTCAACAGAAGATATGATGCGGCATTCGTAAAAATCAGTCAGTCAAAAGGGATAAATCTCTATCAGGCATCCCGCGGAGCAACCTATCTGGCATTATCAGAATCTCCTGTCATTAAGTGCGGAGCCCCGATAATCGTCGAGGCCGGCCTCGAAGAGGGTTTCGGAGGCGGAGAAGGAGAGAGAGAGTTCTTCAGGATACTCTCATCTCCGTTGAATAACCGGAGCCTGCTATGGACTCTCCGTTCAGCCGAAATCAGGGGAGGCGGACAGAGAGCAATAATGCTCCTTCTCGCACTTTTAAGACACCATATCATTTTTACAGGATACAGAAAAAACATCATTTTACAGAGGGAAAATCTCTATTTTGTCAGAGACCCGGCAGATGCAATCGACATGGCAATCTCACGTTTCGGATGCAGAAAAATGCTGTATATCAAGAACCCGTTTTCAGGGCTTTTTAATTTTTCAGAGGAGAAAAGGGGTGATTAATAAAAATTTTTGTTGCATTTTCACTCTTATGTGTGTATATTGTCTTTAACAAAGGAGGGCAAAGATGCCAAAGAAAGTAGCAAAGAAAGCGAAACCAGCAAAGGCAAAGGCTAAGAGAAAACCCAATCCGGAGTTTATGAAGCCGATGCAGCCGTCTGAAGCACTCTCAAAGATCGTCGGTTCAAAGCCGCTTCCGAGAACAGAGGTCGTGAAGAAGGTATGGGCCTACATCAAGAAGAACGGGCTTCAGGACAAGGTTAACAAGAGACAGATCAACGCTGATGAAAATCTCAAAGTAATCTTCGGCGGCAAAAAGTCTGTCACAATGTTTGAGATGACCAAACTGGTCAACAAGCATCTGAAGTAATTCTAAAGCTGGTAAGGATTTGAGCCCGCAGATAGACTGCGGGCTTTTTTATTTTAAAGTATTTTACTCGGCAGAACTGAAATCGGAATATGATGCATCAGGGAGTTCGGGAGGAAATTCCTCGACAATATACTTTACGTATTTCCCTTTGATGCAGGGGAGCAGTTCCCGGGGTGCCTGTTTGAGCTCTTTTAACGGTGGTATAATATATCTCTTTTGTTTGGGCGGATATGTAGTGTGAAGGTCTCCCCTCCTGTCCGTCTCCATAATGTATATACCCCCGTTTTTTGAATATATCAGGATATATCTGAAATTGATATTGTCCCAGTTGTATATGAGTTTTATGTACTGACGGGGTTTAAGTTTTATATTGTGTGCCGAACCTCTCGGAATTGCCGGAAAAGATTTGTCTGTATACCTTGGCAACGGTCCGTACTTACCGCTGGATTCGAGCATCCCGATCGGCGTAACCCATATCTTTTCGCCGCTTGCATTGATTATCTCGATCTCCTCAAGATATGCTATTCTCAGAGGATTCAGATAATTGAGAAAGACCACCGCCAGTAAGAATATAAACGGCGATGCAATCATAAATCCTAACAAAAAGTAAAATCTTGTTTCATAGCTCAGGGGCTTCATATAAAAGAGTAAAACCACAAAGAATTTAAAAAGTAAAGAAACAATTTACATGTTCGGCAGAAAACCGATAATCGTTGACAGAAACAGCAAAACGAAATATACATATTTTGTTCTACAGAACCGGGAGGAATTATGCAGACAAAAAAGGATATTCTTGAGTATGCCTCCGACCTCTTTCTGAGATACGGACCGAGAAAAACCACTATGGAAGACGTTGCAAGAATATGCCGTATAGGGAAGGCTACTCTGTACAAATTTTTCAGAAACAAGGACGAACTCTACCGGGAGATTCTGAGGAATGAAATGGAATATATATTTCAGGAGATGGAAAAAGAGACCGGAAATATCAAAAGTGTTAGAGAAAAACTACGCAGACTTTTTGAGACAGAATATATTCTTCTCAGAAGCAATATGAATCTGCCGGAGATTCTTGTGAGCACCTATGAGAATAACGACAAAGAGATAAAATCCATAGTTTCGGAGTTCTTTGACAGACAGAGAAAGATAATCAGGTCAATATTGCAGGAAGGTGTAACGAGTAAGGAGATAGTTGTAGAAGATATCTCTCTTCTCTCTCTTGCAATGGTGGCTGCAGGACAGGGGTTGTTCAGTTATTTCAGAAACATAAAAGACAAAAAAAAGGCAATCAAATCCATGGAATATCTAATAGACACACTGTTTTTCGGTATTGAGGCCGGAAGGGAGAGGATATGATTATAAAAATATTAAACTCTCTTTTAAGACTCAGATTTCTGGGAATTTCGGTTGTTCTTCTGCTGGCCATCTTATCGCTTCTGCCTGTAAAAAACATCGTAGTGGAAGGCGACATCCTTGAATATATGCCCGCCAATGACGAGGACGTCAGATTCTTCAAGGAAATAGGCAACAAGTATCTCTCCAACTACTTCATAATGCTCAGTATCGAGGCGGGAAAGGATAACGGCGTCTTCAGCAGGGAATATCTCAAAAAAATCGATGAACTCACAAAGGCATTCAGGGATATCGAAGGTGTCTTTTCCGTAATCAGCCTGACAAACATAATGGATATAAAGAAAATAGACGATGGCATAGAAGTAAGCAATCTGATTACCGACGGAGAGGTCGACCATCTTAGCGATAACCAGATAGAAAAACTCAGGGAATATATCCTGAGTAACGAACGCTATGTAAGCCAGATAGTATCCTCAAACGGCAGATATTCACAGATAGTCATAAGACCATCTCAGGACATAAAGAGGGAGAAAATTGTCAGCAAGGTTGAAGAGACAGTGAAAAAGATACTGCAGAATTCGGACCTGAAATTCTATGCCGGAGGCTGGCCGGTTGCTATCCGTGACACCAACGAGGCAACAATGGGAGACCTGAAGAAGCTCACACCGATAGTCATAATCATCTCAATGATTGTCCTGTTCCTCGGATTCAGGACGATAAGGGGAGTTTTACTACCGATCCTTGTAGTTGTGGTGGCAAATCTCTTCACGTTTGCCCTTATGGCCCTCCTGAAAAAACCGGTTACAATAGGGACCTCTGCGGTACCTGTTATTCTCGTCTCTACCGGAACTGCCTATGCAATTCATATTATAAACCAGTATTACTTTCACTCCTCCAAATCACTTAACAAATCAGAGATAATAATGCACGCAATAACCGATAAATGGAAGGCGGTACTGCTCTCTGCCCTCACAACTATTGCCGGTTTTGCAACTCTGACAACCGCCACACTCACAACAGTAGTCGACCTTGGTATATTTATGACACTCGGAATCTTCTTCTCCTTCGTACTTGCAATAATTGTCGTCCCGATGATTCTGGAGATTCTTCCCGTCAAGCAGGCAAAAAAGATACTATCAGAAGAAGAGGCATTGAGCCAGAGCAAGGGTATATTTCTTCCTTTCATAGAAAAAGCGGTGCTTGGTCACAACAGAAAGATAATTTACGGTTTTGCAATTCTGACAATACTCCTTATACCCACCCTCTTTAATCTTACGGCAGACGTCAATCCGGTAAATTATTTCAGGGAGGATGCTCCTATAAGAAAATCGGAACAACTCCTCGTTGACCACTTCGGCGGGGCAGTCCCTGTATTCGTACTTGTCAAAGGGGATGTAAAGGACCCCAGAGTTATGTATTTTACCGAATTTCTTGAAAGGGAGATTGAGGCCGTGGATATGGTCGGTAGTTCACAATCCGTTGCCTCGGTTGTTGCGGACCTCAACTATAATCTGATCAATTATTACAACATACCGGATACTTCAGGCAAGATAGGAAACCTTTGGTTCTTCGTCGAAGGGAATGAATACCTCAATCAGTACGTAACACAGGAGATGAATGAATCACTGATACTTGCCAGAGTAGAATCGCTGAAAAAATCGCAGGTCACATACGCCAATAAATCAGTAAAGGCACTAATCAGTAAACTTCCCGACACATACAAGCTCGTCAGAAAAGACACATTATCCGGAGACGAAATCCGAAAACTCACAGAATATCAGAAATCCCACATAAAAAACCGAATCAGGACAGAGCTCAGAATTGCTAAGGCTGACGTAGATGAAAAAGTAATATCCGGCCTTGTTGAGAAAATATCAGGCCTCAAAGACAATAATGAGCTGCATCTGCCTCCCTATTTGTGCTCTGCTCTGTATGAGGAAATCGGTAAAAAGGCAAAGAAGATAAAAGATGAATTCGGAATTGATATTTCATATGAGGAATCCGGCGAAGCCGGAAGATGCAGGTATGGTGAATGGGAGAAATTCAGAATTATTTCAGGAAAAATAATTCCGGAAGACGATGAGCTTGAGGAACAGGTTCGCGAGGAGATTAAGGAACTGAAGGAGTCGGTCAGAATTTTTCAGAATCAGCTGTTTGTCAGACATACGGTTAAGGAGGCATTCTCAAATGTTAAGATCAGGGATTCGGCGGTAAAGCATATAGAAGGATTGCTCGGACTCCTGTTCAATGACATTATTATAGTCGGAAATGACTACGAGGGTTTTGGTCTATTAAAAGAGGAGCCGCTCAAGATAGATTCAAAATACGGTGGTCTGGGACCTGTACTGGCAATGCTCGATGATAATCTTATGAAAAACCAGATAAGTTCGATTATTATGGCACTGCTTCTCGTCTTCCTGCTAATGTTTTATCTGACCCGTTCATTTGTTGTGGGAATGATTTCGATGATTCCGATATGTTTTACACTGCTGGTCGATTTCTCCATAATGTCTGTCTTCGGAATTGCTGTGGATGACGTTACAATAGTTATTGCATCTATTCTGATAGGTGTCGGTATTGACTATACAATACATATTATAACCGGTCTCAGACTCGGTTACGAAAAATACTCGGATGACGACAGGGCGATATCGTTTGCGGTCAGAATCATCGGGAGGGCTGTATTTCTGAACACATCAGCCGTTGCACTCGGTTTTATCGCTCTTATGTTCGGCGATTTTCTCCCCCTGAGGAGTATGGGCCTGCTCACAGCCGTTACAATGTTTATTGCCGCGGGTTCTGCCGTTATACTAATCCCCGCATTCGTAAAATCCTATAAGAAATTTAATATCAAGGAGGTCAAATTATGAAAAAGGTATTTATTATTCTTTTTGTCCTGTTTTTTATCTCTTCGGTTCTGAGCGCCGAAACAGCTCAGGACGTCCTGAAAAAGGTCGAATCGAGGCAGAATGAGGCAAAGGATGCAGAGATTCAGGTCAGAATCACGACCATCGAAAAGGACGGAACCAAGAAAACCAAAGAGGGCATAATCTTTCAGAAAGGAGAGGAGAAGAGAGTATTCAAGTTTACATCACCGGCAGATATAAAAGGTCTCTCGGTACTTTCGACCGGAAAAGATACAAGATATATCTATCTGCCCGAATTCAAGAAAGTCAGAAGAATTGCCGGACACGTAAAGAATCAGTCATTCGGCGGAACTGATTTTACCAATGACGAGATATCCTCCACAAAATATTCCGACGATTACGATGCCGTCGAATTAAAGGAGGGGACCGAGACCAGAACAATAACACTCAAAAGGAAGGAAGGGAGTGACAGGGAATTCGACAGGATAGTTGCAGAGGTAACTGCTGACTATGTAATCAAGAAAGCTGAGATGTACAAAAGCGACAAGCTGGTCAAAGTACTCGAAGTCTCGAATATCAATAAGCACGGGAAGTATGTAATCGGGGAAAAGATGGTAATGAAAGACCTTACCAAGAATCACTCTACCGAGATGGAGATGGTCAAAATCGAGTTTGACAAGGGACTCAGCGATGAAATTTTTACGGAGAGGTTTCTGAAGAAATAACATCACGGAGGTTTTATGAAGATAAGGCTTTTTCTGGGTCTTCTCCTTCTCTTCCCGTCACTCGTATTTTCCGAAGAGACACTCAAACTCGGAGGGGATATCAGAAGCAATCTTTATGTAGGTCTTGTCTACGGCGATATCTATAATTATTTCAACTCAAATGTAATAACCCTGAAGGGGGAATCCAGACCATCGGAGAATGTGCAGGGGAATTTCGAGCTGAGATTCAGGAATGAGAACATCAGCGAACTCGACAGGCTCAGCGAACTGAAATACAGAAAATATGTTGAGCCGGTTTCATTGCAGTTTTATGAGGCCTATATACAGTTCAGCTCTATCTTTTTTAAGGCATTGGACCTGAGATTCGGCAAACAGAGAATCGCATGGGGAACGGCTGACGGATTCAATCCGACGGACAATTTTTCACCTATGGACCTCGAAGACCCGCTCGATTTCAAAAATAAACTTTCTGTCTGGGCACTGAACGCAAACCTTTACTACTCCTCTTTCGACCTCTCACTGGTCCTGCAGCCGCTCTTTGAACCCGCCCTTCTGCCGAATTTCGACCTGATAGGCAGCGCATCCAACCAGATGATGCAACAATACAGCGAGAGACTCAATGAGCCGCTTGTCAGGATACCTGAATTCAGGGCAAGGAATTTTATATACGGCACAAGACTCAGATACAAGGGTGAACTGTTCGATATCTCAGCATCATATTTCCACGGATATGCGGCAATTCCGGTCTTAAGGGATATTATGATCGAGACAGGCGGCTTTGCACTGAAGTCAATTACCCCCGCTTTATCATATCCTTCCCAGAATGTTGCTGGTCTCGATATTGCAATGAATCTTTTCGATATAGGCATATTCGGTGAGGCGGCTGTGGTATTTCCGGACGGTATAAAACCTACATATTATGTGAACGGGAACAGACTCGAAGAGAAAGACAAAAAGACCTTCGGAATTCCCGAAGGCGGTGTCTCGGTCGAAGACAAATCCTATATAAAATTTGCGGGCGGGTTTGATTATACCTTCAAGGGAGGTTACTATATCAATGTGCAGTTCGTCAGAGGATTCTTCAATGAGCTCTCATCGTCTGCTCTCAACAATTACATCTTTGCATATATGAAAAAGGATTTCTTCGATTCGGTACTTCAGATTCAGCCATCGTTCGGGCTCGAACTCGACACTGACAAGGACGAGATATTCGGCGGTGAAAAGATAAGAGACGAGAAGGCCTATATCTTCTCCCTCGAGACCACATATATTCCGTTTAATACCGGCAGAATTATCCTTGGAGGCGCAATGGCGAGGGGAGACAGCGGAAGTAACCTCAAGATGTTCGAAAAACTCGACCAGATTTACCTAAAGTTCAGACTTGATTTTTAATTTCTTTAGTTCGTCTATCAGCTCGGCCATTGGTAGTCCGACGACATTGGTATATGAGCCTTTAATCTCTTTGATAATCGATGCACCCTTCCCCTGAGCCGCATAGGCTCCCGCCTTATCCATAGGCTCACCGCTTTTTATATATCTTTTTATCTCTGTATCACTCAGCCTGCGGAATCTCACATCAGTTTTTACGAGCCGGCAGATTCTTTTTATCCTATAATTTATACAGAATGCGGTATAAACAATATGCCATCTGTTCTGCAGACCTTTTAACATATCAAATGCATCTTTTTCTGTTTTGGGTTTACCGAGAATCTTATCGTTCAGAACAACAATTGTGTCGGCAGTAATTATAACCGGATTCTTTTTTTTATCGTACCGTATCGTTTTCAGAATCGCTTCCATCTTATCGTTTGCAACCCGCTTTACAAAATCTTCTGGCCTCTCGTTTGTGCCCGGCACCTCTTCTATATCGGGACTGACAATTTCGAATTTCAGTCCATAAGTCTGAAGTAATTCTTTTCTCCTCGGAGAAGAGGAACCAAGTATGAATCTCATAACACCTCCATAGCGGCAACCATACATATTTTATTATTCAGACAAATTCAAGAAAACAAAATTTGTCAGCATATCCGGCTTTTTACGTTAACAGACAGAAAAACGGAACTGTTCAGTATTCCCGGCACAGGCTGTCTGAAGCCTTGCACTGATTGTAATGAATTTATTTGCTCAAATTTTGCTCTTATGTTAAGAGAACTGTATCTTTTTGAGGAGGATTTATGAAAAGACTCAGAAGAGTAGGTGTTACAGCTAATGAACCGCTCCTTTTTGAGATAGAACATTGCCTTGACTCAAAAGGCGTAAACACAGACAATGTAAAGATAAACAGAAAATACCTCCGTGAGGACACACCCCAGATTCCCGAACTTGACGAGGTGAGCGTTGTCAGACATTATACGAGACTCTCCCAGTGGAACTACGGTGTTGACACAGGTATGTATCCTCTGGGAAGCTGCACAATGAAATACAACCCGAAATTCAACGAATATGCGGCAAGGCTGGATGGTTTTGCAAACATTCATCCCTATACACCGGAAGACCTGATGCAGGGAATCCTGAGAGTAATCTACGAGACCGAAAGATATCTCTCCGAAATCGGCGGATTTGAGAGAGTCACGATGATTCCATCTGCCGGTGCCCACGGTGAATATACCGGTATAATGATGGTCAGAAAATATCACCTCGACAACGGTAATCCCCGTAAAAAGGTTCTTATTCCCGATACAGCACACGGGACCAATCCCGCCTCCTGTGCACTAAACGGTTATGAAGTCGTACAGATCAAATCCTCTTCAGCGGGTTATCTGACGAAGGAAGAACTACTCAAACATATTGACGAGAACGTAGCCGCCCTTATGGTGACAAATCCAAACACTCTGGGAATCTTTGAAAGGGACATCGCAGAGATTGCAGATATTCTACATTCAAAGGGGGCATTACTGTATTGTGACGGTGCAAATATGAATTCGCTCATCGGGATTGCAAGACCCGGTGATATGGGAGTAGATGTCCTTCAGTATAACCTTCATAAATCATTTTCGACACCTCACGGCGGCGGAGGCCCGGGCTCAGGTCCCGTAGGCGTTTCGAAGAGACTCGCTGATTACCTCCCTGTCCCGATAGTGGAAAGGGAAGGTGACAGGTATACCCTTCTCTTCGACAGACCAAAGAGCATCGGACAGATAAAGGCATTTTACGGTAATTTCGGAATCATTCTGAGGGCTTATGCCTATATATGCGCAATGGGTGCCGAGGGACTAAAGAAGGCAACCGAATACGCCGTACTAAACGCAAACTATATCAGAAAGAGACTCTCAGACTATTATCATCTTCCGTATGAGACTCCCTCAATGCACGAGTGTGTATTCAGTGACAGGAAGCAGGAGGAGAAAGGTGTTACTACAATGGATATAGCAAAGAGGCTGATCGACCACGGCTTTCATCCTCCCACAGTCTACTTCCCTCTCGTAGTACACGGAGCCATTATGATTGAACCTACCGAATCCGAGAGCAGGGATTCACTCGACAGATTTATTGAAGCGATGGTCACGATAGCAAGAGAGGCAGAGGAAAATCCTGACCTTGTAAAGGAGACTCCGACGCTCTCCCCAATCTCGAGGGCTGATGAAGTAAAGGCGGCAAAGGACCTGAGACTGAAATACGACAGGAACAGGTGCAGTTGATGTCCTTTCTTAGGGATATTTTTTACAGAAAATCCATAGACAGTATAATAGCAGAGTCAGAAAATTCAGAGAGATCGCTCAAAAGGGTACTGAAGGCCTCAGACCTGATACTTCTCGGGATAGGCGCCATTGTAGGTGCCGGAATCTTCGCAACTGTCGGAACGGCAGCGGTAGGAGATACTGTGCGGCCGGGTGCCGGACCTGCCCTTATTATTTCGTTTGTTCTTACAGCAATTGCCTGCGGATTTGCGGCACTCTGCTATGCCGAACTTGCTTCGATGGTCCCTATATCCGGTTCAGCCTACACATACGCCTATGCCACGCTGGGACAGGTAGTGGCCTGGATAATCGGCTGGGACCTCATTATTGAATATGCTGTCGGTAATGTCGCGGTCGCAATCTCCTGGTCGGGTTATTTCAAGGAGCTTCTTTCGGGCTTCGGGATAGTCATCCCCGAATGGCTCACAACCGATTACAGGAGCGCATTTTCAGGAAATAATATCTATGAGGCCGCCTCTCTCATTCAAAAGGGGAGCGGGCTGGAACAGATAAAAAGTCTGTACCCGAAAGCAGCCGGTTATATAGAAGAGCAACTGACCGGTGGTCAGACAGTTGATTTTATCCTGAACTCCTTTCTCTCTGCACACAACGCAGTTATAAAATCACCCAGAATATTCTCCATACCGGTTATTTTCAATCTGCCGGCAGTACTTATTGTCCTGCTTATTACAGTAGTGCTTGTAATCGGGATAAAGGAATCCTCGAGATTCAATGCGATTATGGTAGGTATCAAACTTTTAATACTCGGACTATTCGTGATAGTAGGTCTCTTCTATGTAAAACCCGAAAACTGGAGACCGTTTGCACCGAGCGGATGGGCGGGGATTCACGCCGGTGCAGCAATAGTATTCTTTGCATATATCGGATTTGATGCCGTCTCAACCGCCGCCGAAGAAACTGTAAATCCCGGACGTAATCTGCCGATCGGTATCATCGGCTCGCTCATAATCTGCACAATAATCTATATTCTTGTTGCGGCAGTCCTCACCGGTATGATTCCGCTCTCGGTATTTACCCAGTCGAACAAGGCCGAGCCGTTAACGGTAGCAATGAATTACCACAATCTGGGATGGATTGCGGGCATAATATCGTTTGGCTCAATTGTCGCCCATACGGCGGTTTTGCTCGTCTTCCAGCTGGGTCAGCCGCGAATATTCTTCTCTATGGCAAGAGATGGCCTGCTCCCGCAGTCCTTTGCAAAGGTTCATACTAAATTCAAAACACCATATGTCACGACAATACTTACAGGAGTATTCGTGGCCTTCTTTGCAGCATTTACGAATATCGACGAGATGGTTGACCTTACAAACATAGGTACACTCTTTGCCTTTATGCTTGTCTGTCTGGGGGTAATCGTTCTGAGGATAAAAGACCCTGACAGAAAAAGGGCATTTAAGTCTCCGCTCTTTCCCGTCGTACCGGTACTCGGCATTCTGAGCTGCTTCTATCTTATGCTCGGTCTTCCCGGGGTGACCTATATGAGATTCGTGATATGGCTTCTGTTCGGCCTCGTAATTTATCTGATTTACGGATACAGAAAATCAAAGATGCAAACAAGGGAGGAAAAATGAAAAAGAAAATATCCGTAAGCTACCTCATGGATATGAAAAAGACGGGCGAAAAGATTACCATGCTGACGGCCTATGACTATCCGACGGCAAGACTTGTGGACGAATCAGGGATAGAGACAATACTCGTGGGAGATTCTGCCTCAAACGTAGTTATGGGATATGAAGATACCCGCCCCGTCTCAATGGACGAGATGATTCACCATACAAAGATGGTCACAAGGGCAGTTAAAAATGCCTTTGTAATAGGCGATATGCCGTTTATGAGTTATCAGATCAGTGCAGAGGAGGCTCTCAGAAATGCTGCAAGGTTCATAAAGGAGGCTCACACAGACGCAGTAAAACTTGAAGGGACTTTCTTCGAAACCATTGAGAGGATGACATCGGCAGGGATACCGGTTGTAGGACATCTGGGACTGACGCCGCAGAGCTCTTCGCTCCTTGGCGGATATGTGGTTCAGGGGAAGACCTTCGAAAAGGCAAAGGAACTGATTAAAAACGCTGAACTGATTGAGAGCGCGGGTGCGATTATGCTCGTGCTCGAGATGGTTCCGAAAGAGGTGGCATCTGTCATTGCAAAAAGGCTTAGAATACCGGTAATAGGGATAGGTGCCGGAGCCGATGTTGACGGTCAGGTACTCGTATTGCACGATATGCTAGGTTTGGGAGGCAATTTCAGATTCCTTAAAAAATATGCAGACCTCGACACGATAATAAGAAAGGCTCTCACCGAATATGCCTCTGACGTAAAACACAGGAGATTCCCCTCCGAGGAGCAATCCTTTTCAATGCCAGAAAATGAACTGAGAAGGATTCAGAAACTTTACAAGAAGAGATAGAAGACCGGATACAGGTTTTTTGACTTAATCGCTGATTTGAATATAATTATATTATGCTTTGTCATATAGAGTCAAAACGGAAATATCTGTCTTTTTTACTGACAGCCATCTTCTTTATCAGCTGTTCTTCCGAACTGAAACCCTGTAAATCCGACATGGACTGCAAGGGAGACAGGGTCTGCAGAAACGGATTGTGTGTCGGATTATACGAAAATGTCGATACGGGCTTGATTACGGCTGATGCCGTATCAGATATCGCAAATGATACCCGGGACGCGGAAGAGCTGGCTGATTACTTCCAGCAGGACACATATCAGGACACCGATTCCCATGAGGATTCCTCCGAACTTACTGATACCGACACCTGCATTCCCGATTGCGATGAGGAAGGGAAGCGTATATGCCAGGGGGACGGATATACAGAATGTACTAATATAAACTCCGAACAAAAATGCCTTAAGTGGGTATATATACCCTGCAAGGCAGGACTTGAATGCAGAAACGGCTTTTGCGGACAGGATGAGTGTACAAAAGGTGAGAGGACATGCAAAGACGGACAGACATATACTATCTGTCAGGAGGACCAGAACGGATTTTTGAAAAACACAGAATTAAAATGTGATGCAGGAACAATATGCCTGAAAAAATTATGCTGTCCGCTGGATATGGTTGAGGCCGATGGCTTCTGTATCGACATATATGAGGCAATAGTATCCTCTGCCCCTGATTGCTCGCTCAAGATTATTGGTCAGAGCGGAGACAATTATCCGACAGGATTTCCGGACGATGTCGACCTCGAAAAAAATCCTCCATCTGCAATTCTTTACACCTGTTCGAGAGCAGGAGTACTTCCATCAAGATTCATAACTTATAATCAGGCAAAGGCCGTCTGCCTTCTCTCAGGCAAGAGACTGTGCACAAAGGATGAATTTATTCTCGCCTGTACCGGTGGTCATAGTGATTATTATTATCCTTATGGTGCGCAGTGGCTGCAGAACTGCAATGATTACTCATCACTGCCGATAGCGAGGGAGACCGGAAGTATGGCAAAATGTGTATCCGATTTCGGAGTTTATGACCTTTCCGGCAATGTGGAGGAATGGGTGGAAGAGGAGAACGGAACCTATTCGGCAATGGGAGGAAAGGCGGCCTGCAGAAATACTATAGGAGCAAAATGCTCAATGTGCTCCTTCTCGGTAAATTACAAAAACAATTTTACTGATACATTACTGGGATTCAGATGCTGTAAATAATTACTGACCCTTGCTTTTGTAATACTGGTCAAGAATCTGTCTGACCTGATTGGCATCAGGTGCATCGGGCTGAAGTTTGAGATAGGTCTCATACTCCTTTGCTGCCTTGTCGACCTGTCCTATTTTGGTGTAAGCTACGCCCAATGAACGATGTGCAGCTGCCAGATTTGGTTTGAGCTTGATGGCCTTCTGATAGTTAGCAATGGCCTCGGCTATTCTGTTCTTCATAAGGAGTTTGTTCCCCTCTGCTGTATAATCTTCGGCGGTCGGCTCTGAAGAGACCTGTTCTTTGGGAGGTTCCTTCTGTTTCTGCTGGACCTGTGCAGGCTCCTCCTCTTTCTGGACCTGTTTTACACTTTTTGGAGAGACCTGTGCTGTCTTCTCTTCCGTCTTCTTTGCCTCTTTCTTCTCCTCCTTTACGACCTCTTTCTGCTCCCTGACAGGTTCAGCCTGCATTGCAACCTGCTGCTGTTCGGGTTCCCTCTGCTCGCCGGTAAGCTTCGCCTTCTCTCTCAAAGCAATCTCGTTACTCGGGTCAAGCTCAAGGACCAGATTGAACTCGGATATTGCCATATTCTTCTTCTTCTCTTTCGCAAACATCATACCCTGCTTCAGATGATAATCAATATAATTGGCCTTGAGTGCCGTCATTTCCTTTATGGCCAGCTGATAATAATAGCTGTCCTTCGGAATAGAATTGAACCGTTTCCAGGCATCATCCCAGTTCTTCAGCGAGAGTGAGGCAATTGCCTTATCGTAATTCTCCTTGGTCTTCTCCTCCATCGTTGCCTTGCTCAGCAGCTGCTGAATCTCCTTGTCGTCAGGATACTGATTCGCAAGGACTGCGAGCTGATTCTTTGCCTCTCCCCAGCTGGCAGCGAGCATATTCCTCTGAACATCCTCAAGCTTTCTCTTGTAGGTATCATCTTTTGCGACACCCTCTTTCTGGTCACCTTTTGGCAGCAGAAAGATTACTGCAATAACCGCAATTACGGCAACCAGAATACCGCCGATTATCAGCACAACAGGTTTCTTTTTGATTACAACAGGTTCTGTCTTTGCGAACTCCTCGTAGAAAGCCTCTTTCTCTTCGGTCTTCTCCTTGGCTTTCTGAGGCATTCTTACAACAGCGGTCTCCTGATATACCTGAGGGGCCTTCTCGTCTATAAATTTGAGTTTGAGATGACCAAGCTCTATAATGTCACCGTTTCTGAGTTCGGTCTTTGCGTACTGCTCACCATTGACCAGTACACCATTTGCGCTCTTCATATCCAGAATCTTGAATACGTTGTTCTCGAATATTATCTGTGCGTGTTCTCTGGATATGGATTTGTGGTCCAGAACGATATCATTCTCCTCTGTACGGCCGATCTTCATTACTGACTTATTGAGATTGAACTCCTTGGAGGGGAGATGACCTGCAAAGAGAACAAGTCTTGCATTACTGTCCGGCAGTTCCTGTGCCTGAAGACCTGACGCTGTCTGAATACTCGGCATTCTGACGACTGCGGTTGATTCATACGGCTGTTCGGGGGCCTTCTTTATAGGAGTAATCTCTTCCTGCTGACGTACCTGCTGCTGAATTACAGGCTGCGGCTGCTGGAAAGACGACTCGACCTTCTTCTGGACAGAGGGAGGAAGTTCCTGAGTAATATCATCCCTGTCCTGCTCATACTTGAGAATTATCTTATAATCCCCGATATGAACTATGTCCCCGTCCTTGAGAAATGACCTCCCGTGTATCCTGTCACCGTTTATCTTGACCCCGTTGTAACTGTCGAGGTCCTCTATGGCGATTCCCTGATTGTCTTTTATTATCTTGGCGTGATACCTCGAGACATTCCGCTCGGTAAGCCTTATTACATTGCCATCCTTCCTTCCGATGGTAATTTCAGCCCACTTCAGTGGGACCTGAGTAATTCTGCCTTCATCATCTTCGATAATTATCTTATACATCTCAAATAAGACTACTTATGACAGTCTATATTAATATCACAAAATCTGCCCATCTTCAAGAGAGCAGAACCTGTTTCAATCAGAACATATACGAAGCATTAAAGCCTATCGTATTGAACAGAAACGTATTATATCCTCCCATTGTATAATTGTATGTCAGTTCGAGATTCAGATTCTCAATCGGAGAATACCCTATTCTCGGAATCAGATTAAATGAACCGACATCCTGCGCAACCGTCTCAAAAGGATTGGTATTGTCATCCATCGAGAACGGGATATACATACCGATTCCCAGACCGGCATAGAGGTTATCCATTATTTTATACCCGTAGTTGAATTCGAGCACATACTGGTTTTCTATCCTCTCGTCATAAAAGGCAAAACCTGTATTCCCGAACAGCAGAATACGGCCGAACTCCTTCTCGAAAAGGTATCTTATTTTCAAGAAGAATCTTCCGTCACCGATATTATATGGCTCGGGGTCATACTTGTTCGATGCAGGGATAAAAATCGATGCAGCGATTGAATGTTTGAAGAAATATTCCTTCACGAGGAGTCTGAATCCTACCTCAAAGTCCAGAAGTCTCGTCTTATCGGCCGGACTCCTGAGAAGAGGCTCGTCAATATGGTATTTGTTCATCTGGTCCTCTTTTGAGGCAACCGTTCTCTCTGCCTGCCATATTCTGAACCCGAAGTCAAAATTGAGTTTCTCCAGCAATCCGTATGTAAGCCCGAGTCTGTAAAAATTCTCTCTGTATTCTCTCTCGAGCCCTGAAGGCATTGCCTCCGAACTGCCGTTATAATAAGTCTTGGTCGGAAGACTGAAATCCATAGACAACTGTGTATATAGCTGTTTGTGACCCACGCTTACCGGCTCCTTTGCAAAGGCAAAAGAAGAAACCAGCAAAAACATAAGAGCCATAATCAGAACTTTTTTCATAATATTTCCTCCTGTAAGACAAACATAAACAAATTCATATTACACAAAAGTTAATCATTGGCAATAAAATAATATTATCTTGCTGGAAATACCCCAAAATTTTTCATAAATCCTCCGCAAAACTAAATCTTAGCTGGTTTTTATTCACTTTTTTCTCTTTACTAAGCATCTGCTTTATCCTTTTCATAATGATTTTAAGCACTTCAGATA
>Ga0067045_1029932_pt1 | contig 17527 bp, 14 predicted proteins | sample TerdegcTABiofilm_FD_59184 | JGI IMG/M metagenome (GOLD analysis project Ga0067045, IMG submission 59184) | Combined Assembly of (Gp0054472, Gp0054536) Wastewater bioreactor microbial communities from Singapore -Terephthalate degrading... | reverse complement strand
CCAGAGCCTTGCTCTCGATGCCATGCAGCAGGTCCAGGATGCGGCGGTTTTCAACAAAGGCCCGGTCGTCGAGAAAACGGCGCAACTGCTGCGACAGCATCGCCACGGTGCGCTGGGTGTGCTCGCCGGCTTCCAGCCAGTCGTGGTGCACTCGGCGAACACGCGGATCGGGCGACAGCTGAGCCACGGCCGGAAGTGCAAGCACCCGGTTCAACCGCTCGGTGAGCTCCTCCTGCCTTTGCGCGGACATGAGAAAGTCCCAGAACGCGCGGAAGCTCCGCCCCTGGTCAGAGTCGGCGATGGCATCGCGCTCCCCCATGATCTCGTCCAGCAGCGCCCCCTTGCTGCCCTCCCACAATGCGATTTTCTCCCGCACCTTGCGGTCGAGCTGGCGGAAGTTGTGCTCCACCTCGCGAAAATCGGCCAAGAGCTCGCGTGCCAGCTGCTGGAACTGCTGAAAGCGATCCCTCACCGCCGTGTCGTCCAACAGCGGTGCCTCACCGGCGAGCACCCGGGCGATTTCGGCGTCCAGTTCGTCCCGCTTTTTGCGCAGATCGGCCACTCGCTTGATCGGATCATCCTCGGTGCCGGTGCAAATTTGTTCCAGCAGGGTGAACAGCGTCAGCAGGCGCGACTCGGTGCCGACAAAGGAACGCTCCGTCAGCGACGCCAGCCACGCGAGGGCCTTCTCGGTCGCCGGCGTCAAGTCGAACTGCGCCTCATCGGTGCCGGGCTTGTAGAACTTACGCAGCCAGCCCTTGTCGGGCGCGGCCCAGTCGGTCAGGTAATCGCGCGCGTCCTTGGGGAAGACCTCGGGCCCCAACTGCTCGCGCAGGGCAAAGAGCTCGTCCTCCAGCGCTTCCGCCAAATCGGCCTCACCCATCACGCGCACGTTCGGTGCCACAAACACCCGATGCAGGAAGCTCGCCACCAGCGGCGCATGATCCGAGCACAGCAAGCGCCAAGCAGGGTGATGGTCGCGCATGGCGCTGAGGGTGGCGAAGTCGATAGACACCGGTCAGATCATTATCGAAGGTGGTTGTGCAGAATGGCCTGCTTGCGCTCTACCGCGCTGTCGGTCGCCGCTTGGGGTCCCCCCCTGTAGCGTAAAAGACCTGAACCACGCGTGGTGGGGGAGAAACGCCAGAAGGAAAAGGCCCGGAGACTTTCGGAGCCCGGGAGATTGGGCAGGTGAGACGCGATGCCAGTAACTCCTTTTGAAAATTGGCCGTTACTGGCATATTGCTGGTACAAACACTGAAAGCGCAGGAAACAACAGAAAAGTCGGGAAACGCGCTTCGTGCTATGCACATAATTTATCTGTGTTTTTCGTGCATCGGGAAAACGCGAGAAACAGGCAGGTGGTGGCGGGTGGTTGACTGTGTGCTGACTGGCCTCCCGAGCTTATGAGCACTGGTGCGGGTTGCTGCGGGCTGCTCGGCATTCACTCAGCAAAGGCCCGCAGCCGTGCGGGGTCGAGCAGTGAATCGGCCAGCAAGGCGTGAATCTCGTGGTGCGGTTCGGTTGCCGATAGGCTTTGGCGGTAATCCATGAGGCGCTGCTTGAGCGCTGGCACGTTGCCGGGGTATCGGCGCTGCGCCTCGCGCTGCAGGCGCCGGTACTCGGCCTTGAACTCCCGCGTCCAGCGTTGGCCGAGGTTGAGCAAGTCGTCCAGGTTCTGAACCTTGACGGCATCGGCGGGCGTTGCGCTTTCGACGTGTACACCCAGCGCGGCTTCGTCGTAGCGCAATCGGATTGCCCCGTTGGCATGGCGATGGTAAGGATGAAACCAGTCGGTGAAGGCGCCCCCAGTGTGGACGTCGTTCTGGCCTTTGTTTTGTGTCGAGTTGCACTCCCCACAAATCGGCAGCAAGTTGTCGGCGCACACGGCCAGTAGCGGGAAGGCACCCTTGGCCAACCAGTGGTCAACCGCAGGAATCGTCAGCGGGCCGCCGCAGAGCACGCACACCTCGCGCGCATCCGGGTGGGGGTCGAGGCGGTGCGCGGCGCGAAACTCGCGCACGAATTGGTCGTAGCTCACGCGCATCGCGGCATCAGCCGTGGCGGCGCCGTTGGCGGCGTAAGGCAGACCGCCGCGCAAACCCTCCTCGTAGAAAGCAACCATCAAGTCCTTGAAGGCGGTCCAACGCTCATCTCGAACACCCCAACCATTGGGCGGCTTTACTGGCAAGGCCGCGGGCGGTGTTGGGCCAAAGTATTGCGCCACAGCGCTGACCGCTTGAATCCAGTCCCGAAGCCCGGACTTTTCGGCCGGCGGTAGGTCGGCGATGCGCTTGGCCTTGTCGAGCAGTGCCTTCTTACCGGTGCTGCCGGCCAGCAAGTGCCACAGCCAATCGCCCTCGATGGCGCTGCCCATGTTCGCCTGGAGGCTCGCCTGGGTGATCGAGGCACAGGACACCTGCGGGTCACACAGCCACAGCGCCAAGCGCCGCATCAGCTGCTGGCAGGCGGCCAGGGCCGGTGAGCACGTCACACGGTGGATGGGCTTAAGCATCGCTGCTCTCCGTTCCCCCCTTCGCGCCCGTGGCCTTGAGGATCAGCGCGCGCAGTTCGTCCTTCAGCGCGTCTGACTGCAGGGTGGGAATCACCTGCTCGATGGCGCGCAGGTCGGGCGTTTGCTGCCAGCGGTTGAGCAGGGTTTGCAGCTCGGTGCGGTAAAAGCCCGTTCCCAGTCGCCGAATCAGCGCCTGCAGTTGCCGCACGTCGTCCGGCGTCGGGTTGGTCTTCGCGACGGCGGCTTCGAGGAACGCCTCGATGCGCTGCTGTGCCCGTGCGCCGATGCTGTCGGCGGCGCCAAACACCGTCATCATCAGCGCGCTCGGGTCGGTGGCAAAGGTCTGGTCTGTCACGTTGTCGGCGGTGGATTGGCCATCGACCTTGCAGATCAGCACCACCTCCTCGTCGAACACATCCGACAGCACGATGGCCGAGTGGGTGGCGATCAGCACTTGGCTCGCGTCGGCGCCCATCGCCTGGTCCACCACCTGGACGATCTCGCGCTTCCAGGCATCGTTGAAATGGGTTTCCGGCTCGTCCAGCAACAACAGCGCGTCGTTCTGCCCGGCGAGCAAGTGGAACAAGGCCCAGCGCGCCAGCACCAGCCGCTCGCCGTCGGAAAACTCGCTCAGGCGCAGCAGGCCCGCGTCGCTCAGGTCGGTCAGACCCTCCTCGTCAGGCCTGTCATTGCGGCGGATGAAGAGCTCGATGTCTTCCAACACCCCCTGCCGCCACCAGCCGAGCAGGGCGCCAAAACGCTCGAACGCGGTGTCGCCCTTCTCACCCAGCAGAGCGTGCAAGGCTTGGCCTTGGGTAGTCAGCCCCTCGAAGCGCTGGGCGTCGCGTGGCTTGGCGTTGGCGGACAGCGCCCCGTCGAGGTCGAAGAACAGGCTGCGCAGCGCCTTGCCCGGATGGGGCTCGGTCAGGCACTCGCCGGCCAGCCGGATGGCGTCGTGCACGCGCTCGGCCAGGGCACGCGGCGCGGCCAGGGCGCGGTCCAGGTTTACGCGCAGCCGCACGCCGATGAGTCGCTGCCAGCCGGCCTTGGCAAAAAGCGCGGTCAGCGCGTCGTTGGCCTGCTCCTGACGTCGAGCCTCGGCGTCTTGCAAGGCCACCGCCAGCAGCGCCGCCGTCAGCATCACCGGCTCTAGCAGCAGCGGGCGGCGGAACAGGTCGGCCAGCGAGGTTTCAGGCTCGGTCGACGAAAGGGATTGGGCGACCTCATTCCCGAAGGCGCCGCTATCGACCACGATGCGTGCCTCGTCTTCTTCGGTCCAGCCGGACGGGCGCTCCTGGCTCGGGTCGTAGTCAGTGGCCTGGGTCGCCACGTCCAGCGCCTCGCCGTCGGCGGGCGGCTGCCAAACCTCCCGCCACGGAGCCATCAGGCCCGAGGTGTAGGCCAGCTGCGCGCGCGGCAGGGCATCGGGCACGCTCTGCGGGTAGTCGCCCCGCGCGATGCGCGGCTTGAACACCGCCAGCGTACCCTCCGGTGCGCGCTCCACCGTCCGCAGGTAGGCGATGGCCTGGGCGAAGGCTTCGCGGTCGGCGTCGTCAGGAAACGCCCAAGCATCGGCCTGCCACAGCGCGGTGGCGTGGGCCTCGCCAGGGCAGTCGAAAATCAGCGTGCGGTGCCCCGGCTCGCCCGGACGACCGAGTTCGTAGACCAGGCTCACCGGGCTACCTGGCAGGCGCTCGTCGGCCAGGGCCAGAAAGCTCGCTGCCAGGGCGCGCAACAGGTGGCTCTTGCCGCTGCCGTTCAAGCCGATGACGAAGTGGATGGCGAGCCGCGCCGCCCCACCCTGTGGTTCGAATGCGGCCCAGGGCGCGCGTGGGCTGAAGACCACCGCCAGATCGGCCAGCGGCGGGTAATGCGATAAGTGCAGGTAGCGCAGCCGCATTCAGCCCGCCCCTGGCGCCCGCCGCTGCTCGAGCGCGCGCGCCAGCCGCTCGGCATCGGCCAGCGCCGTGTCTTCCTCGGCACGGCCGCCGTCCTCGGCCTCGCGCAGCGGGCGGAAGGCGGTCAGATACTCGGTGCGGCCGGTGTTAGGGTTCACGCGCGGCAGGCTCATCTTGCGTATGAGGCCCATCGCGGCCAGTTGCTCCAATGCACGCCGCACCTCCTCGCGCCCGGCGGCGAAGCCCTCCAAGCGCCAGGCGGTTTGCGGGCTGGTGCAAAACGCGTCGAACGCCGCCGGGTCGTCGGCCAGCGCGGCGCCGCGCCATTCGTGGCGCAGCGTGTCCCATACCGCGTGCTGGAAGCTGGAGAGCTGCTCGAGCAACGCCTGCCGGCGTGGCCGGTTGAGATCGGTGCGGCGCTCAGCGGCGGCGTGTTCGGTGATCTGCACCGTGACCTTGGCGGGTGGCGTGCCCAAGCGGGCGTCGCGCTCGCGGGCGGCTGCGGCGAGCCGTTCGGCGTTTTGCTGCCGCCACGCGGCAGTGAGGCGGCCGGAGAGGGCTTGCGCAATCAGCGTCGGTTGTAGCGACTGCATACGTGCCCCAGACGCGATGATGTGCCGGCGCTGACGTTCAACTTCACGAACGAACGCGCCAAAATCGTTCTGTTCTTCAATGGGTGGGAGGGGAATGCTGATGCGTGCCAAGTCCGTTGGGCTGATGTTGGCCATGCTGACGGCCTGCTTCGCCGCGTTGAATAAACGGTACTTGCCGTAAGGGCTGTTCAGCGTGGCCCATAGGTATTCAGGCAAGAGCGTGGGCTTCAGTCGCAGGCGCACCAGGTAAGACGCAAAGCTGTATTGACCGGGCTCGTCACGCCAGATCGCGCACTTGCCCACCAGCTCGCGCGAGTTGGTGCGATTGAACAGCAGGTCACCATCCCGTAGCGTCGTAGCAGCCGCATCCTGAGGTGCCAAATCGGCGTACTTGAGGTCTGACAAATCGAGCCAGCCATTCGACGTGATGCTGTTCATGCGCAGCACAGCGTGACTGCCGGTCTCAGCCATGGCTTCGGACACCCCATACTGCACGCTGTCGACGTGCTCGCCGATGCGCGTAGCGTTTAGCAGCCCTTGACGGTTGAAGTAGCGGCCGAACTGCGTTTGGTAGCGGGCCTGAACGATTTCATCGAACCCCTGCAAGACTTGATCTTTGGCCTCTTGAAGCGCCTTGGCCTCGCGCAGCACCTCGACGATGCGCTGCTGTTCGGGCAGGGGTGGGAGCGGTAGTCTTACCCTCTGGAAAAAGCCTGACGGCACACGTTGCAATCCACCAGTACCTACAAAAGCCGAAGCTGCTCGTTCGCGAAACCACGGTTGGCGAACGAATTGAAGGACGTACTCTGGTGTAATTAGATCGGTATTCGGTCTGAGGACGTGAAATTCAGTCGAACCAAATCCGATTCCGTGCCTCAGGTCCTCTGCAATAGCGGCCTTGCCGTTTTCCATACAGGGGGTGACCTTCGCGAACAACACATCGCCTTCGCGGAATGGTGTGTACCCTTTCTTGACCTCTGAAAGTGGCCTCTCCTCGATAGAGGCAATTACGCCACGATCCTCATCAATCGCAGACATCGGCACGAACGAGACCATCGTGTCATCGGAAAGCCAGTCGTCCTGAGAAATACGGGGATTGAGTTGGCACACATCCAGAATAGAAACTTCCCGCCACCCCTGCGGCCACTTCATGCCCGGCCCTCCACCATGGCCTGCAGGCGGTCCAGGCGCTGCAGAATGCCTTGTTCGAGCTGGCGCAGCTCGTCGATCAGCGCGGTAACGGACACGTCGCTGTCCAGGGCGGCGAAGTCGAAGGGCTTGTACTGGCCGGCCGAAAGGTTCCAGTCGCGCGCTTCGATGCAATCGGGGTCGAGCAGGTCGGCGTTGAGCGTGTCGCCGTCATAGAGCTGCGGTAGCTTTTCGGCCACGTATTCGGGCCGCACCTGGCCGCTGGCGTCGTGCGAGCCGTGCAGGGCGCCGTCAGCGGAGCGCCACGCGGGATCGGGGGCCCAGGCGCGCAGGGGCACGGCCCAGCACTTGCGGGCCGCTATGGGACGGGTCTGGTCGATGGCCGGGCTGCGCAGCCACAGGTCGTAGCCGTCCACCTTGGCCACTTCACGGGCCAGAGGCTGGAGCGCGGCCACCAGGTCGGCCACGGGCTCGCCTTGTGGTTCTACGGGCACTTGCTCGCGGGCCGCGGCGGTGAGCTGCTTCCACAGCGCCAGCGCCGGGCCTTCGTCTTCGAAGCAGCGTTGCAGTTCGCGCACGGCGCGGTTCCACTCGGTAGCGGCCATTCTGGCGTCGGCATGGGCGAAGTGACGACAGGCCAGTTCATTCAGGCCGGGAGCGACGCGTGCGCGCACGCGGGCCTCGGCCTCTTGCGGATCGATGGTCTCTTCGCCCTCGCGCAGGAGCTCTGGGAAAAGCTCGTGGATGGCCCAGGTCTTGCCGTCGAAGGCGGGCGCGGCCTCGGGGTCGTCGGCGAAGGCAAAACCGGCCGGCGTGAGCTGGCCGCTGGCGTCGCGCAGGCTGGCCTGACGCCAGCGCTCGCGCCAGTAGCGCGGCTGGTGGTAGGTGGCCTCGCCTTCGGTGGCACTGCGGCCTTGCTCGAGCCAACGGCGGAACTGCACGAGCGCGTCCCACAGGTCGTTGTCGTGCCCGGGGCGGGGGGTGCGCTTGGCGTCGAGGCTGTAGCCGTCGGCGGCCACTTCATAAAACCACACGTACTCGGTGCGCGGGGCGTTCCTGGCAAAGCCGGTCTTGGCTTCGCGCGGGGTTTCTTTGCGGAAGACGAGGATGGAGGTCTTCACCCCGGTGTAGGGCTGGAACACGCCGCCGGGTAGCGAGATGACGGCCTCGACGCAGTGCTCGGTGAGCAGTTCGCGGCGCAGCTTGATGTGGGCTTCGGTGTTGCCGAAGAGCACGCCCTCGGGGACGATGACGGCGCAGCGCCCGCCCACTTGCAAGAGGTCGAGCATCAGCCAAACGAAGAGCAGCTCGCTCTTGTTGGTGAGCACTTCGTCCTTCTTTTTCCCCTTGGTGCCGGCGCGGGGAAAGAGCAGGCTGTCGCGCTCCAGATCGGCGGTGTCCACGGTACCGGTGAAGGGCGGGTTGGCCAGCACGTAGCGGTAGCTTTCGCTGGCCAGCAGGGGCGCTAGGTCGGGCTTGCCCTCGCGCTTGGACAGCGAATCGCCCTGCATCAGGCGCGGGTTGTGGATGTGATGCAGCACCAGGTTCATCCAACCGATGCGGGCCATGGTGCGGTCGTTATCGATGCCGACAAAGCAGCCGCCGTCTTCGATGTGCGCACGCTCCTGCTCGCTGGCTTGCACCAGGTCGAGCCGGTGCGGTGCGCCGTCCCATTCGAGGCGAATGTTCTCCGGCGTGGAGCCCTGGCGGCGCAGGTACTGCTGGGCGCTGAACAAAAAGCCGCCAGTGCCGGCGGCCGGGTCGATGAGGCGCTCGCCCGGCCGTGGCGCAAGCAGCTCGACCATGAAGCGGATCAGGTGCCGGGGGGTGCGGAACTGGCCGTTTTTTCCGGCAGTGGCTACTTCAGAAAGCAGGTACTCGAAGGTGTCTCCCATGAGGTCCTGCGCCGCGCTGCCGTCGCCCGCCTGGGCAAACAGCTTGTCGATGAGGTTGATGGCGTCGTGCAGCACCTGGCCCTTGTTCGGGTCGAGCTGGAAATAGGCATCGGCCATGCGGCCGTTGAGACCGGCGAGCTCGGTACCCGTCTCGTCATCGGACAGGCGCCGGTCCAGGGTGCGCAGCCAGGGAAAGACGACCTCGATCAGGTGTTTGGTGTCGGTGCTTTGCTGGCGGATGTAGCTCCAGCGGCAGGTTTCCCCGGGGGCAGGTCGGGGGCCAGGATCGGGTTTGCCGTCGGCGATGGCTTGTTGGCGTTCCTTTGTTTCTTGCTCGATCTCCTCGGGAAGCTTCTTCGCGTACACGGAGACCTTGCCAGCCTGGACGCGGGCACGGTCGAGGTCCTCCAACCGTTTGAGGAACAGCAGATAGGTGATTTGCTCTACGGCCACCAACGGGTTGGTCAGGCCGGCGGACCAGAAACGATCCCAGAGTTTGTCGACGCTCTGGCGCAAATGGGGGGCGAGCATGGGGTGTCCTCGTTGGTCTTCAGGCGGCGCGCTCGTCGAGCTTTTCGGTCAGGGCGAGCAGTTCGTCGATGTCTTGCGGTGCGAACAGCGCCTCGACCCTGCCGACATCGGCCAAGGGCGGTTGCGACAGCACCGCGCGGGTGATACGGCCATGCCGCAGCAGCGCGGCTTTGACTGCGCGCAAAAAGGCAAGCTGGTTGGCGCGCAGGCGCGGATGGGCGGCAATGAAGGCATCAAAGGCCTGCTGCACGCGCGCCTCACGGTCGGGCAGGCGGGCGTCCTGCCGCAGGATGTGGCGCAGCAGCTCCAGCAGCGAGGCCTGGGGGGCGTCGAAGGCTTGCCGCAGGGTGTCGGTGGTGATGAACAGATCGGCCTGGTTGAGTGTGGCCGCCACTGTGTCGAGCTCGGCATCGCCCACTGGCTCGCCGCGTTTGAGCTTGGCCAGCACCGGGTGCTCATCGGCCAGCCGGCGCACCCAGGCCTCGACCTGTTCGCGGTAGCTCTCGGCAAACGCGCCTTCGCCGGTGGGGCCGTAGATGATCCAATGGCGCTGGGCGATGCGGTCGGGCAGGTTGATCTCGATGGGTTGGCTGCCTTCACGCACCCGAAAGCGCATTAACAGCGCAAAGCGCTCTTGCAGGTCGTCCAGCCGGGGGAGGTCCAGGTGCTGCCAATAGCCAGGTGAAAGCGCAAAGGCCAAGGCGTCGCGCTGGGCCCGCACTTCCGGGATGGTTTCGGGCAGGCGGCGCAGGGCATCTTGAATTCGCTCTTTGAGGCGTTGAACTTGATCGGCATCGCCCTGCAGCAGCGCCACGGCGGCGCGTTCACACCAAAGGCGCCACTGCAGCTCATCCAGACTCAGTCCGGGCACCAGGCGCAGCAACGGTGCCAGGGCGTGCGACAGGCGTTCGATGGTGGGCGCCTCCGGGCTTGGCCAGGATTGGGCGAGTTGGTCCAGCCATTCCGCATGCGGCCGCACGTCGATGCTTTGGCGCGGTAAGGCGGCCAGCATGGCCTGCAGGCGGGTGACCGTTGTCTCGGTTGACCGTGCTTGGGCCACTTCGAGTTGCCAGCGGGTGAGCCGGTTGCGGAACAAGCGCACCGGCAAAGGTTCGCTGGGCCGATCGACTTCGCCCTCGGGATTGAGCTGGAAGTAGGCGAAGTTCTTCCAGTGATCGATGATCAGAAAATCGCGCTTGGTTTCACCGGTTCTCGGATCGGTGTACAGCCGCGTGCCACGGCCGATCATCTGCCAGAACTTGACCCGTGAGAACACCGGCTTGGCGAACACCAGGTTCTGGATGGCTGGTACATCGACGCCGGTGTCCAGCATGTCCACGGAGATTGCCACGCGCGGCATGGTTTTGAACTTGAAGTCGTCGAGTAAGGCGTCGGCCCGCTCCATGTGGCTGTCGATGATCTCCGCCAAGCCTTGCCGTTGCTGCTCGGGGTACAAGCGATTGAAGCTTTCATAGAGCCGCTTGGCGTGCGCATGGCTGACTGCAAAGACGATGGTCTTGTGCGGCAAGCCTTGGGCATCCTTGCGGCAGCGGGCCATGAACTCGCGCACGATGGCGTCGTTGGTGCCTTGGTTGATGACCGACTTTTCGAGATCTGTTCCCTCGAAATCCAGCTCTTCGAGATCGACGCCTTGGTCGCGCGCCATCTGCTGCAGGGGCTCGGGCAGGCTGTCGCCTTGGATGCCCTGAATCTGGAATTGCGTTTGGGCATCGAGCACGCGGTAGTTGACGAGGTTGCCATCGGCTACGGCCTGTTCATAGCTGTACAGGTAGGTCGGCACTCCGTCGTCGCAAGAAAACAGCTGAAAGGTGTTGTGGTCGATGTAGTCGGTAGGTGTGGCGGTCAGGCCCAGCACCAGTGCGTCGAAGTAATCAAGCAAGACCTTGTAGCGCTGATAGATCGAGCGATGGCTCTCATCGGCAATGATCAGGTCGTAATGCCCGACCGACAGGCGCTCGTACACCTGCATCATGCTGGGGTAGGTAGCGAAGTGGATGCGGGCCGACGGGGCTTCGCCACTCTCGATGCGGGCCAGACTCTCGTTTGGCAGATGGTTCTTGAACTCGGTCATGGCCTGCCGTACCAGCTCGCGCCGGTCGGCCAGGAACAGCACACGCTGCACGCGTTTGGCGCGCAGCAGTAAGTCGACGAGGGCAATGGTGGTGCGTGTCTTACCGGTACCGGTGGCCATGACCAGCAAAAAGCGGCGTTTCGCGGCCTGGATGCCTTCTGCCACGCGGCGAATCGCCTCGGCCTGGTAGTCACGCCCGGCAATGCGTGAGTCGACGGCCACGGCATCGAGCGGCTGCGCATATCGCCGCTGGTGAAGCAGCCTTTCGAGATCTTCGGGCGCGTGGAAACCCGCCACTTTGCGCGGCGGGTAACGATCGCGATCCCAGAACTGGATGTCTTGCCCATTGGTCAGGTAAATGAACGGATCGATACCCGTCTTGGCTCGGATCGCATCTGCATACTCGGCAGCCTGGCGTTTGCCGGCCAGCTCGTCGCGTGCGCTGCGTTTGGCCTCCACCACGGCGATCGGCCTGCGCGAGGTATCCAGCAGCACGTAGTCGGCGAATCCCACGTTTCCATATTCGGGCGTGGGCTCCGCGCTACGCAGCAGCACCCCAATCGAATCAACAAGTTGACGAATTTCCACGGTGGGCTCCGCGCTACGCAGCAGCACCTCTTCAAGAAGGTTGCGGCGATAGCCCGTCCAGCCCGCCCGAGCCAGATCGGCATCGACGCGTTGCTGCCTTGTCTGCGCTTCCGTTGCCGTCATGCCTCGGCTCCCCCGCTCCCTTCTGAGGATGAACTTTCATCCGCGCCCCCGGCGCGCACCCAGTCGTCCACTTCGGAGAGCTTGAACTTCCACAGCCGCCCGACGCGGTGCGCCGGCAGCCCGCGGTGTTCCCGCCAGCGATAGACGGTGTCCTTGGCCACGCCCAGGTGTTGCGCGACCTGCTCGACGGAAACCCATGGTTCAGCGGTCATGGCGTGCACACTTGCCAACGGGAAGCGCCTCAAGTGGATGAAACCGGATGAAAGTCTATCAGCGGAATGATGCTCTCCCAAGCTTGGCTTCCGCCCTCCGCAGCGCGTCAATCGCATCGTCGCGATCACCCGGAGATGCCGATGGAAACTTGCCCCAAGCTCACCCCGACCCAGGCCCTGCTGCTGCGTGCCGCCGCCCGCCGCGCCGATGGCCGCGTGATCCCACCCGACACCCTGCGCGGCGGCGCGCGGGCCAAGGCGCTGACCGCACTCATGCAGCGGGGCTGGATCGAACCGGCAGGCCGTGGCCACGCGCTGACCGACGCGGGCTACGCGGCCGTCGGCCAACAGCGGCCCGCGCCCGCGAAGAATGGCCAGCCGGTCAACGCGTCTGACGCCATCCAACTTCTGAAGATCATCCCGCTTCGCCCCGGCAGCAAGCTCGCCGCGTTGGTGGCGGCGCTGCGCCGCCCGCAGGGCGCGACCAACCAGCAACTGATGCTGGCCACCGGCTGGCAGCCCCATTCGGTGCGCGGGGCGATTTCGGCCCTGCGCCGTCGCCTGGGCTTGAACGTGGTGCTGACGCGCAACGCCGCTGGCGAGCGGGTGTACCGATTGCTCGGGCGGACGTGAGCGCATGAGGGGTCGGAATTCGGCACCGACCCTTGGGGTAGGCAGAACCTGCGTACCCGCCGCTGCGTGAGGATGGTGAAGGTGGTGACGATGCTGGCCTGTTGTTTCAGCCATTCGCCACAGCGCGTGCCGCGATCACACGCCGTCTGCTTCCTGCATCCACGCCGGGATGTCACGCTGCCCGTGCAGCACACGCCAGACATCGACGTGGTCGGACCGCCCGACGTAGAAGACCAGATAGGGATACCGTGTCAGCGGCCAGGACCGAAGGCCCAACAGGTTCAACTCGTGGGCGTGTCGCGGCGAGCCCGTGGCCGGGTGCCGGCCGATGTGGCGGTAGGCCTTCTCCAGGGCGTCGATGAAGCCGAGCGCAGCGGTCTTGGCGCCTTCGGCCAGATAGTGGGCGATCGCATCCTCGACGTCCCGATGGGCCTGCTCGCGCGGGACGACGGGCTTGGCCTTCACGACCGGCTACGTGTCTTGCCTGCCAGCTTGGCCGCGCCGCGTGCCCGCTCGCGCAGGCTCTCGAAGTAGGTCTCGTTCACCGGCTCCGTGGGAGCCGACGAAGCGCCCGCCAGCAGCAGGTTGCGCAGTTGCAGCCGGTCCTGATCGCGGCGGATCAGCTCGCGCACGTATTCGCTGCTGGTGCCGTAGCCGCGTTGGCGGACTTGTTCGTCCACGAAGGCCTTGAGGCTGTCGGGCAGGGAGATGTTCATCGTGCTCATGGCGCAAGCCTAGGCTGTTTGGCAAAATTTGGCAATATCTTCATGCCGCCCAACCAAGGAACATCCATGCCCACCGCGAACGATTGCCTGCGCTACTGGGATTTGGCCAACTGCATCCGCATCCAGGACGCGATTGCCCTGTGGTGCGGCGTGGAGCCGGCCGAGCTGGCCCGTCTCAAGGTCGAGACCCACTGCATGAGCGCCAAGCGGGCGGCGCTGGTGGCGGCCTTGCGCGACGGGCGGCTGGAGTACGAGGACCTGGGCATCGTCACCAGCCAGGGCAAGGTGTTCAAAGGCGCGCCGGTCGATGAGCTGATCGAGAAGGACCGCCTGGTCATCGACAAGGCCAGCCTGCGCCGCTGGTTCGAGCAGCTGCCCTTTGAGGATCGACCCGCCTTTCTGTTCGAGGAGGAGCGCCAGCCGGTCCTGCCCGATGGCAGCAATGTGGAGGAGATGAACAGCCACAAGGCCATCGCCATCATGGCGCACCTGCTGGCGGCCTCCGCGGGCAAGTACCGCGCCGGAGACCGCCCGAATGCCGAGGCCATCGGCCAGGCGGTGAACGACGCGGCCAAGCGGTTCTTCGGCGATGACGTGCGGGGCTACGCCTCGTTCCACAAGAAGCTCGGCGCGGCGCTGAGGACCTTCCACCAGGAACTGCCGCAGCGGCTGCGGAATTTCTGAACTTCAGAAAATTTTCCTGAAGTTCGGCGGGTGTCGGCACCGACCCCGCCAACACTGGCGGCATTCCAAACGAGCCCGAAGGAATGCCGAAATGCCCAAACGGTTCCAAGCCGCCCGATCGACCAATGCCGCTGATTTGCGCGCCGAGTTCTGGCGCGCGCCCGAGCAAGCGCTGCTGGACCGCAAGACCACCGCCGCCGGCCTGGGCTACACCGTGGGCTGGCTGGAGTGGGCGGCCACGCATGGCGGCGGGCCGGTGCTCACCAAGATCGGCCGCAGCGTGCGCTACCGCAAGGCCGATGTGCTGGCCTGGCTGGAGGCCCACAGCCGCCGCATCCACAGCACCGCCGAGCTGGCCCGCCGTCCGGAGGCTTGAGGCGTGGCGGGGCGTTCTTTTTCCGCGGCCGCCACAACGAGCGTGGCCGACCCTCACGACCTTCACGACCATCACCGCTGTGACGGTGGTGACGATGGTGATGGTGACGTCTATTTGTTGTCGCCCGCACAAAACGAGGCCTGCGATCCGCTGCGGCTCGTGGAAGGCGCCATCGAGCGGCTGCGCGAGGATGTGGGCGCCCTCTTCGAGCCGCCCGTCATCGCGGCGCTGACGGCCCTGCGTGCGCAGGATCTGGCGGCCTACCAGCGGCTGCGCCACAAGGCCAAGCAGGTCAATCCGGCGTGCTCGGTCACGGCACTGGACCGCGCCACGCGCGGAGCGGACCCGGGGGCCGCCGACGAACGCTCGACCCTCGATGAGCTGGTGGCCCTGGCCCGCACCCAATGCCAGTTGCACCACGACGCCGACCGCAAGGCGGTGGCGGTGATCCGGCTGCCCGGACGCCGGGAAGTCTGGCGCGTGCCTTCCTCGGGCTTCGAAGACTGGCTGCGCGCGGCCTACTGGCGCGCCTGCGAGGCCGGCGTGGCCGAGGGCACGATGAAGGCCGCAATGGCGACCCTGGCGGCCGCGGGCCTCAATGACGGCGACGAGGTGGCGGTGCACGTGCGCGTCGCGCGCTGGCAAGACGGCTATGTGATCGACCTGTGCGATGAGCACTGGCAGGCCGTGGTCGTCACGCCTTCGGGCTGGCAGGTGGTGGCCGAGTCGCCGGTGCTGTTCACCCGCACGCCCTCGATGCGTCCGCTGCCCATGCCCGCGCGCAATGGCGATGTGGGGCTGCTGTGGCGGCACACCAACATCCCGCCCGAGCGCCGGGTGATGGTGCTGGCGTGGCTGCTGGACTGCTTGCGTCCGGACACGCCGTTCCCGGTGCTGGAACTGGTGGGCGAGCAGGGCTCAGCCAAGTCCACCACACAGTCGGTGCTGCGCAGCCTCATCGACCCGAACAAGGTGGGCTTGCGCGGCCGGCCCAAGACAGTGGAGGACATCTTCGTCGCTGCCGCCAACAACTGGGTGGTGAGCTACGAGAACCTCTCGAGCCTGACACCCGAGCAGCAAGATGCCCTGTGCACCTTGAGCACCGGCGGCGGATTTGCCTCGCGTCAGTTCTACACGAACGGCGAGGAGCACGTGCTGGAGTGCAAACGGCCGGTGATGATGAACGGCATCGCCGTGGTGGCCACCCGGCCCGACCTGATCGACCGGGTGATCCACATCGATCTGCCGCGCATTCCCGCCGAGGCACGGCGCGACGACGCCGACACCCACGCTGGCTGGGAGCGGGATCAGCCACGTGTCTTCGGCGGCCTGCTCGACCTCTTCGCCGCCGCGCTGGCCGTGCTGCCCTCGGTGCACCTGACCCGTAAGCAGCGCATGGCCGATTTCGAGCGACTGGGCGAGGCCGTGGCCCGCGTGCTGGGCTTCGCGCCGGGCGAGTTCCAGCAGCAGTACGCCGAACTCGTGCGCGCCGGCATCGACCGGGCACTGGAGAGCAACGCGGTCGCGCAAGCCTTGGACAAGCTGCTGGCCGAGCGCGTGTGGCCCCTTCACTGGCAAGGCACTGCCGGCCAGCTCTACGAACTCCTCAACGGCTACGGCATTGCCGACCGCAGCACCTGGCCGCGCTCGCCCAAGGGGCTGGCCGATCAATTGCGTCGCATCGCCCCGGCCTATCGCGCCAAGGGCATCGAGATCAGCCACCTCGGTCACAGCCGCGATGGCGCGCTGTGGCGCATCGCGCCGATCCGTCTGCATTCAACCGCCACGCCGCCCGGCGTCGAGGGTGGCATGCACTCCGGAGACCACCGATGAAGCTCAATCCCTTCCACAAAAAGTCCAACGCCTACTACGAGAAGGTCAAGGCCGAGCATGAACAGCTGGGCCGGCAACTGGCCGTCGTCCAGAAAGACCTGGCCGAAGCCGAGGCCGGGCACGCCCGCGAGCGCGATAAGCAGACCAAGCTGCGCGAAGCGGCGGGATCGATGTCGATGAGCACGCCGCCGGCGGCCAAAGCCCATTGGCCCATCCTGTGTGCGGCCCATCAACGCGTGGAGGAACTCAAATCCCAGGCGTCCAGCCTCGAACGTCAGATGCGGCCCTTGCAACGCGTGCTCAATGCCCCGCAAGCCTTCACCCAGGCCCAAAAGGACTTGACCGAACTGCTCGCGCGGCGTCAAGCGTGCACTGCCGAGATCGAGACGACGCAGGCCCAGATCGCCAAGCTCGACCAGCGCATCGCCGCGCTCGAAGCCCGCCTCGCCGCTGAAACCCAAGCCGCCTCGCAGACGCTACTGACGGGCGAGGGCGAGTTCGTCGTCCCCGACACGCTGACCCGGCTCGAAGTGGAACTGCGCGTCGCCCGGTCTTCCCTGGCCGATCTGCACAGCCGGCGCGAGACGGCCAAGGCCAAGCTGGCCGAACTGCCCGCTCTCATTCACCAGGCCGAGCGCGCCTTCATCCACTGCCGGGCCGATCTGGCCGAAGTCGAACTCTACGAGCAATTGATGCCGGTGATGAACGCGCTGGCCCGTGCCTCGGCGGCACGACGGCAATCCAACTACCACCACACCGAGGACCGCTTTCAGATCGAGATCCCGATGGATCTGGTGCAGGCGGCGCAAGCGGCCTTGGCCGCCGAGATGCCCGCCGCCTGATCGTCACAGTCCCCGCTCACATGCGAAACGGGTCCTTCCTGGCCACAGCGCCATGCGGGGGGCGCGAGCGCGGCGCTTGGCCAGCGACAGGACCCGAAATGAGGTTACCGGTTACCACCCGGCGCCGTGCCGGGTTACCACCCCAGGAGAAGCCATGACCCCCAAGACATCAAACAACACCCTCGCCAGCCAGCCCCTGGCCCACTACGACCCTGAGGTTGCGCAGCGCGTGCACGGCTGGCTGGCCAGCGGGCAGCCGCTGGCCTGGATTCCCATTCTCAGCCAAGACAACTTCCCCGATACACCGCACGAGACGCTGCAGTCGGCCCGCCGCCACCAGGCCGCGATGCGCTGGCCGATCCATCGGCCCGAAGACCTGCTGGATCTGCCCGAGGGCGTCACCGGCTGGCTGCTGCCTGCCGACGCTGAAGACACCGATGTGGCCTGCGGCGTCTGGGGCGGAGAGGTCTACATCCTGGGCGTCACCGACCGGCGCACCGGGCGGGCGCAGACCCTGCTGGGCGAGCGCGGCTGCGCCGCCACAGACCGCTGCGACGACGTGGGCCAGAGCCCGGTTTGACTTGGCTTCTTGCCGCCACAGCGCGTTCATGCACCTGTCTCCATCACCGGACGCTGCACGATGACCGACGCCCCCCATCACCCCACGGTGGCCGCGCAACTGGCGGCCTTGCCCTCGCTGCCCATGGCCGAACTGTGGGCACTGTGGGATGCGCACTTTCCCCGACGGCCGGCGCATCCCAACCGTCGCTACCTGGAGTCGCGTTTGGCCTATCGCATTCAGGAGCAGGCCTATGGGGCGCTGCCGGCAGCCCTGCGC
>Ga0067045_1029931_pt1 | contig 17532 bp, 10 predicted proteins | sample TerdegcTABiofilm_FD_59184 | JGI IMG/M metagenome (GOLD analysis project Ga0067045, IMG submission 59184) | Combined Assembly of (Gp0054472, Gp0054536) Wastewater bioreactor microbial communities from Singapore -Terephthalate degrading... | reverse complement strand
GAAAGGCAAGAAACCGTGCCCCGATCCCACAATTCTGAATGGAAACCCTCTCCTTTTCTTCCCCATTTTTCCCTGCTTTTTCCTTTTCCCTTCTCCTCTTCCTGCAACTTCATACGGCTGAAGTGTTACCCAGCCTGATATTTGGGCCGTCAGGCTGAAAAGCCTGACCTGCGTGTCTGGACGTTTGCCCTTGGTATTCACCGAAGTGCGGCGAGGGTTTCGAGCACCTGGATCCGAACGGAATCGGCCTTGGTGCGGTCCTTGGGCGATTGCCATGATATCTGATCGGCCCCCGGCGCGGCGAGTACCTCGGCCACACCGTCGCGGAGCAGATGCTCGGCTTGGGCGACGACCTTGTCGTTGCGCCCGGCCGCCTTGGCCCGCTTGACCGCCTCGCGGAGCATCACGAGGGTTTCGTAATCTTCAACGCTCTCCCGGATCGCCTCCATCTGTTTGCCGGCGGTGACCGTGGTGTCGTCGAGGAAAAGCGGGGTGAAGGGCCCGGCCTTGGCCAGGTATTCATTCCAGGATGAAGCGCCGCCGTTGTCGCCGAAGGCCCAGAAAGACGAGCCGGTCGCACCCACGTGCCAGCCGTGCCACGCTTGAAGACGGTGGTAGCTGTAGGGATCGAGCGACCGCACGGGCCCGGAGCAGGAGTAGAACTGTAAGGTCCGCCCTCGCCGTTGCTGGTCCAGGTAGAACTGCTCGAACGGCTTGCCGCCGGTGAGCCACATCGGGCGGTTGGGGCAGAGGATGTCGCAGACCTCGAAGAGTTCGGAGGGGGCCTTGCGGGGATCGCGGTACGTGGGATCTTCCCAGATCAGCACCTTGGGCTCGGCCGCGCGCAGGGCCCGGGCCCAGGCCACGATGGGACGCACGTCGGTCGCCTCGTGCGGCTCGTCGTGGATCAGGAGTCCCAGCCGGTCGGCGGCGATTCCACGGCCGGCCAGGTAGCGGACCCAAGCCTTGATCCACGCCCCCACGCGGCGATCGAACTCCGGCGTACCGGCCTGGGCGCCCGCGAAGGTCCCGCCGACCGCGAGGAATACCATGTACTTCTTGGCGTTGGGCCAGCGAGCGACCCATTGGTCGAACCGCCGCGTGTCGAGCTGCACCACCGGCGGCTCGCCCGACACTTGAGCCTGCAACAACGTGGCGCCGCTTGCCCACGGGGCGTTCACGAAGTGCTCGCGCAGATGGCGCAGGAACGCCTCGCGGTTGCGGGGCGTGACGCCGTGCGAGCTTTCGCCGTCGCTGTAGTCCCAGCCGCCCAGAAAGAGCGTGGTTTCGCGGGGGAACTGCATGGGCCAGACCCGGAGCCGGAGCGGAACCGCGACCGGGTCCACCCCCTCGGCCCGGAACAGGACCTTCCCGGCATGCTCCCCCGGGGCCTGATCGGTGACGTGCAGCGTGAGCCACGCCTGGCGGACCAGGCCGGGTTGGACGGTGAGGACCCAGCCGCCGTCGGCTCGACGCGCCTCGGGCAGAGCGGCCGCCACGGGCGTGCCCTGGGAGCTATCGGTCCATGCCACCTCGTGGACCTTGACGTACGCCGGCGCCGGCGATCCGGGGATCCCCTCGCACCGCACGAAGACCTCCAGCGGGCGGTCGGTGCTGTTCAGCAGATTCACCGCCGCCGCACGGTACTCGCCGCGCATCGTGTGGATCTCCAGGCCGCGCGTGGAGGCGACCGGCAACTGGAACAGCTCCACCGGGTCCCACGCCGTCGCCGCCGAGGCGGTCAGCTTCGCCGCCCCGCCGGATCGCCAAAGCTCCGCCTGCACGCCGAACAGCCGCGCGTGGGCCTCGCCCATCGGCAACACCGCCCGAAACGAGGCATCGTGCGGCAGTGCCTCGGGCTTCAGTTCGGCCCGGACCGTCGCCAGCCGCTCCAACAACCGCGTCCGGACGGACGGATCGAGCGGATTGGTCTGATGAAGGAGTTTTTCAAGGGCCTCGGCGTCCGCAAGGAATCGGTGCTCCAGTCCGCGCCGAATGCGGCCCTGTTGAAAGATCTCCGCGACGTCGCCCACCGGCTTGCCGCCCGGATCGGCCGCGAGCAACGCGTCGGGTCCGCGCAAGACTTCCACTTCGTCGGTGAAGAGGAAAGGGCATCCGGAAAGCGGAATGATGAGGAGGCGAACGAAGCGTCCCCGGGTCTTCAACTCGCCGGTCGCGAGCCGGCGAATCGCGTATCCCTGCGGCCAAGGCCCGTGCAGCTTGCGGTCCAGGACGACCAGGTCGCCGACGTCGCGATACTCCTTGCCGTCGTCGCTCACCAGGATGTGGACCGACGCGGGCCAGAGCACCCCGGCCACTCCGGCCGCGGTGGTCATCGTCACCCCGGCGATCGGCTCGACGCGTTCCAGGTCCAACGTCACCACGGCATATGGCGCGCCGCTCCAGCCGACGGTGCCCTGCTGGGTCCAGAAATAGGCCCTGGTCGTCTTCCCGTCGGTCAACTGCACCTTGTCGTCCGGGTCCGTGCAGTAGGAGTAATTCGGCTTGGGCCAGAGCGTGACCTTCGCCCCCAGGGCGATGTTGACGCCCGGCGACCGATCCTCCGGCTTCTCCGCGGCGCGAACGCCGCAGGCTAGGGTGGAGAACGTGAGCATCATCCCGGCGACGATGCCGGCAACACGAGACGCACGACAAGCAACTCCCCGGCACAACATGGCTGCGACCTCCCAAAAAGTGGCACAGCCGCCCTCGGCTGTGCGCACGCCAGACCTTCAGGACCGGTACTATTAGGAGCGGAATGGCCGAGGGAAGTCAAGAAGGCCGCCAGAAAGCGGCTTGGGCGGCATGGAGCATGGGAGCCACCGCGAGGGTTTCCATGCCGACCCTCGGCTACGCCGAGTGACGGCATGCCACCCAACGCCGCCCTCGGCTGTGCGAAATGCCCAGCACAGCCGAGGGCGGCTGTGCCACACGGGATCACCGCCTCATCCCTCAGAGCGTGCTAGACGGAGCGCTACGGGTCGCTCGGCTCCTTGAGGCCCAATCGTGCCAGCCAGCGGCCGGACGACTTGTCGGGCTTCGCGGCGGCGGTGCCGGAAACTCCGGGTTTCTGAGGGACACCGCCGTGGGTACGGAGTCTCTCTTCGAGGTCGGCGTGCTGGCGGGCGAGTTTGGCCCGTTCGAGTGAAATCTCGATCTCTGCCTTACGCAGCTTCTCCTCCCACTCCGCCCGCAACCGGCGAAGGTTTTCCCGCTCCTCGAGGATGATCGCGTCGCGGTCCAGGACGTCCCCCACGGCGGCGGCACCCACGGCCACCGAGCCGAGATTCGCACTCTGGTCCCGGAGGAGCTGTTTCAACTCGGCGATTTCCCGGTCCTTATCGGCCACAATCGCGTCGGTCCGGCGAAGGACTGCCTCGATCTCCAGGCGGTTCTTGCCGGAGGACGTGCTTGCCGTAGCGTCCTCGCCTTCCGCGCCGCACTCGGCCTCCAAGGCGGCGAGGATGCGGCGTTTCTCGGATTCCCAGTCGAGCACTCCGCCGGCCTCCCGGCGACGGCCCACACCCTCCGGGGGCGACTCCAAAGCCCGCGCCAACTGCTGCTCCGCCGCGGCGAGGCGATCGGCCGTTTCGCGGAGCTGGCGTTCGGTCTCGAAGAGTTGCCGCTCCATTCGATTGCGATCATAACGCAAGGCTTCGAGTTCGGCTGCGTCGACTGGCGGGCCGGAAGAGGGCCTTTCGTTCCGGTCCGACTCCGAACACGCCCGGATCCACGCTTCGAGCCTTTCCTCCGCCCGACGCTGCCGCTCGCCCAACGCCGCCAGGAACTCCTGGGCGCGGCTCCGCTGCTCCCGCAGCGCGTCGGCAAATGCTCCCGCCCGGCGATCATCCGGCAAGGCGGAAGGCGGCGGATGGTTTGTCATGGGAGATCGGCAGGACGTAGGCCTAGCGCGGAACCGAGGCGACCACAACGGTTCCCATATCCGTATAGGTCACACCTCGTGCCGGGTCAACGCGAGAGAACGAATGTACGGTCCGAAGCGGTTCTGACGGTCGGGCATGGCGAGAAGATGCCCCCACGTCGCTCTCCAGACGTGCGAGGAGGACCGCGGGCCGGGAGGAGTCACTTCAACTCGTCGAGGAATCGCAGCAGCCGGGCTTCGAGCATACGCCAGTTGTCGCCAAAGACGGCGGTGAAGTCGGCGGTGCGCTCGGCGGCGGTGTCGCGATGGAGCGGAGGCCGGGCCGCGGTCCGGGCCAGGTACTCGGCGTAGCGGACCGGCTGGGTCTCCGACAGGTAGAACGTCAGGGCCCACGCCTCGGCATACGCAGCGCCGGGCGCGGCCTGGAAGAGACGGTCGGAGGCCACGAGGTCGGCCAGGAGGTCGGGCCGGTGGTTCGGCGCGACGGCCTCGCGGAAAGCCTGGAGGCGAGCGCGATTGACCCGTCCCTGGCGCGGCCCGTCGGCCGAGGCCCGGTCGCCGGCAATCCCCTCGAACATCGTCGCCAACCCCTCGGCGACCCAGGTGGGCGGCGGGGCGAGGCGGTTGTGAATCCCGGTGTTGAAGGCCATCTGGTGCGTCGCCTCGTGAATCACCGTGGCGGCGTTCTGCTCCCAGCCCGACGCCCCCGTCCGGCCCGCCCCGACGTCGTACAACACGATCCGGTTCGTCTGGTTCGAGTAGAATCCCACGAGGCCCGCCGGGGCGGACAGATCGTTCCGGGCCGCATATCGGACGAACTCCTCCCGGTTGCGGCATACCACTCCGATGAGCAGGAACGGCGGCTCCGAGAGCGAAAAGCCGCGCACGCTGAAGTAGTGGACAAATCGCCGATAGAGGTCTTCAAACCGGTCGGACCAGGCGTCGCGCTGGCCGCGCGGATGGGCCACCAGGTAGTGTCCCGTTCCGCTCACGTCGAAGCCGTCCCCAAGCTCCCGCAGCAACATGGACCGCAGTTCCGAGGGCGAATAGCCGCGGAACCCATCGGAGGTCTTGTGGTAGTCCTTGGCCTCATCGGGCGGAAACTGCCAGATTCGGCCGTCGCGGGCCATCAGCACTACGTCCCGCGAGTTCCACGCGACCGGGGCCCCTTCCAGGGTCCGTCCGCCGACCGTCAACTCGATCATCCAGTCCAGCGGCTCGGCGGCCCTCAGATCCGAGGCCGTGACACAGCAAATCGCGGCGATCGTGACGCGAACGAGAACTCGCATAGGGCCACCCTACGGGGTTACGGCACGGCGCACTCGCAGGGATAGACGACGTTGGCCGGCCGTCACAAGCCTACGTCACGTCTTGCGGAGCCGGACCAAGTAGATGAGGGCCCAGAAGTCGTAGACGGCGTGAACCACCGCGGGCACCAGCAGATTGTCCGTCGCCATCCACAGCCCCCCCAAATAGAGGCCGATCAGGGCCGCGAGGATGGCGTAGGTCGGGGTTAGCCAGTGCAGCAGGCCGAAGAGCAGGCTAGCCGCGAGCAATCCGATCACCGGACCGACGTCAGGCGGAAACGGACTCGCCAGGGCGACCTGGAGGACGCCTCGAAAGAGCATTTCCTCTCCAAATCCTGCAAACAGCGCAATACATCCAAGTTTCCAGATCGCACATTCCTTGAACAGCGGCACGAAGGTCTCGTCGAGCATTTCGAGCAGGTGGAGGAAGGGACGCCACGAGCACTTCATGCACAGCCAGACACCCAGCGCAAGAGGCACTGTGGCCGCGACCCCCAAACCGACTCCCTGGAGCGTCCAGTCGATCCGCCGAGCGGGTGGGTCGTTCAGAAGCCAGCCAAGCCCCACCGCCACCAACCCGAGCCCCCCCTCAAACACCACGGCGAAGAGAAACGGATCGGGATGACGGGGAGATGACTCGTTCATGGACGACTGATCCCAAAGGTAGGGAACCGGGACGGGCTCCGGGTGACGTTAGGAAATCCTGGGAGGGCGAGGCTCCTGCCGAGCCGTCGCGCACCCGCGAAGACGCTCCCTCGTCGCAGGCTCGGCAGGAGCCTCGCCCTCCCAGGATCTTGGAGCCTCATCCAGTGTAACGACGCAACCCACAACAAGATAGGGAGTTGCGGACATTGGTACCGAGAGTGGCAACCATCCCCCCCAAATCGTTGCATGTGCTCCTGGAGAACCTCGCATCAAGGTCCGGCGTGCGAGAAGGCAGCCCGAAGGTCGCCGGCTGCTCGCTTCGCTTTCCGTCCGGCTTCAGCGGGTGCCGTGGGTCCCCCAGTTGCCCCTGCGGTGAGGACTGCTAAAGTAGACCAGGGGCCTGAGCATCGGCTGCCTCCCTCCACTCTCGTTGGACGAGTCTGTCTCCGCCTTACACGAAGGTGTTCCCATGGATAACACGGCGAAACTGCAACTGGGCGACAAGAGCTACGAGCTTCCCGTGCGCACCGGCACGGAGGGCAACCGGGTGATCGACATCGCCAAGCTCTTTGCCCAGAGCGGACACATCACGTTGGATGAGGGATTCGGAAACACCGGCGAGGCGGTGAGCCGCATCACCTACATCGACGGGGAGAAAGGGATTCTCCGCTACCGCGGCTACCGTGTGGAGGAACTGGCCGAGCGGTGCGACTTCAAGGAGGTGGCGTACCTGCTGATCTACGGCGAGTTGCCCACGCCTGACCAGTTGGAGGGATTCCGCACGAGCATCCGGCGTCACACGCTCTTGCACGAGGGGATGAAGACGATCTTCGCCGGCTTTCCCCCCGACGCCCATCCGATGGCCATCCTCAGCTCGGTGGTCGGGGCCCTGGCGATCTATTGCAAGGACTCCCTGGACCCCCGCGATCCCCGGCAGCAGCCGTTGGCCATCTACCGCATGATGGCCAAGATGCCGACCATCGCGGCCTTCAGCTACAAGCAGTCGGTCGGGCAGCCGTTCATCTATCCCCAGAACCATCTCACCTACTGCCAGAACTTCTTGCAGATGATGTTCGCCGTTCCCAGCGAACGGTATCACATGGATCCGGATTTCGTGGACGCACTGAACCTGCTTCTCATCCTGCACGCCGACCACGGGCAGAACTGCAGCACGTCGGCGGTCCGCATGGTCGGCTCCAGCGACGTGAACCTCTTTTCGAGCATCTCGGCCGGCATCTGCGCCTTGTGGGGCGCGTTGCACGGCGGGGCCAACGAGGCGTGCATCCAGATGCTCGAGGCGATCCTCGCCGACAACCGCGACCTGGGCAAGTACATCGACCGGGCCAAGAACCCCAGCGACTCGTTCCGCCTGATGGGCTTCGGCCACCGGATCTACAAGAACTACGACCCGCGGGCCAAGATCATCAAGGAGGTCTGCCACAAGCTGATGGCCAAGCACGCCAGGCAGGACCCCGTCTTCGACCTGGCCCAGGAGCTGGAGGAGGTGGCCCTCAAGGACCCCTATTTCGTGGAACGGAAGCTCTACCCGAACGTCGACTTCTACTCGGGGATCATCTACCGGCTGATCGGGATCCCGAAGAACATGTTCACGGTGATCTTTGCCTTGGGCCGCCTACCCGGCTGGATCGCCCATTGGCGCGAGATGCACTTGTCGCCGAACAAGCGGATCCACCGTCCTCGCCAGCTCTATGTCGGCGAGGCCGAGCGCCCGTTTGTCCCGCTCATCAAACGCATGGCAGCCGCGTCGGCAGGCGAAGGCGTGGGCGAAAAGGACTTGCGGCCCGGATTGCCCCCCGAGGCCGGCACGGTCAATTCGGAAATCTGACGCAAATCGGGAGCGTGGACGTTGCCCATGCCCGGTTCTTCCCGCCCGACCGTCTGCATGCGACGACGTGGCCGGGCACTGGCCTATTGGAACGGCGCGCTTTGGGCGGTGGGGACGGGCCTGGCCAGCAGCCCCCTGGTCATCTATCTGGCCATGGAGTTCGGCGCGGTTCGGGTCGGATTGGGGATCAGTCTCATCAAGGCCGCGCCGCACCTGGCCGGGCTGTTGCGACTTGCAGCCCCGGCCATGATCGGCCGCCTGGCCGACCGCAAGCGTTTCTGCCTCGGAAGCTTTTTCTTGAGTATCGTCTTGCTGGTGGCGTTGCTCCTGGCGGCGGCGCCGTGCTGGGGGCTCTCGCCGGGCGCCGCGCTGGCGACGGTCGTGCTCCTATGGTGCCTGTACCACTTGATGGAATACCTCGGGGCCGTGGCCCTGTGGTCGTGGTTTGCCGACTTGGCGCCGGTACGCGTCCGTGGCCGGTTCCTGGGCCGGCGCGAACGATGGTCGGTCACGGGCCAGGCCGCGGCCATGCTGGTTGCCGCCGTGTTCGGCATCCTCTGGCGTGAACGTCTCCCCGACGCCGTTTGGGCCGGCTACGCGATCCCCATGGCAGCCGGCTGCGGCTTCCTTGCCGCGTCGTTGGTGCCCTTGGCGATCTTGCCGTCGTTTGCCGCGTGCGACCGCCGGCAGGCGACGCTTCCTCTGCGCACGATTCTGAGACCCTTCGGCGATCCGGCCTTTCTCCGTTACCTCGCGTTCGGTTGCTGGTTCTCGTTTTTCAATGGGATCGTCCAGTCGGCCCAAGAGGTCTTTCCTCGCCAGGTGCTCGGCGTGAGCCTGCCGCTGCGTCTGACGCTCCAGACCGGGATGCGGGTCGGGCAGTTCGCCGTGAGCCCGGGCCTGGGACGCTGGGCCGACCGCATCGGCAACCGCCCGGTCCTCATGGTCTGCATCCCGGTGATCGCCTCCAGCATGCTCTTCTTCTGCGTGGCCAGCCCGGCGCGGTGGTACTGGATCATCGGGGCCTGGGCGGCCTGGATCGCCTACGCCGGCGTGAACGTGTGCCAGCCGAACCTGATGTTGCGACTCGCCCCATCCGCCTCGCGTCCCGCCTACGTGGCCGCGTATCAAACGGCCAGCGGCCTGTGCGTGGCCGCCAGCATGATCGTCGGCGGGCTGGCCTTCGACGCCCTCCGAGACCGTTTTGGATACGCCCCCATCCCGCTGTGCGGCGGTACGCTCGCCCTGACCATCTTCCAGGCCGTCTTCCTCGTCGGCTTCCTGACCCGCGCCACCAGCGCCCTGGTGCTCCTCTGGGTCCGCGAACCGGGCGGCAAGGATGGAGCATAAGACAAGTGGGCTGCTCTGTGAGCACCCTTGGCGATGAGGAAGCCGTAGCGGTGCTCACAGAGCACCCTACTCGGCTGGGTCCGCGAACCGGAACGCGAGGCCCGTGGGGCAGGTCGCTGATCTGCTCTTGGAGGAAAGGCAGGCTGGCAGCCTGCCCTACCCACAACTACGCGCTCTGCTTGAGGTCGTCGAACTGGATCTGGTAGAGGCGGCGGTAGAGGTCGCAGCGGGCGATCAACTCGGCGTGGGTGCCGGCGTCGAGGATGCGGCCGTCCTGCATGACCACGATCCGGTCGGCCAGCACGAGCGCCCCGAGGCGGTGGGTGATCATCACCGTGGTCCGCCCTCGCGTGAACCCTTCCATGACCGTTTGAATGATCCGTTCGCTCTCCAGGTCGACCTGGCTGGTGGCCTCGTCGAGGATCAAAAGGGAAGGGTCGCGGAGGATGGCCCGGGCCAACGCGATCCGCTGCCGCTGGCCGCCGGAGAGCTGCCCGCCCATCGGGCCGACGATCGTCTGGTAGCCGTCGGGCAGTTCCTCTTCGATGAACCCGTGGGCGTGGGCCTGCCTGGCGGCCTCGATCACCTGCTCGTCGCTCGCCCCGGACGAGCCGTAGCGGATGTTGTTCATCACGGTGTCGTCGAACAGGAGCGGGTCCTGGGTCACCAGGCCGATCTGGCCGCGGAGGTCGCGGATCCGGACGTCGGGCAGGGGGATCCCGTCGAGCCGGATCTCGCCGGACGTCGGGTCGGCGAAGCGGCAGATCAAGTTGGCCAGCGTGCTCTTGCCGCAGCCGCTCGGACCCACGATCGCGATCGTCTCGCCGAACCGGACGTGGAGGTTGATGTCGTGGAGCACCGGATGGTCGGGCTGATAGGCGAACTCGACCCCTTCAAACGCCAGGTCCCGGCTGTGGCGGGCCAAGCGACGCGGCCGCTCCGGATCGCGGACCTTGGGCTCGCGGTCCAGAAGGGCGTAGATCCGGTCGGCGGCGGCCACCCCGGCCTGCAGTTGGGTGAAGACGTCAGAGAGTTTCCGGGCCGGGTCGGCCGTGCCGATCAGGAGCCCGTAGAAGATCAGGAGCGTCGGCCAGGTGAGCGGCTTGGACGACATCGGGATGCCCAACAGGCTTGTCTGACCGCGGAGCACGAGATACGCCCCGGCGACCATCGCCAGGCAGACGATGAGGATTCCAAGCACCTCCGTCACCGGCCGCGTCCAGGCGTCGTACCAGCCGATCTTCATCGACTTCTCGAAGTAGTTCTTGCTGATCGCGTGGAACCGCTGCCGCTCCTGGCGCTCCATGGTGAACGCCTTGACGATCTTGATCCCCTGGAACGTCTCGGTCAGGACGTTGTAGAGCTGCGCCATTTCTTCCATGGCCTTGCGGTTGGCCCGCTTCAGGATCTGGGCAAGCCAGCGGATCAACAGGACAGCCACCGGGGCGACCACCAGCGATAACACCAGAAGCTGCCAGCAGACCAGCGCCGCCCCGATCAGGCAGGTGAACAGCTTGAGCGGCTCGCGGACCAGCTTGCCGAACAGCGCGTTGAGCCCGAAGGCCACGTTGTGCATGTCGTGGGTGAAGCGGCTCATCAGGTCGGACGTGCCTTCGTTGGTGAAGTTGGCCACGTCCATCTGGAGCGTCCGCGCGAAGAAAAGCTTTCGCAACTCGAACGCGCCCAACTGCGAAAGCCGGGCCACGAGCACCATGTTGGCCGTCAGGAAGATGTTCTTGACGATCGTGGCGCAGAACAGCACCCCGACCAGCATCGCCAGACTCTTGAAGGGATCGCGCGGGACGTAGCGATTCAGGAAACCGCCGGACAACTCATAGAAGCCGAGGGCCTTCTCCTGCCAGTAGGCCTGGCGCTGAATTTCGGCCATCTCTCGTTCCAGGCCGGGGCCTTCCTCTTCGGGGGCACGGTTCCAGCGGGCTTCGGTCTCTTCGAGGCTGGCAGCCAGCCTGGCCAGCTCCTGCTGCTTGGCCTCAACCATCTCGTCGACGCGGTCGTGCAGCGTGCGGTTCTGGAAGGCGACGTCGAGGAACGGGTAGAGCGCCCCGATATTCCCCCCCCACATTACCCCCACCACGAGGGCACTTAGCACGGACGCAACGAAGGTAATCCTGTGTTTCAGTGCGAGCTGCACAACCCTGCCGAAATTCCTCATCCGTGGGGTATCCTCAAAAAAATCCGGCATTCTGGGAAAGGCAGGAAGGGCATCCTTTTCGCCATCCTGTCTCTGCGCCGGTCTTGTAACACATTCAGGCGATTTGGCCAATAGCGGCGACGGACGTGGTAGGATTCCGGAGGGGACCACGCAGAACGCCACCGTAGCCGCCGTAGGGTGGGGCAAGCGGAGCGCAGTCCCATAGGCATCAAGTTAAGGATAACGGCCGGTGAATCAGGTGTAAGAAAGGGAAAAGAGGGAAAAGGGGAAAGGAACGAAGAGACGATTCGGCGGCAAGCGAGAACGCTGGTGTTTGACCACTTCTCTTTCCCACTTTTCCGTTTTCCACTTTTCCCTTTCCCCTTCCTGCATTTGTCCCAAACCATAGGTTCAACGCCCGTGCCCGATCCAACCGTCCTCTTTGCAGAGTTTGGCCTCGCGTTGGTGTTGGGGCTCTTGGTGGGGCTCCAGCGGGAGCACGCGGCCTCGGGGTTGGTGGGGCTGCGGAGCTTCGCCCTCATTACGGTGTTGGGCACCTTGGCCGCCCGGCTCGGCGTGACGTTCGGCGGTTGGGTGGTTGCCGCGGGGATCCTCGGCGTGGTGGGTGTGCTCGCGCTGGCCCACCTGATGCGCGGGCAGGATCGGACCGCCGATATCGGCATCACGACCGATGTGGCCGCGCTGGTCATGTACGGCGTGGGGGCCCTGCTGGTGGTCGCGCCGATGGCGGTGGCGGTGGCGGTCGGGGGCGGCGTGGCGGTCCTCCTGCAATTCAAGCCCGAACTGCACGGCGTCGCCCGGAAGCTGGGCGACGAAGACCTCAAGGCGATCATGCAGTTCGTCCTCATCACCTGCATCGTCTTGCCGGTCCTGCCTCGCGAGCCGTTCGGACCCTTCCGGGTGCTGAGCCTGTTCGAGACGTGGCTCTTCGTCGTGCTGATCGTCGGGATCAACCTGGGCGGGTACATCGCGTATAAGTTCTTCGGCCGCAGCGCGGGGATGCTTTTGGGCGGGCTTTTGGGCGGGGCGGTGTCGAGCACGGCCACCACGCTCAGCTATTCGCGTCAGACCCGCAACAGTCCCCCGCTAGCCCGATCGGCCGCGATCGTCATCATGCTCGCCTCGGCGGTCGTGTTCGTGCGGATCGTGGTCCTGATCGGCGTGGTGGCGCCGGAATCGCTGGCCCGCGACGCCGTCCCGTTTCTGATCCTGGCCGTGCTGTCGCTCGCTGCGGTGCTGTTCGAGTGGCTCCGCGTCCAGCGGCAGCCCGCCGAGATGCCGCCCTTGCGCAACCCGACGCAACTCCGGTCGGCCGTCCTCTTCGGCGTGGTGTATGCGGTCGTGCTCCTGGCCATGGCGGCGACGCGGGAGTTTTTGGGCCATTTCGGAGAGCAGGCCCTCTACGTGGTGGCCGGGGTGTCGGGCCTGACCGACGTGGATGCCATCACCCTTTCCACGGCCCGGATGTCGAGGACCGATCCCATGATCGCGGTCCATGGATGGCGACTGATCCTGGTGGCGGCGATCTCGAACCTGGGTTTCAAGGCGTGCATGGCCGGGTTGATCGGCGGCCGCTCGCTCCTGAGGCCGGTTCTGGCGCTCTTCTCGGTGCCGGTGATCGGCGGCGCGCTTCTGCTTTGGCTCTGGTGAGGCCGTTGCTGCGGGCTCTTGGAGTGCGGCGACTTGTCGCCGCTTTGGGTTGGCCCGGGAGTAATGGTCCCCAGGGGACTACCCCTGGCCCAAGAGCTGGCGGAAGAAGAAAGGTTGATCCGGAATTTCCGGGAAACGCCGGGCCGCACGAGATCGCACGGAAGTACCGGTGCCTCTCCTCTGTTCGCTCTCCGCACGGACGCGGAAAAGAGAAGAGGCACCGGTACTTCCGTGTGATACGCCCGCAACTCCCCGGAATTCTCCGAAGAACCAAAAGAAAGCGGCGACAAGTCGCCGCACTCCAAAGCCGGCTGTGGACGTGGAGGCCAGGGAATCCCACCCCCAAACGCCCCTTCCGTGTGATACTCGGCGGTTCGGGCAAGTGGTATGCTTCTCATAGTCCGGGTTCAGGAGGGGGCTGCCCATGACGCGAAGAGTTGTTCTGCCGCCGGAAGAGGCCGCGACGCCGGAAGGCCTTCGCGCCGGGGGGTGGTGGCACGAGACGGACGATGGGCGCAAGCTCGTCTGCGACCTCTGTCCGCGGGGCTGTACCCTCGGGCTCGGCGAACGCGGCTTCTGCTTCGTCCGGCAGAACCTCGACGGCCGCATCGTCTCGACCACCTACGGACGCAGCACCGGCTTCTGCATCGACCCGATCGAGAAGAAGCCGCTCAACCAGTTCTATCCCGGCACCTCGGTCTTGTCGTTCGGCACGGCGGGCTGCAACCTCGGCTGCAAGTTCTGCCAGAACTGGTCGACCTCGAAGTCACGCCAGGTCGAGATTGCCAGCGATGCGGCCTCGCCGGAGGACATCGCCGAGGCCGCGCGGGAGTTGCGGTGCCGGAGCGTCGCGTTCACGTACAACGACCCGGTGATCTGGGCCGAGTACGCGATGGACACGGCCCGTGCGTGCCGTGAACGGGGGATCAAGACCGTGGCGGTCACGGCCGGCTACATCACGCCTGCGGCCCGCGGCCCGTTCTTCGCCCTGATGGACGCCGCCAATGTGGACCTCAAGGGCTTCACCGAGGAGTTCTACTTCAAGCTCAGTTCCGGCCACCTGGAACCGGTCCTTGACACGCTGCGATGGTTGGCCCACGAAAGCGACGTGTGGCTGGAGATCACCAACCTGGTCATTCCCGGGGCGAACGACTCGCCCGACGAAATGGCCCGGATGTGCGACTGGATCCTGGAGAATCTGGGTCCGGACGTGCCGCTGCATTTTTCGGCTTTCCACCCCGACTTCCGTTTGACGGACCGCGGCCGCACGCCTCCCGCCACGCTGACCGCCGCGTGGGACATCGCCCGGCGTGCCGGTTTGAAGTATGTCTACACGGGCAACATCGACGACCTGCGGCATCAGAGCACCTATTGTCCCGGTTGCGGCCGCGTGCTGATCGAGCGGGAGGGTTACACCCTGGGAGTCTACGCCCTGGAAGGGGATCGCTGCCGGCACTGCAAGACGCCCCTTTCCGGCCGTTTTGGGGAAGTTCCCGGCGACTGGGGAGCGCGGCGCATGCCGGTGCGGATCGCGGACTTCGCGGCGCGGTGCGAACGGCCCCCTGAGGGCCTATCCCGCAATGTGGCACAGCCGCCCTCGGCTGTGCTGGCTCGTTCCGCACCGCCGGGGGCGGCTGTGCCACAGGTCGGTTCTCAGATAGACTTGGAGTCGCAGGAGGCCCGCCAAACCTCTACCGGATCTCTCGCGAAGGGAGGATCTCCCATGGCATCGGAAACACCAGCATTCCCCCAGCCTTCCGGGCCTACGACGGGCCGACCGGGCCTCACCGGCCCGCAGGAGGAACTCATCTTCCGCGCAGCAGGACAGCGCGTGGCCGCGGCGGTCTGCTCGCAGCCTGCCCAACGGCTTGATGCGGTGCTGGGCGAGGCGGGCCAGTTCTCTGTGCTCGGGGCCTTCGTGAGCCTGAAGCGGTCGGGCCAGCTCCGATCGTGCTGCGGGTTCCTCGGCCCCACGGTGCCGCTCCACGAAGCGTTGGATCATGCCGCGGTCCGGGCGGCCAAGGACGATCCGCGGTTCCCGCCCATTTCCCCGGCGGAACTCGCGCATCTCGACATGGACGTCTGGCTCCTCTGGAACATGCAGCCCGTGACCGCCCAAGGCGAGGACCGGATCCAGGCCGTCACGGTCGGCACCCACGGTTTGCAGATCTCCCGCGGCCGATATCGGGGACTGTTGCTCCCCAGCGTGGCCATCGATCACCATTGGGATGCCGAAGAATTCCTCCGCCAGGTGTGCGTGAAGGCCGGCCTCCCGCGCGAGGCCTGGAAGGACCCCGATACGGTCCTTTCGACGTTCGAGGGATACGCGATCGAGGGCAAACTCGGGGCGACGATCGGACCGGGCGAGTTCGAGCCCACGGGCGGGCCGAGCCTGGCCGAAGTGACCCAGTTGGCCGACTTCTGCCGTGGCAACGTCGTCGCGCAGCTCTACGGCGCGACGCCGAGTTACTATGCGCCCGGCGCTTACGACGGCGGCGTGAACGGCGTGGTGCTGACCGTGCGGCTTCCCGGCCGCCCGGAGACCGTCGATTCGAGCGTCCTTTCGATCCGGCCGGAAGTGCCGCTCCAATCGACGCTGTTCAACCTGACCAAGGCGGCCGCCGGCAGCCTGGCCGAGGCGCGGATCGACCCGCGGAGCATCGAGCGTGCCCCGTGCGGCCTGAGCGTCTTCTGGGACCCGGCGATGCACGGGGCGCTCGCCTCGCCGGACCTGGCGGGCGTCGATCCTCGCCGCCGGGCCGTCGTCGTGATCGACCAGTCGCGCTGGGTGGTCGCCTACGATCCGGACCTTTCGGCCGAGCAACTGCTCGATGCGTGCCTGGAGCGACTGGGGCTCACGCGGGAGTCGCGTGGGGCGGTCTGCTCGATGGCAGTGGTTTCGACGGAGCCTCGCGTCCTGGCCGGCAACGCGCCGCCGCCTCAGGCTCCCGGCTACGTGCGTCCGGCGGCGGTGGCCGGCGCATTCTATCCGGCCACGCCCCCGGAAATCCGCCGGTCGTTGGACCACATGAGGCCTGCGCCGCGCGAGCGTGGACGTTGGGCCGGCGCCTTGGTGCCGCACGCGGGCTGGGTCTACTCCGGCCGCATTGCCATGGAGGCGTTCAGCCGGATCGAGTTCCCCTCCCGGGCCCTCGTGATCTGTCCGAAACACCGGCCGGAAGGGGCCGACTGGGCCGTCTGTCCGTGCAGCGCCTGGAGTCTGCCGGGCCTGGAGGTCCCGTCCGACCTCGAACTCGCGGAGACCTTGGCCCGGAGCGTCCCGGGGCTGAAACTCGACCCGGAGTCGCATCGCCGGGAACACGCCGTCGAAGTGCAGTTGCCTTTGCTCGCAGAATTTGCCCCGGTGCTGCGGGTCGTGGGCATGGCCATTCACGGGGGCGACCTGGCCCGCGTTTCCGAGGCGGCGGCGGCCTTGGCCGACGTGCTGCGGACCTTGGAGGAACGGCCGCTCCTGATCGCCTCCGGCGACATGCACCACGATCAGGCCGGCGACGACGTCCGCACGAGGCGTCTCGACCGGATGGTCCTCGACGCCGTCGAAGCCCTCGACAGCGAGCGTCTGTACCGCGCGGTCAGTGAAAACCGCATCCAGACCTGCGCGCTGCTGCCGGCCCTCCTGGTCATGGAGACCCTGCGGCGCTTGGGCTCGCTGAACCGATGCGAGACCGTGGGCTACGCGACGAGCGCCGACGCCGACCCGTCGTCCCGCGGCCGATACGTCGTCGGCTACGCCGCCGCCTTGTTTGCCTGAACAACCCTGCAGAACCCTGGGAGGGCGAGTGTGCCCCATCGCGGCGTGCTACCGGAACCGGAGCGTCAGGCTCGTCGCATCGTTGGGCAGGTAGGGGAGCTTCACCTGCGCGGCGACCTTGCGCAGCAGTTGCAGAACTCCACCGTCGGCCTCCACGATGTAGACGCCCCAAGGCACGTCGGCGAACGAGAATTCCCCGTGGATGTCGGTCTTGGTCTTGTAGCTGGTGCCTACGATCTGGACGTCGGCATACGCCACCGGGACGTCGACCAGGAGGACGCGCTGGACCACTTTGCCCTGAATCGTCTGTTGCAGTGGCGGCGTCTGCTCGGGCAGGGTCACTCCCGCCCGGTCGGCGTTGGCAATCACCGCCCGCTTGAAGAACTGAAACCTGAGATAGCTCTTCTGCCGGGCCCATCGGAACGACGTGTGAAACACCGCCTGGGAGAGGCGTCCCTGGTCCACCAACGTGACCAGGAACTGAATGTAGTTATCCTCTTCGATGACCGTCGTCTTCAGAGCCGCTTTGAGCGTCGTGGGGTCGAGGATCTCCTCCGCAAGGGTGGGTCGTGCCATGGTCACTGTGGCAATCATGACACAACCTAAGACGGCATAAAGCATTGCGCGCATTGGACGAAGGTCCCTCGAGGATGAGAAGGCGGAAACCCAGGCAGGGAATCCTGAGCGGCGAGCTTGTATCGAAATGGGCCGCTGAACGCAAGACCGGTTGACGCGCCCCCCCGCGCGCCGGGGTATGATTGAGGCATAGGGATTCTAACCCGGATTATTCATGGGGGTTTGGAGGCGGGGTTGATTGGGGTGGCGTGGGCGGAAGGCGGGGTGTTGTGGTGAGGAATCGAGTCCGATGGGGGCACCACCCCCTTTCCCCCAGACGGTCGCTTGACC
>Ga0067045_1004942_pt1 | contig 17532 bp, 16 predicted proteins | sample TerdegcTABiofilm_FD_59184 | JGI IMG/M metagenome (GOLD analysis project Ga0067045, IMG submission 59184) | Combined Assembly of (Gp0054472, Gp0054536) Wastewater bioreactor microbial communities from Singapore -Terephthalate degrading... | reverse complement strand
AGGGCGCAGAGAAAGATAGAAGATATTGTCGACAGAATAAGAGAAAACATTATTCTGCCGACACTCTTAAGCACCTGACGGTGCAAATATAATGCAGAAGTAAATTTTACCCGCAGGGTTGCGGGTTTGCCATGATTAATCTTTCTCTAAATCATGGCAAAAACACATTCTTCTCTCTGTGTCCTCTGCGGTCTCGAAGGAGCGCCAGCGAGTGAGCGAGAGGAAAAAATATAAGTGAGGAACTATGGGGCTAACATTAAGTAAACGAGCGGATGGGATTGTGCAGGCGGAGATACGCGTGATGACCATCGAATGTGAGAAAGCGGGCGGCATCAACCTCGCCCAGGGGGTCTGCGACGTCGGTGTACCACTGCCGGTTGCACGGAGCGCTCAGCGGGCGATAGATGACGGATTCAACTGCTACACCCGTTACGACGGTTTGGTGGAACTCAGAAAGGCTATTGCACATAAAATGAAAACATTTAATAAAATTGATGTTGACCCGGAAACTGAAATAACTGTCAGTGCAGGTTCTACGGGTGCATTTTACTGCGCATGCCTTGCATTGCTTGACCCGGGCGATGAGGTAATACTTTTTGAGCCATATTATGGTTATCACCTAAACACACTATTAGCAGTCGATGTAGTTCCGAAGTATGTCCGAATGCATTTGCCCGATTTGAAGTTTAATCTCGAAGATCTCGAAAAGGTTGTCACGGAAAAAACAAAAGGTATTATGGTTTGTACACCTTCTAACCCTTCGGGAAAGGTTTTTTCTGAAAGTGAACTTAATGTTATTGCCGAGTTTGCCACAAGGCACGACCTGTTTATCTTTACCGACGAGATCTATGAATATTTCATTTATGACGGCAATTTACATATAAGCCCCTATTCGATCCCGGAAATTTCAGATCGCACCATCATGATCTCCGGATATTCGAAGACATTCAGTATTACAGGGTGGCGCATCGGCTACAGTGTATGCAAGAAAAAATGGGCTGATATGATAGGGTATATAAACGACCTTGTCTACGTTTGTGGACCAGCACCATTGCAAATGGGTGTTGCTTCAGGCATTTTTGAACTGACCACTGAATACTATGAGGATTTGTGCGGCAAGTTCAAGGCGAAACGAGACAAGATCTGTGATGCATTGAACAAAGCCAGTATGTCTCCGATTATTCCCCAAGGTGCTTATTATGTTCTTGCTGATGCCTCGAAACTTCCCGGGAAGAACAGCAAGGAAAAGGCTATGTTTCTCCTTCACAAAGTCGGGGTTGCAGGTGTCCCCGGCATGGCATTTTATCACGATGATGGCGGAGAAAATCTTATCAGGTTTTGTTTTGCCAAAACAGACGAAGTTCTTGAAGAAGCATGTAGACGAATTGAGACTTTAAAATTATGACAAAAGGATCATCAGTAAATTGGACAATCTAGACTATTCTACAGTTTCTGAAATAACAGGTTATAGCGTAGCTCATGAGCAGATTCAGAGAATGTATGCACGTTATCGTTTTGCATCAGAGTTCTGTGATGGAAAAGATGTTATTGAAGTAGCTTGCGGTTCAGGACAAGGACTATGATACCTATCAAAAAAGTCAAAAAAAGTTGTTGGTGGAGATTACGACGAAAAATTAGTTAAAATTGCAAAAGATCACTATAAGGAAAGGTTATAAATAAGAAAACATGAAAGGTAAAGAAATTTTGAAATGCATTTTTATGGGAAAATTGACGCCTTTACCACCGGAAATTGAAGATGGTATAGCTGACTACATACCACCCATGTCAATAGATGCTCGTGTTCCAAATAAACAATATAAAGTGTTGTTTGCAGTTACTCGATTAAGTTAAAAAATAATATGCAAAATTTCATAAAAAGGTTTGCTCAACAAACTTCATTCGACCGTTTTTTCTTCTTTTTACTCTCCGATTTAATCCTCGTAACAGCCTCCCTCTTTTTATCTTTCCTCTTCCATTTCGATTTTAGCCTTGACGTACCTTATCTTACTCTAATAGCGGGAGTACTGCCCTATTTTATTGTAATTAAACTGGTGTCTTTCGTAATTTTGAGGATATACCGGATGACTTGGAGGTATGTCGGCATATTCGACCTTGTTAATATTGTCGTAGCTTTGGTTATTTCGGCGATGGCGTTGATCATTCTAACTTTGCCGATCTCTTTTACACAGTCAAGTCTTGCTATTACGGGATTTCCAAAAAGGATCATCCTCGAAGACTGCATCATTTCAGTATTCCTGATTTCTGGTCTCAGGATATCAAAGAGGATATATCTTGAAATAATCAGAAAACAAGTGCCAATAAAAAAGGGCAAAAGGACGATTGTTATTGGAGCCGGCAATACAGGGGAAATGATTATAAGGGATATGGCAAAGAATAAATACGAAGATTTTTATCCAATAGGACTTCTCGACGACGATAGAAGAAAAACAGGGACTCATATCCATGGAGTAAAAGTAGTTGGGACAATAGAATCCCTTGAAAATGTCATCTTAGTTAATAAAATTGAGTCGGTTATCGTGGCTATTCCATCGCTGAACCACAAAACCCTTAAAGGTATTTACAATGCAGCACAAAAACTGAAGGTGAAAAGCATAAAAATAGTACCAAGGATTTATAATTTTGACAAACCGGATGTCAGCCTGAAGGGGCTTGAGGATATAAGCATTGAAGATCTTGTTGGCAGGCAGTCTGTATCTGTAGACTATAAAGAAATAGGCAATTTCATTAACAACAAAGCTGTTTTTATAACCGGTGCCGGTGGTTCGATAGGGTCCGAGATTGTAATGCAGGTGTGCGTGTTTAATCCGGAAAAGGTCATTCTGTTCGACATTGACGAGACGGAACTGCATAATATTGGACTAAAGCTCAACAGACTGTTTCCGCACATGACAGGGCAGATAGAGTATGTGACAGGTGATGTGCGTGATGAGATGAGGCTGCGTGAGGTATTTGAGGCGTACCAGCCGCAGATTGTGTTCCACGCCGCCGCTTACAAGCATGTGCCCATGATGGAATACAACCCGAAAGAGGCAGTGAAAGTGAATATCTTCGGAACGTATAATCTTGCGAGGGCAGCGGTGGAATGCGGCGTTGAAAAATTCATCATGATCTCAACAGACAAGGCTGTGCGGCCGACAAGCATAATGGGCGCAACGAAGAGAATGGCGGAGTATGTGTGCTCGGCATTTAACTCCAGGAAAATGGAAAATATAAAAGATAAAATGGGAAGCATAGAAGAAGGAAATGAGAACGTGGATGGTATAAGGCCGAAGGTGGGAAGGTGGGAAGATGGGAAGATAAAAGCCAATACAGAAATCGCAACTTCGCAACTTCGCAACTTCGCAACTTCTACGAAATTCATCTCCGTCAGGTTCGGTAACGTTCTTGGAAGTAGGGGAAGTGTGTTGCCACTGTTTCTTGAACAGTTGAAACATGGTGGGCCGTTGACTGTGACGCATAAAGATATGAAAAGGTACTTTATGACCATTCCAGAGGCGGTGTCACTTGTATTGCAGGCATCAACGATGGGAGAAGGAGGTGAAGTGTTTGTGCTCGACATGGGCGAGCCAGTGAATATTACAGATATAGCAGAGGAATTGATAAGGCTGCACGGCCTGTTGCCATATAAGGATATAGATATTGAGTTTATTGGGTTACGACCTGGGGAGAAATTGTTTGAAGAGATATTGACCGCAGAGGAAGGAACGGTCGCAGGTAAACACGAGAAGGTATTTATTGCCAAGAACAGCAAGAAATATTCGATGGAGGAGATAGAGGGGATATTGGAGGAGTTTAGAGAACTGATCGCCGAACCGTCGATAGGGAATGATGGGAAGGTAAGGGAACTGCTCAAGAAGTATGTGAAATATTATGAAGAAACTCACGCAACAGGTGCTTGAATATTTGGCTTGATTGAATCCTTCTCCCAATCAAGCCAAAAAACACTCCCTCTCTGAGCCCTCTGTGCCCTCGAGCGATGAGAAAGCGGGCGGGCGAGGAATAAAAGATTTATATCTCACAGAGTTCACAGAGAAGAAAATGTAGATTTTGAGGCTTATTACAGATTTTTTAGTTTACCGCTTTGGGCTACGAGTATGAGAATGGTATGTAAAAAGGTCTCTTAGTTGATTCAACACCCTTGTATAAGAAAAGTAACTAAAATGGAAATTTTATCTTTAGAGGAAGTTATTTCATATTTAAATAAAAACAAAAAAAATACCTTCATGGCAGGTTTGGACTAATACCTTTTGGAATTTTTGGTAGTTTTACAAGAGGCGAGCAAACTCCTCCAAGCGATATAGACATGGTCATAGAGACTGAAGACAGCAAAAAATATTCACACTTTTTTGTAATTTAAAAAATTTTTAAAAAGGAGATCTTCATGCAAAGTCTTGTTCGATGTTTGTGTGCGACATTGGTGATTGGTGTCATTTGCTTAAGCCCCTGGGCATCAGAAGCTCAGATTGCTCTTGATTCTATGCTCGCTCCGTATCTGGTTCAGTATGATCTCCCCGCTATCGCCGCGGCTGTAGTCAAAGATGGGAAGGTCGTTTCAGCCGGTGCGGTGGGCACTCGCAGGATGGGTGAGAAGATTCCGGTAACGATCAATGACCGGTTCCATATTGGTTCGGACACCAAGGCGATGACTGCCTTGCTGGCAGCTATGCTGGTCGAAGAGGGTAAGCTTCGTTGGGACACGACGTTGGCCGAGAGCTTTCCTGAGCTGGTGGGAAACATGGAGCAGAAGCTGCGGCGCGTGAATCTTGAGCAACTGCTGTCGCACACAAGTGGGATTCCGAGCGATAATGAAGAAATCGTCAAGGTCTATTTGGACGCATACAGTCAGGAAGGGAATCTCGATGAGCTGCGCTACTGGATCGTTCAGCAATGGAGCAAGCGGCCGCAGAAGGCCGAACCGGGCTCGGGCTTCGCCTACTCCAACCTGGGCTATACCATCGCAGGGGCCATGATTGAGCGCGCAACCGGAAAGAGCTGGGAGGAGGTGATAATCGAACGGATCTTTGCTCCCCTGGAGCTTAAGACCGCTGGCATCGGACCGCAGTCTTCTCCAGGACGGGTGGATGCGCCTCTGGGGCATGCGGTGGTTAACGGGAAGATCAAGAGCTTTTTGGCCGGCCCGAATGGCGATAATCCGGTCATTCTCGGCCCTGCCGGCAATGTGCACCTGTCCGTTATCGATTTTGCCCGCTGGGCAGGATGGAATGCGGGCGAGGGAAAACGCGGACCTCTTCTTGTCAAGCCTGAGACGATGCGCAAGCTTCACACACCGGTGATTTCCATGCCAGAGCGAAAGGATGCCGCACCCGGGACTCCACGGAGGGGCAAATATGCCCTTGGCTGGGGACAGATGACCGTCGATTGGGCTCCCGACCCGCTGCTTTATCACGGTGGCTCCAACTCTATGAACCTGGCTCATATCTGGGTGGATCCCAAACGTGACCTGGCTATGGTGATGGTCACTAACATCGGTGGCGTGAAAGCCGATGCTGCGTTCGCAGCCCTTGCCAAGGAGCTCTATGCGAAATTTGCGCAAGAGCAAAAATAAGGTCGGATCACTGCTGTCTATGGATCCGTTATCAAGCCAAAAAACATTCCCTCTCTGTGCCCTCAAGTGAATGAAGTGAGCGGACGAGATTAAGAGATAAAACATAAAATACCCAAGAAGATAATAATGGATTTAACATCTAAAATTGTTGTCTTTGGTGCAAGTGGCCTTGTAGGATCAGCAATTGTAAAAAGGCTTATAAAAAAAGGATACAAGAATATCATAGCAACCTATAACAACCACAAGCCAGAGCTTACAAATATTGAACTGGTGAGGTTAGATTGCACTATACAAACAGATGTAGAGGATTTTTTCAAGGATCATAAGCCTGAGTATGTGTTTCTGGCAGCTGCAAAGGTTGGTGGGATTGTTGCAAACAATACCTACAAAGCCGAATTTATCTACGACAATATGGCAATCGCGTTGCATACAGTGCATGCGGCATATAAATATAACGTAACAAAGCTATTAAACTTAGGATCTTCGTGTATCTATCCTAAATTAGCACCACAACCATTAAAAGAAGATTACCTTTTAACATCATCCCTTGAGCCGACCAATGAAGCGTATGCCATAGCAAAAATAGCCGCTATAAAACTCTGCAGATACTATAACGAACAGTATGGCACCAATTTTGTATCGGTTATGCCTACAAATTTATATGGACCGGGCGATAACTTTAACCTCGAGACATCCCATGTATTGCCGGCTCTTATTCGCAAGTTTTACCTGGCTAGGTTACTGGAGCAAGGGGATTTTGACCGCATAACTAAAAATCTGGAACAATACCCTCTTGGGTTTGGATTGGACAAAGAAATAAACAAGAGCGATAAAGATTCAATAACCGAAGTCCTTGCCAGGGTTGGCATTCAAAAGGAATGCGTTACGTTATGGGGAACAGGAGCAGTGTACAGGGAATTTCTGCATGTGGATGACATGGCAGAGGCAAGTATCTTTGTAATGGAAAACCTCGATGCAAAGGATTTTACCACTAAGCTATCATTACCCGATTACTTTATAAACATCGGATGTGGAGAGGACATAAGGATAAAAGACCTGGCCTTGCTAATCAAAGAGATTGTAGGCTTTGATGGCAGTATTAAATTTGACACGTCAAAACCCGACGGCACACCAAGGAAGCTACTGGATGTCTCTAAACTATTCTCTCTGGGATGGAGGCCGAAGATAGGACTTAGGGAAGGGATTGGAAGGATGGTGGAAATGTTAAACGTTAAATGTGAAACGTGAGATGTTAAACGTTAGACGTCTCACCTCTCACCTCTACCTCTCTCTTTACCTCTACCTCTACAGAAATGGTACAACAAATTCATCCAGTCACATAAGTGGTCTTACTGCTCTATAAAATAACAATAACAGAAAGGGTAAGACAAATACAAAAAGACCATGAAGAAACCATAAAGCAGTATTTAAGGCAAAAGTAGCATTAGAAGCAATTAAAGCCGATCATCAGACATTAGTGGAACTGGCAGAGCATTTTCAGGTGCATCCGAACCATATTTAGAATGGAAAAAATTTTTATGGAAAAACCTGTGTTCTTTGTGAGAAATAAAAAAAGAACTTTCCCTCGCCCGTTCACTTGAGCACACAGAGATCACAGAGAGAGAATGTTTTATGGCTTGGTTGGAGAAGAATTCAATCAAGCCAAATATTCAATGCCTATGGCGTAGATGTAATTTAAACCATGTAAATAATTTATACTCATGGGCACAATCAATGAAACCCATATTGAAGACCCCTATGTTCGCACACTTCCTCATCTCTCTAAACCCTCTCCCGGACATAATATATATCTCTACTTCCTTCTCGGACTTGATATAACAAAACCCAATTCCGTTTGGTGCTTCGATATCACCTACATCCCCAGTCTTATCAAAAAATAAAAAATGAGGTGAAAAATGATGCTGATTAAGAATCTTATCTTTACCACCATAGCCATCCTGCTACTTTTTTGTATCTCCCCCACCTGGGCAGAAGATGTGCCTGAGACCAGATTAAGCCTTAAGAATTTACCGGGTGTGGCTGTATTTGTAGAAGAGTTACAGACAAATATTCAGAAATACGGCAAGAAGGCAGGGCTCGAGAGGGCTTTGATCCAGGCAGAGGTGGAACAATCCCTTAAAAAACAGGGAATAACCGTCCTAAGTTATAATGATTGGCTTAATACAAAAGGCAGACCATTCCTATACGTAAATATCAACACCCATGAGACAGAACGTTATTGGTATGCCTATGACATAAAGGTAGAGGTGAAGCAGATAGCAATTCTCGAGGCTAATCCCCAGGTGAAAACCATGGTTGCCACATGGGGTATCAGTCTCACAGGCATAGCAAACATAGGTAATCTACATAATATAAAAAAAGATGCCATGGTTTTGGTTCAAAGGTTTGTTGATGCATATAAAACAGTAAACAGAGGAAAGTAATATATACATTACAAGATACTGTTTACCTTTTATGACTTACCTGTGGATCTGCTCAAGATAGTAGTCCAGGGTCTTTTTCAATGCAGTATCCAGGTCAAACTTTGGTTCCCACCCTAAAAGATTCCTTGCCTTTTTTATAGATGGAACCCTCCTATCTATATCTTGATACCCTATATAGAGCAGAAACAAAGATATATACTGAGACCCTTAAGGACTGGACACGCCAAAGGTGTAGAGGTTAAACTCCTTGCATGAGCGAGGAAAACTTTTACATGGAGGCAAGAAAGATGAAACAGAGGAAATGGACAGTTGAAGAGAAAGTATCTATAGTAATGGAGAGGCTCAAAGAGAAAAGGACAGTGGCAGACATCTGTAGGGAGCATAAGATCAGCCAGACGCTTTATTATCGGTGGAGGGATAAGTTTCTGGAAGGCGGCAAGAAGGGGCTTATTAACGGAACAGGCGACGATAACATCTACAAGGCCGAGATAGAGAAACTTCAGAAGATAATAGGAAAGCAAGCGATCCAGATCGAGATATTAAAAAAAACAGAGGAACTTTTCGGGACAAAGTGAAGGCTGTGGAGGCATTAAAGTTACAAGGCTATACGATACAGGATGCATGCGCTGCAGTGGGATTTTCTCGGAGTGCCTATTATGCAGCAAATTCATCTAAAAAGAAGTCATCGACTGACATTTCTGAAATGAAGGATGCCGAACTTCTTGCAAATATAAAGGCAATAAATGCCGAACATCCGTTTTGGGGCTACAGGAGGGTATGGGCATGGCTTAATCATAGGGAGGGTCTTTTGGTAAACCAGAAGAAGGTGCGGAGGATAATGAAAGAGCATGGGCTTATGGCGACCCAAGTAGTGCATAAGGCAAAGAGAATGCCTCAGAACAGAAAACCAATTGCTGACAGACCTCGAAAGTATTGGGGCATAGACATGACGAAATTCATGATCCCCGTTGTTGGCTGGGTTTACTTAGTGATAGTGCTGGACTGGTACACGAAGAAGATCGTTGGCTGGGACATTTCTTTAAGAAGCAGGGCTGCGGAGTGGAAGCGGGCATTAGAGATGGCTATAGACAGGGAGTTTCCTGAAGAAAGACAAAGGGCTAAAGCTGATAAGCGACAACGGCTCACAGTCCACAGCCGTATCTTTTATGAAAGACATGGCTACCCTTGGCATTGAACAGATATTTACCTCTTATAACAATCCTAAGGGCAATGCCGATACAGAGCGAATGATGAGGACGATAAAAGAAGAAGTCCTATGGCTTAATGAGTTTGGCAGTTTTGAGGAGGCAAAAGAAAAGATAGGCAATTGGATAGAGGTTGACTACAATAAACTGTATGTTCATTCGGAGCTTGGATACATATCTCCTGAGGAGTTTGAGGAGCGATATTTTAGCGGAATTTTCTTAAAAGAGTCTGCATGAGGGGGATACCGAGATATGGGTTGGACTGAGAAAATCGATTGTAGGGCAAATAGGGAAGCCGTTTTTGAATGGACAACATCTCTACACCTTTTAGGCATTAAAAATGTCTTGAAAAAAGGGTCGCAGTACATCCCCAAACACTGAAATCACTTATTTATAAAACATGACTAAAGACATCCAAAGACAACATGCTGTTAAAGCTGTTACAAGGTATATATTAATTTTATGAATAGTTTAAACCATATGTTTTTATCCTCAAGAACTTCAAGCCATTTGGCATCATTAGAGGACATGCCTTTAAATTTCTGTTTCCATTTATAAAGGCGCTTCTACTTAATAGAATACTTACGGCATACTTAGGCTATGGAATTGACTGGTAGTGCAGCTTTGGAGAGAATTTGTAAGATTCTCTCAACCGGATACTTTGTTTGTTTCATAACCTACACCCCCTTTCTAGATTATATTCGTAATTTTGTTGTTCCAAAAAATGGGGAGCAGGTCTCGATGTATTACTGGACAAGGGTTTTAGAGCTTTTAGATTAAAGACTTTTTATGATACGACTCATTGAATAAAAAGGAGTTCATAATATGAACCTTATTGAAAAGATACAAAATAAAGAGGCAAAAATTGGTATTATTGGTCTTGGTTATGTAGGACTACCCCTTGCTATAGAATTCTGCAATGCAGGTTTTGATGTCACAGGTTTTGATATAGACCCTGAAAAGGTATCACTGCTAAAAGAAGGAAAAAGCTATATAAAGCATATTGATATCTCGTCTCTTTTAAAAGGCTCTTTTACCCCTACAACTGACTTCTCAAGGCTTTCTGACATGGATTGTATAATAATCTGTGTACCCACACCTTTAAATAAGTATCGAGAGCCTGATATGACTTATGTTTTTAGCACGACTGAGACTATTGCGAAGTATTTGAGAAAAGACCAGCTGATAGTTCTTGAATCAACGACATATCCAGGCACAACTGATCAAGATTTGAGAAATATACTCGAAAAGACAGGGCTTAAGGCAGGGCAGGACTTTTATTTAGCATACTCACCTGAAAGGGAAGATCCCAATAACAAGGAATTTTCAACAAGGACTATACCAAAGGTTGTGGGTGGATATACACCTAAATGCCTTGAAGCTGCAAAGACTCTTTATGACCAGATTATTGTCAAGACAATAAGGGTATCTTCTACATCTGCTGCTGAGGCGACCAAACTTCTTGAGAATATCTACAGATCTGTGAATATTGCCTTGGTCAATGAACTTAAGATGCTTTTTGACAGAATGGGCATAGACATCTGGGAGGTGATAGAGGCGGCAAAGACAAAGCCATTTGGATTTCAGCCGTTTTATCCTGGTCCGGGTCTTGGTGGGCATTGCATCCCGATTGATCCCTTTTATCTCACCTGGAAGGCTCGAGAATATGACTTCTCTACACGGTTCATTGAACTTGCCGGAGAGATAAATACCCATATGCCTTATTATGTTGTTCAAAAAACAATTGAGGCATTGAATGAGCATGGAAAGGCGATAAAGGGAGCAAAGATTCTTATCCTCGGTCTTGCCTATAAAAAAGATGTAGATGATCCAAGAGAGTCTCCTTCCTTTAGATTGATAGAATTGCTTGAGGATAAGGGGGCAATAGTTGATTATAATGATCCGTATTTACCCAAGGCACCAAAAATGAGAAAACATAAAATAAGTAAGGAATCAGTTTCTTTAACAAAAGAACAATTATCCATTTATGATTGCATTCTTATAGCAACAGACCACTCTGATTATGATGCTGAATTTATTATAGAGAATGCAAAACTTGTGATTGATACAAGAAATCTGATTGGCAGGATCGACATAAAGAGCAGTAAGGTGGTTAAGGCATGAAGATATTAGTTACAGGGACAGCTGGTTTTATAGGCTTTTATCTTGCTGAGAGATTGTTAAGCCGTGGTGATACTGTAGTTGGACTTGATAACATTAACAATTATTATGATATTTGTCTCAAATACGCCAGACTCAAAGAAAGTGGCATACAGGAAGAATGTATTGAATACAACAAACCTGTACAGAGTACAAGGCATTCAGGATATAGATTTATAAAGCTTAATCTTGAGGACAGAGATAATATATTAAAACTCTTTGAGAATGAAAGATTTGATGTTGTTATAAATCTTGCAGCGCAGGTCGGAGTCAGATATTCGCTTATCAATCCCTATGCTTACATAGACAGCAATATATCCGGCTTTTTGAAAATACTTGAGGGATGTAGGCATATTAATGTGAAGCATCTGGTTTTTGCTTCATCAAGCTCTGTTTATGGCGCAAACACAAAAATGCCGTTTTCGGTTCATCATAATGTTGATCATCCCGTATCATTATATGCTGCTACCAAAAAGGACAATGAGTTAATGGCTCATGCCTATTCAAGCCTATACAAAATACCGTGCACAGGACTGAGATTCTTTACTGTTTACGGCCCTTAGGGTAGGCCTAATATGGCGCTGTTTATTTTTACAAAGGCAATACTGGAAGGGAGACCAATAGATGTCTTTAATTATGGAAAGATGAAGCGTGACTTCACTTACATAGACGACATAGTAGAAGGAGCAATAAGGGTAATTGATAAAATACCTGAACCAAATCCCAAATGGAACAGCCAATCTCCTGACCCAGCAACGAGTTATACCCCATATAAGCTTTACAATATAGGCAATAACAATCCTGTGGAATTAATGCACGTGATTGAAATACTTGAAAATTGTCTCGGCAAAAAAGCACAAAAAAATCTTCTACCTATGCAGTCAGGCGATGCACCTGCTACTTATGCTGATGTTGACGATCTTATACATTACAAGATACTGTTTACCTTTTATGACTTACCTGTGGATCTGCTCAAGATAGTAGTCCAGGGTCTTTTTCAATGCAGTATCCAGGTCAAACTTTGGTTCCCACCCTAAAAGATTCCTTGCCTTTTTTATAGATGGGACTCTTCTGTCTATATCCTGATACCCTTCACCATAGAACTCTTTTGAAAATACCTCAATTATCTCAGATTTTTTTGTAATATTTTTTGAGGATGGGTGGTTTTCAAAGAGTTCTTTCAGCTTGTATGCCAGCTCCTTTATGGTTGCCTCGTTTTTGGGATTGCCTATGTTGAAGATCTCACCATTGCAGTTATTGTTTTTGTCTTCTATGATCTTTATAAGGCAGTCTATGCCATCGTCTATGTAGGTAAAACACCTCCGCTGGCTTCCACCGTCTACAAGCCTTATGGGTTCACCGAGAAGCAGACTGCTTATAAATTGGGTGACCACCCTTGAGCTACCTTCCTTTTCCGGGTCTGTGGTGAGTTCATCCAGTTTTGGCCCTATCCAGTTAAAGGGTCTAAAGAGGGTGAATTTTAACCCTTCTTGAAAACCATATGCCCATATAACCCTATCGAGCAACTGTTTGGATGCACTGTATATCCATCTCTGTTTTCTTATAGGTCCAAGGATAAGGTTGCTTTTGTCCTCGTCGAATTCAGGGTCATGACACATGCCATATACCTCTGATGTGGATGGAAAAAGGAGTCTCTTTCTATATTTTACACAGAGCCTTACAACCTTTAAGTTTTCTTCAAAGTCAAGTTCAAAGACCCTCAAAGGTTCTCTCACATAGGTGGCAGGAGTGGCTATGGCAACAAGGGGCATAACTATATCGCATTTCTTCACATGGTATTCTATCCACTCCCTGTTTATACTTATATCCCCCTCTACAAAATGAAAACGTTTATCGCCAAGACAGGCATTTATCTTGTCTGTCCTTATATCCATACCATATATTTCCCAGTCTGTGTCTTTAAGTATCCTTGCCGCAAGACTGTTACCTATAAAACCGTTGACTCCCAGTATTAGTATCTTCAATTCTTACCTCCCAGTATTTTGTTTTCCATATGATAAGAGGTGGCAAATTCATCTCCATCCATCTCTTTTTCTCCTTCAAACTGGACTCTTATAAGCCTTAACAAGCCCTGACCTGTGGTCACCAAAAGAGGATTTGTTGACACAATAGAACCTGGTGCCATAGAGCTTTTCCCCTCAACAGGCACTGCCCACCAGATAAAAAACATCTTTCCATCCAAATAAGTGAATGCCCCTGGATATGGATGTGTCACTGCCCTTATGAGATTGTATATGGAAATACTATCCTTTTCCCATTGTATAATCCCATCTTCTGGTTTTCTCCCGCCAAAATAGCTTGATTCCCCCCTCTGGGGTATCCTCTCAAACCCACCTTTTTCTATCTTTGGTAGCATCTCCCTCATCAATATCCTTGATGCATCTGTCATCTTCATAAATAGGGTCCTGGCAGTATCATCAAAGGCAATTTCTACCTCTTTCTGGGCTATAATATCCCCTGCGTCTGGTTTTTCTACCATGTAATGAAGGGTGATGCCTGTCTTTTTCTCACCATGAACCAATACCCAGTTCACCGGTGCCCTGCCTCTATATTTAGGAAGGAGTGAGCCATGCAGATTGAATGCCCCTATTTTCGGAATCTTTATAATGTCCATGGGTATCATATTCCTATAATAAAAGGAGAATATGACATCTGGCTCAAGGGATTCTATTATCTTTTGCCATCTCTTGTCCTTGAGGTTTTCAGGGGTGTAAATTGGGATGGCATTTTTTTCTGCAAGGGCAATAGGCCTTCTAAACCACACCTCTTCTTTTGGGTCATCCATATGGGTAAACAGACATGGAATATCTGCACCATAGGTAATAAGCTCTTCAAGGCAAACATAGCCTATTTCGTGATAGGCAAACACTACAGTCTTCACATTAGTGTCCTCTTCACAATGAATCTCGGTCTTCTTCTTACCTCCTGGTAGATCCTCCCGATATATTCACCTATAATGCCCAGAGCCAGTATCTGTATGCCTATAAAGAAAAATAGTATGGCAAATAGGGTAAAAAGACCCTCTGATTCAGGACCTACAATGAGCCTTCTTATAAAAAGGAATATGGCAAAAGATAGGCCCAGAATGGATATTAAAATCCCTACCATGCCAATAAACTGTATGGGAAGGAGGGAGAAATTCGTCATCAAATCAAAATTTAGCTGGAATAGCTTCATGATGCTATATTTTGTCTTTCCCTTTTTTCTCTCCTCGTGACCTACCTCTATCTCCACTATCTTTTTTGCAAATGTGTTAGCCAGGGCAGGGATAAAACTCGATGACTCAGGACACATCTTCATATATTCCACTATATCATTTCTGTATGCCCTCAACATACAACCATAATCCCTCAATCTCACACCCACAAGCCTTGCAGTGATCTTGTTGACTATATAAGATGGGATTGTCCTGAATATGGAATCTTTTCTATCTTTTCTATATGTCCCAACAACCTCATACCCTTCTTCAATCTTTTCAATGAGCTTTGGTATCTCTTCAGGGGGGTTTTGCAGGTCTGCATCTATGGTGATCATTATCTCGCCTTTGGCATATTCAAAACCTCCAAAGAGTGCCATGTGTTGGCCGTAATTTCTGTTAAATTCTATGACCTTTATGTTTTTATTTTCCTTATGGAATCTCTCCAGCAAGATAGGGGTGCTATCTGTGCTTCCATCGTTTATATATATAACCTCATAGGGTTTTTTCATGCCCTCCATAACCCTTATTATACGTTCATTTAATTCAGGTAAAGATTCCTCCTCATTAAGGACAGGTATCAACACAGAAATATAGGGTTTATCTTCCATAATACCTCACCAAAATAATACCTATTTTTACTCCTTCTTTCTCACATAAAACGTGTATCTTTCTTTTTCATAACGGGCTCTACCTACACCGTGAAATCCCTCATCAAGCACTTTTTTCATAGACGGAGGCACCTCATCATCTTCTGCAATGAGGAGTATATCATTTTTTTTATCTTTTATCTCCTTTATATCTACTAATGTGTTTATTGGACGACCTATATAGAATATGATACCTGCCGATGAAAAGCCATAGGTGTATATATCTTTTCCTTTTTCTATGGCCTTTAAATTGTCTGTAATCAGCCTCGGTGATTTCAATGCCCTATCCATGACAGGCATATAAAGGACATTATAAAAAAGACCCAAGCTGGAGAGATAGATTATAAAGGTTATTAAAACCCCTTTTTCCTTTTTTCTATATAGGAGATAGAGCTGTATTAATCCTATGACAAAGATTATGCTCACAAACCCGTAGAACAAGAAAAGGGATTTTTTTAATTCTGCCATGATAACCGATGGGATAAAATCAAAGGTGAATATAGATATTACAGGAAGCAGCATCATAATGAGCATGAAAATCCCCAATATCATGCGTATCCAACCTGTTTTGACCATCCATGACCATTTGTCCCTTATATATAAACCACATAGTAGTGCGCAGGCAGGGTAAAGGGATAAAAGATATATAGCCCTTTTACTTTTAGACAGCTCATAAAACATAAAAGTGGTCACAAACCAAATAAGGAGTAGCCACATCCTCTTTTTAAAGGCATAAAATAGAGCAAAGGGCAGTAAAAGGCTCCATGGCAGAAAATTGAAAAATAGCTTGTGGAAATAGTAAAGGGAGGATTCTATATGGTCAAATGCATTTGTATATCTTGTAATATTTTGTCTGAAAATAAATTCACGGAAATATTCCTCACCTGCCAGGAAAAACCAGATAGATGCTATGCCTGCAGATACTATACAACCTACCACCATGGGTATGATAAATCTCTTTAGCCTTTTCTGAAATATGAGATAAAAAAACGTGGTCAGGCAGGGTAGGGCAAGGCCGGCAGGTCCTTTTGTGAGGATACCGAAAGCAGAAGGCATAAAGGATAATATAAATAAAATCCTCCTATCTTTACGGATGGCTAAATAGTTGAGATATACGGTGAGACCGATAAAGAATGCAAAGGTCATGTCCATGACAGATTCTCTGGCATTGGAAAGGAACTGGTAGTTTGTGGCAAGGACGATAGCAGATAAAAGACCGCATGATCTATCTACAAGCATGGTCCCAATGGAATAGGTAATGAGCATGAGAAGTAGTGCTGAGATTGCAGCAGGTATTCTGGATGCTGATTCATCTAACCTGCCTTTTATCTTGGCGGTCAAAGCTATCATCCAGGGGTAAAAGGGTGGTTTTTCCAGATAAGGCCTTCCGTTCAAATAGGGATGGATATAGTCACCCCTTTCCATCATCTCCCTGGCCATTATTGCCTGTCTCGGCTCATCAGGGTCCCAAAGGGCAATACCGCCCAGATTATTGAAAAAAAGCAGGTATGCAATGGAGAGTATTATTATGACCTTCATTTTTCCTTTGTTTTTTTAACGAACTTTAAATCTAATGTTTATATGCTAATACGGAGGATTTTTCAAGTATCTTATGCAGATATTTTATTTTTTAATAAAAAAGCGTCCCCAGGGGGCTTTGAATACCCTTTGAACTAATATTATCAATCTTTTAGAAATATCAAAGAACCGAAATAGAACCGACTTATAATTTTTTCTTCTCAATAAATCCAACCACATATAAAAAGAAACAGGCTCTTTCGAGCCTGCTAAAAGGAGGGTTATGGAATTAGGGGGTAATGACTAAATATTTTCCTTTAAAGTATTAGTTATTTTATTCAATCTTTCTGTAAGCGAATTATACTTATCTACTATCTTTGCAAGGTTTGTAAGAGAATCTATATCGGAAGATGCTTGCAATTCAAGTATCTTTGCATTCAATACCTTTACTGCCATTACAATTTTTGCCACGTTTTCCTCTCTTGGAAGTATTACTCTTGCGATGACCCTCTGGCCCTTTGTAACCCTCTGGGCAAGTATCATTTTAGCTTCTTTGGTATCATTTAATTCTCTCCAGTTTTTAGGTTCAAATCCGTAAAGCCTTGGGACGTATTCTCTTACTTCTTCCCAAATATCCTCTGCAAGTTTTTTAACTTCTTTCATCTTTTCTATAGCAGTTTCAGCAGAGATCCTAAACCCAACAGCCCTTTTGATATTATTCACCGCCCTGTCAAACTCAACAAGAGCATTT
>Ga0067045_1003792_pt1 | contig 17539 bp, 21 predicted proteins | sample TerdegcTABiofilm_FD_59184 | JGI IMG/M metagenome (GOLD analysis project Ga0067045, IMG submission 59184) | Combined Assembly of (Gp0054472, Gp0054536) Wastewater bioreactor microbial communities from Singapore -Terephthalate degrading... | reverse complement strand
GGTGCCCTGGAAGCCGCGCCATTTCAGCCTGTGCGGGAAAATCTCGTCCGCCCAAGCCCGAGCGTCTTCGGGGGAGGTCCCGTGCGGCAGGCTCATATCCGCCCCCTCCAGGAGGCCCGGATTGCCGCCTCGTCCGGATCAAGGGGAAAGAGCCGCCCCTGCTCCCCAGGACGCGGAACCCTTGCGACGACCGGCTTTTCCACGAGGCGATACTCCGCGACCCGTGCGCCGCTTGGCGTGGCAATCATCTCCGAAACGATTTCGTGTCCTGCACGCCGCAATTCTTCGACACGTGCCGCGAGGCGAAAGCACCCGAACCGTTCCAGCGCCTCTACCGCCGTCAAGGTGTGCCCGGCTTCGAGGTGCGCGAGGATTGACTGGCGTTGTGTGCTGGGTCGTGATATCATAGACGCATCACCGCTTTCTCTTGCCCGCCCCTCGTTGCCGCGAGGGGTTTTTTATTCCCCAACCGCGAACCCGTCCGCGTCCCGAAGCGATTCCGGAGCGCGCTCAACACCTTCAACCAATTCGAAAAGGCGGAGGTCGAAGCAGCAGCGCCGTATCCTCGCGATGGTCCGCACGTCCGGCTTCGTGCCCAGGAGATCCGCTCGCCACACGAGACGCCGCGAGTCTTCGTTGATGTAAATCTCCTTCGCCCCGAGGAGGAGCGCTTCCTGGATCATGGACTCATCGACGGCGTGCCCCTTCCCCCCGAGGACACGGAGCCGGTCCTTGCTTCGCTCGTGCTTGACCAGCACCTCGCCGCGGAGTTCGAGCACGATCTTTCCGCGATTGCCGTCCCACTGCTTCCGGAGCATCCTTTTCATAGGATTTTTCCTTTCTCCCGGCTCGCTGCCGGGAAGTTTTTGCGCCGTTTCCCCGCTGCAACGGGAGAGCGGTGTTTTCTATTCCGCAAGCCGTGGCATCCCGCATTCATCGAACAACACATCAACGGGAGTTCCGAGCGCGTCGGCAATCTTCTCGCGCTGCGGCACTGTCGCCCGGTAGAACCCATTCGCGATCTGATAGACAAGCGTCCTGTTCCCGCCGAGCTGCTTGTGGAAGGCGTGAACAGTCATGCCCTTCTCCGCGAGGCGCTTCCTGATGACGGTTTTCATCGGTCCACCCCTTTCTCTACGAATCTCCGGTTGTCACACGAAGGCTCTTCGCTCTTGTCTGGTTCCCGGCTCGCCACCCTTGCGCCCGGGGTGGCACGGTGCATATTTCGTTTTGATGCTTGCATTATGGCGTGCAAGGATGTACAATAATAGACGTTTGAACGGCAGCTAAGAGAGGTTGATCCAAGTGCCCAAAAAGCGGGAGAAGTTGAAAAGCCGTCTCAATGACAACGTGCTTCTTCAGTGGTATGCGGCTTCCGACGGAGTGGAGGTCGTACCCGAGGGGCACGTTCGACAGGGAGAGCCAACGACACTCCAGGATGGGAATGTTGTTTTTTGGGATGCGGTGAAGTACGTCTCCCGCTCCGGATTCCGCGTCAGCGATGCCCGGAAAATCATCATCCCCAGGGGGACAAAATCGGAGCAGCGGATAATCAGAAAGGACGATGCGCCCGAGCTGATAGCCGATCTTCTGGAAGCGCGAACGACGGAAGACACAGTCTGTCTCACTGAGAAATGGGGACCGCTGCGGGAGTGGGAAGAGGTGCGGAATCCGCCTGCTCATCCCATGCCGATCATGTGCGATTCGGTCGATGAGTGGTTGGATCTGTCTTTTGCTGTGGATGCCGCACTGAGCCTTCATAGCAGTATCATTGAGAAAGATTCGTCTCGACACTTGGAAGCCTCATCGGATGGAAAGGACTTTGCCTTCCGTCGCGGAGACTGCTACATGTCAATCCCGGCGAGGGGTCGAGAGGGTGAATCGGACCAACTCTTGGCGCGGCGCGTGTTGGCGAGTGTTCTACAGGAAAACATGCTTCGACATACGTCCTTCAGGACGATGTACGCGGTTCTCCCGAGCGGTCAGATAGGCGCGTTCCCGGAGGCGGTCAATTTGATCTCTCTTGTATGGAAGATAGTCGAGTCTGTCCAACCATCGATACTGGACATGCCGCCGATCAGCGACTACAGCCTGCACCGATGTCGATATTGCCACGTATGGGATCTCCGAGACGGTCACGAGGATGACGTAGTTCCGGAGCCCATGTGCCAGGACAGGCATACCGGTGAGTGGTATCACGACAGATGCAAACGGAATTTTGAGGATGAGCAGCGGCGGATCAAAAATGCGGCGGACGAAGGGAGGGAATACCGACCACGGCGGGGATCGCAGAAGCCCGGTCCGACGTGGTACAGGGAGCGGGAGAAACGCAAAAAGGGCTCCCTCTCGGGAACCCAGTGATTGCAAGGCACGGGGGACAAATGTAAGGTTTGGGAAAATGCGCGTTTTTGAAATCCGCACCAAAAAACGAAGCTGGAGGTGATGTGGAAGCTGTGTTTGCAAGGGATTGGGGGAAATTTATTCTTCCTGCTGATTACAAGTCAGCTGCTCTACCTACTGAGCTACACCGGCGTGACGAGCATGTATTATAGCTTCCCTGACGGGAATGTCAACAAGAAAAATGCCTCCGTGTCTTTCCGGACGGAGAGCATCCCGCTGCTATATCCCTCGCGACAATTTCTCCAGTTCATGCTCTTCCAGTCCGAGGCGGTAGACCATGCGATCCAGCTCCGTACCCGAGGGGCGGTTTCGATACTCCTCCGCAAGCTCCATGACCATGAGACGAACGGCACGAAGACGGCGATGTGCCTCGCGAAGTCGCTCCAGGTCGCTTTCAGCAAAGGGGCGGGAGGGTTTCTCCCTGGGTTCTTCCTGCTGCCATCTCGGCTTTGTCATACACTCACGCTCCGAAAGGGATTCCTCTACAGAGGGAACGCGACGAGAGCAAGGGACAGGGGCTTCTCTCTATTTCGTTTTTCCCTCGAAAGCATCGAGCCCGACAGCGAAGAGAAGATCCGCATAGCCCGAGTAGGCGTCGTAGACGGCGTCCACGAGAGCCGTCCTGGCACTGTTCAGGGCGAGGCGGGAATCAAGGACGTCGATATTCGTCCCCACCTGGGCGGTATAGCGTTTCAATGCCATGCGGTAATCTTCTTCGGCGCTGAGGAGCTGATCCTGAGCCACCTGGATACGCACTTGCGCGGAGGCGAGATTGAGTTGTGCCGTGGACACCTCAAGGCTGACCTGTCGCTCCATATCGGTCATGTTATGGAGCAACTCACGACTCGAAGCCCGAGCCTGTTCCACTCTGGAGCCGACCTCTCCGGAATCATACAGGCGCCACTGTGCCACGAGCATCACTTTCCAGTCGTCATCCTCGGGAAAGAAGGAATCTCCCGTGCGTGTCACCTCTCCCTGAAGCGACACCTGCGGCCGCGCCTGCCCCGCTGCGGCGTCGGCATAGGCAAGGGCCGCGTTACGGAGATGCGCCATGGCGAGGAGATCCGCCCGGGAAGCAAGAGCCAGCTGCTCGAGATTCTCCGGAAGGGGGGATGCGACGTAATCGCTCTCGGGCTCCTCCAGTTCGTAGGGCGGGCGAAGCTGCGCCCCCGTGGCCCGTTCAAGGGCCTTCCACATGACGTCCACCGTGTTGAGGGCACTTATGCGATCCAGTTGGGCGCTGGACACCGCCACCTGGACACGAAGCACTTCGTTTTTCGCCACCACGCCATTGTTATAAAGCGCCTCCACCTGACGAAGATGCTCCTGCGCCAGAAGAAGCGCCTCTTCCGCAACCTTCAGCTTGGACACGGCGCGCTGCAAATTGAAGAAGTTTTTCCGGACACTGTTCTCGACGGACTGAAAGGTGCGAACCTCCTCGGCCCTGGCGGAATCGACTTCGAATTCCGCAGCTTTCCTGTTCGCCCGGAGAGATCCTCCCGTATAGAGAAGCTGCGTCAACCGCAGACCCGCCGCATAGGTTTTCTCGTATCCCAGGGGAACGATACCGATGGGGACACCCGTTCCGGGATCAAGTGCCTTCGTCGTAGGGATGTCCTTCACCTGAGAGTATGAAAGCACCGCATCCACTTTCGGGCCGAACCCCGCCTCCACTTCCCGCAACTTCGCCTCGACCCGAAGCACTTTCTCCCGGGCAGCGGAGAGAAGTGGGTGCTGCTCCTTCGCAATCGTCATGGCCTTCTCCAGAGTCAGAACCGGCGCATCGGCAGCGAAGGCGACCGCCCTCCCCCAAACGAAGAGATAGGCGCAACACAGCGACACCATGAAAACTCGTTTCACGTTCTCGCACCCTTTACCAGGCACTCTCGTTCGCCTCCTCCAAGATACTGCGGCAACACCCCGGACAGAATAGCGGACCATATGCGTTTAGCCCTGTCCGTGTCCTTCCGGAGAGCCAACTGGAGCACCACGCCGTCAAAAACAGCATCCACGATAAAACCCAATTCCCGAAGTTCGCTTCGTTTGCCGCGAACCTCCTCTGGGAAACAGCGTTCCATGTGATCACAAAGACGTTCTACCACACTGTCCGGAAGCTCCCTCAAATGTGTTTCCAGCTCCTCGTTTCCACGGAGTCCCTCGCCGAGGAGATTGATCCAGAACCGGAGGGTATCCGCGTTGGTCATGTACTCTTCGATGACAGCTTCTCCCTGGCAAATGAGGAAGTTCAGAAGCCCCTTCCGTCCGTGTTCTTTTGTGGGTGTGAAGAAGGCTTCGACTTTTCGCACTTCCCGGTCGGCTACTTCCATATAAAGGGCAAGCTTGCTCGGGAAATGCCAATAAAGCGCGCCCTTGCTCAAGCCTGTCGCTTTTACGAGAGCCTCCATGCTCGCTCCACCAAAACCCTTTCTTGCGAAAAGTTTTCTGGCTTCCACGAGAATCAACTCTTTCGTGTCACTGCCGGTTCCCCCAACGGACCTTCCGCGTACGTCTCCATCCATTCCCGCACACCTCCGTATCTCGGAGGATTCTCCGTGGTTCAGCCTACCAAAGACCGTTCGGTCTGTCAAAGCGGAACGAGATGGCGCAGGAGAACGCGTTCAGCGGCTCCCCGCCTAAGGAGAAGAAAACGGCGCGACGAAGCGTCGCGCCGTTGAGCGAAGTACACGGATATCCACCCGCACACGGTGTTTCCATGAAAGAAAAGACGATTACCGCTTGGAGTACTGATGCAGTCCCCGGGCACCCTTCTGACCGTACTTCTTGCGTTCCACCATGCGAGGATCACGAGTGAGCAATCCTGCCCGCTTGAGCGCCGGACGCAGATCCGGGTTGAGCTTGAGGAGTGCTCTGGCGATCCCCAGACGCACAGCGCCGGACTGTCCCGTCAAACCGCCCCCGTGAGCGCGAACGAAAACATCGATTTTCCCTTCGACATTCGCGATCTTCAATGCCTCCAAGGCATGAATCCGCCATTGGCTCCTCGGGAAATAGTCGTCCATCGTCCGTTCGTTCACAAGAATCTTGCCCTCTCCAGCACGGATCCGAACCCTTGCCACAGCGGTCTTTCTTCTTCCGGTACCCCAGTGGTACGTCATCGGAACATTCATCCCCTTCTCCCCCCTTTACGCGTCCATTGTCTCGGGCTTCTGCGCCGCGTGGGGATGAGCCGTCCCACGGTAAACCTTGAGTTTCCGAAACATGCTGCGGCCGAGCACGCTCTTGGGAAGCATGCCTTTGACGACCCGTTCGAAGAGGCGTTCCGGCTGCTGCTTGAGCATTTCTCCCATGGGAACGGATTTGAGACCGCCGCTGTAGCCGGTGTACCGATGCACCATGCTCCGCTGCGCCTTCCTCCCCGTAAGCAGAACTTTGTCTGCGTTGATCACGACGACGAAGTCACCACAATCCACATGGGATGTATAGGTCGGCTTGTGCTTGCCCATGAGAACTCTCGCCACCTTGACAGCAAGACGGCCAAGAGGTAGTTCCGCTGCGTCCACCACATACCACTTGCGCTGGACCTCCTCGCGCTTGGCCATGAAGGAACGGCTGCCGATCATCGAACCTCACTCCTTCTCAAAATCAGAACATCGCTTACGCGAACATATGTACCGTCACAAAAGCAACGGTTATTCTAGAAGAGTTCCTTCGACACTGTCAAGAAGGAGATTCGGAGTACCGTGGGGGGGGACTCCTGTCACACAACCCGCATGTCGGGAACGGCTTCTTCCGCAGGAACACTCGAAGACTCGTGGAACTCTATGATAAAAACACGGGTTCCCACCAAGGGGGAATCCGGGTCTTCTCTTCTCCGCCATTTTGCCGGCTCCGCTCAATGAACCACTAAAGAACCCTGCGAAGTCGTGGGTTCTCCTGGCGTCCGGGCACCCGGCCCCGTTTGGCGATGGGACGACCGTCCACTTCTTTCAGATCCATGGTCATGTCCCGGGGAGTGGCATGGGTGATGTAGCTTCCAACCCCGAAAACATCGGCGCCGCAAGCCGAGAGAAGACGAATTCTCTCGGGCGTGAGTCCTCCGGAAACGATGATCTTCACATGGGGGAAACCCGCTCCGTCGAGACGTCGCCTGATCTCATCCACGAGACCCGGGGTGACACCACCCCGCTCGCCTGGCGTGTCGAGACGGATCCCGGAGAGGCGATCACCAAGGGCAGCGGCGATGCGAAGCGTCTCCTCCGCCTCGTCCTTGAACGTGTCCACCAGCACGATCCGGGGCTCACCCCCGGGAAGACTTTTGTCGTAGACCTCGGCGATGCGCAGCGTATCCCCCGCCACAAGAATGGCCGCATGGGGAATGGTTCCCTTCGGAACGACGCCGGCAAGCTTTGCCCCGAGAATGCAACTGGCACCGTTACATCCTCCGGCCACGACAGCGGCACGCTCCATGACGGAGGAAACCGCCGGATGCACGTGCCTGGCGCCGAAACAGAGAACGCTCTTGCCTTCGGCGGCCTCAACGCAACGCCGGGCAGCCGTCGCCCATCCGGTGGAACTGCACAGCATGCCGAGAATGACCGTCTCGTACATGCCGAAGGCACCGTACGAACCGGAAATCCGACAGACCGTCTCTTTCGGGCAAAAAGTCGCCCCTTCTTCAAGTGCCTCGACAACGACACCCTTGTCCCGAAGAAGGCGAACGACCTCGCCGATCCCCGCGAAAACTCCCTCTTCCCGGGCAAAAATCTCCGCCGTGACAGGGGTTTCAAGGAGGCCGCAGGCGCCAAGCACATCCCTGGTCTTTACGAAATAGACATCCGTCGTGTGCCCCGCGAAGATTTCCTCGTGGGTGGCACTGTACAGTCTTTCCGGCGCAACCTGGAGGCGCACTACATCTTCTAGGGAATCAAGACGGTCCGAGAACACGGAGGAACTCCTTTACTCTCGCCTTCAACCGGCGAGAAAGACGAGAACCAGAGAGGTCGCCATGAAAATGGCGCAAAGAACGACACTCAGCTTTGTGAGCGTCGTAAAACGCTGCCACTGCCCGCCGGAAGCATCGGCCTGAGTTCCCCCTCCGAAAATGCCCGAAAAACCTCCCGTTTTCCGCTGCTGCAGCAACACGGCTCCCATGAGAGCCACACAGACCACGATATGAAAAATACTCAGGAGAACCTTCACTTTCCCCTACCCCCTAGAAAAAATCACGATTGGACGCAAGAAGTCATTCTAGCACAGTCCGAGTAAAAAGCATATCCTTCATGCGGAATACCGCCCGGGCTCTGTGGGAAATTCGAGCTTTCACGTCGTCTCCCAAGATGCCGAAACTCTTTTCGTACCCGTCGGGGATGAAGACCGGATCATAGCCGAATCCGTCTTTTCCTTCAGGAGCGTGGGCGATATGCCCCGTGCACACGCCGCGGGAGAGGAAAAAGCGCCCTTCCTTCGGAAAGTAGCAGGTCAGCGCCGCGACGAACCGGGCCCGTCGCACCTCCTGTCCGTCGAGGCGCCGCAGAAGCCACGCGATACGTTCCTCGTCGGAAGGGGCGATCCGCGCCGAGAGAAGCCCAGGTTCCCAGGCAAGAGCCTCCACCTCCAAGCCGCTGTCATCCCCCAGGGCGGGCAAGCAAAGCTCTTCCGCCCACGCCCGGGCTTTCAGCAGAGCGTTGGCACTGTAACTGTCCCCTGTCTCCTCCACGGCAAGAGCGGAGAAGTCTCCGCCGAACAGGAGTTCCACGGGAAAATCCTGAAAAAGGAACCGCATCTCCTCGAATTTCTGTCTGTTCCGGCTCGCAAAAACAATGCGCCTGGTCATGAACGAAAAGGCACCCGTTCTTCCGTCGTCAAGGCGAGAGCGTTCTGCTGCAGTGCAATGAGCGACAGGATGCTCCGCTCCGTCGCGACAAGGAGTTCCTGAAGATCGTTCTTCGAGAAAGGACCTGTCTCACCGGTTCCCTGGATCTCCACAAATTCTCCGGCCTCCGTCATCACTACATTGCAGTCCAGATCGGCGCGACTGTCTTCAGCGTAACACAGATCCATCAACAGGGCACCGTCCACCTTTCCGGCACTCACGGCTGCGATAAAATGGCGCAGCGGAAGAGTGGCAAGCATCCCTCGATCCCGAAGAGTTCGAAGTGCATCCACAAGTGCGACGAATCCCCCCGTTATCGCCGCCGTTCGTGTTCCGCCATCGGCCTGCAGGACATCGCAATCCACGACGACAGTCCTTTCGCCCATTGCGGAAAGATTCACTCCGGCGCGCAGAGAGCGTCCGATGAGACGCTGAATCTCGCTGCTCCGCCCTCCAACGCCGCCACGGACGGCATCACGAACAGTACGCGTCGCAGTCGCCCTGGGAAGCATGGCGTATTCGGCGGTAACCCAGCCGCTTCCGCTTCCTCGGAGAAAGGGGGGAACCTTTTCCTCCACCGAAGCCGTACAGAGAACACGCGTCTCGCCGAAGGAAATCAGCGCGGAACCCTCGGCATAGCGGTTGACGTTCCTCTCGATCGTCACGACCCGCAGGTCGAAAGGGCCTCTCCCGTCATCCCGGAACATGGAGACTCCCGGCTTGTTCGTGTCGCACACGCCCGCACCCCTCCCTCTCCGTCACGACGACGGAGCGAGAGTCCACGGAACGGTGAGATCCACGGGCTGTCGATCCGTCGCTTCCTTGCCGTTCACAAGAATACGCACCTGGGACAGGGGCGGAAAACCCTCCGTAACGGTTCGGACAAGACCGGTCATGACGAGAGCCCCCTGTTGGGAGGGCAACGCCTTCACGGCTGTGAGAAATGCATCGCTCACGTCGAGATACAACATGTCTCCGGCGCGGAAAACATGCAGAACACGCAGCGTGTCCCCCGCTCCGTTCTGCCCGCGAAGCGGTTCGAGCGCCACGTCGAGAACCTGTCGCAGGTCTTCCTCCAGAACACCGGGAACCAGGGGCACTTCCTTCTGTGCAAGCCCTTCCGCCCCCATCACGTACGCTTTATAGACCGTTCTGCGCACGGCCACGTCTTTGCTCGTCACATCCTGCTCCATGAGTGCCTTCACTTCCGCGGGAGTCTGCACGACGTCACGTTGTGCCAGGAGGCCTTTCTTGTCGATCCATTTCAGCCCCCCGCTGGCCACGAGATATCCCACACCGAAGCAGATGACCGCAAGAGATGTCCATGCGAGAAAACGAAGCGGCCAAGGGGCTTTCCGCGGCGCCTCCTCGCGATGGTCTGTTCCTCCCGAAGCCCGGCGGGGCGGGGGTGGGAGCAGGATTCCCTCTTCGTCCTCCTCTTGCCATTTCTCTTCCCTGTCGTTCATGACGCTCCCTCCGATTCCATCAAGGCCCTTCGTCGCCTTTTCCAAAAGGTCTCCCGTCGATTCCGCCGCATCACTCTCGCAGTAAGCATCACTTGGGAGGGATGTAGGCGACGATTCCCGACACGAGCGAATCCGCGATTTTCTCCTGATAGGCGTCCGTGGCGAGACGTTTCGCTTCGCTGCGCTCGGTGAGAAATCCCATCTCCACCAAAACCGAGGGCATTCCCGCACCCCGAAGAACGAAAAACGGAGCCTGTGCCACGCGGCGCATGGGAAGCCCCCATTTTTCTCCGTGGCGGAAAAGCACCTCGGCGAAGGACATACTCTCGGAGATTTTCGCGTTCTGCTGCATGTCTCCGAGGATATGAAGCAACATCTGCGTCTTTTTGTCCACCGCTTCCTTGCTCTGCATGCCCTCGCCACCCAGCTCGCGGTTCTCGAAAAGCGCCAGCTTCATTGCGTCTTCGTCTGTGGGAAGAGCCATGATGTAGATTTCCATTCCCGTGGCATGGCGCCCGGGAGGAAGAGCGTTCACGTGAAGGCTCACAAAGAGATCCGCATCGGCGTTGTTTGCGATGTCCGTCCGCTCCTGGAGTTTGAGATACACGTCCGTTTCCCGGGTGAAACGCACGTCGTATCCTTTATCCCGCAGTTTTCGACCCAATTTGAGAGCCACTTTGAGATTGATGTCCTTCTCCCGTAGCGCATTGGCCACCGCACCGGGGTCCTTCCCTCCGTGACCGGCGTCAATGACGACAAGAGGTCTGGATCTGGTCGTACGCCGGGATGGCTCCGGCGATGCGGGATCGGCAACGGAAAGAGGCGACCGCACCTGGGACTCCGTCTCCGATGGCACAGGCGGAACCGGCGTGGCAAGCGAAGGCGGTCGTGTCGCACCGGCACCCCCCATGCCGAAATCCAGGACAAAGCGAGGCGGGTTCGAGAGGGAAAAGGACTTCACCTCGGAAAACGCCCCCGCTCCGGAAGGTCGTGAAAAAACACAGAGAAGATCCTTGCCGCTCCGGGAGAGCACAAGGGAAAGCTCCTCTCCGTAGGGGGACGTCCCGCCCTGGATCTTCCCGGCGGCGATTCCTGGAAAACGGACTTCCACCGTGTCCCCCTTGCGGGAAACCAGGGGAGCGATGTCCGAAACGAGATCGAAGACAACCCGAACGCTGTCTCCCTCCCGCCACCAGCGGATGCGCTCCACTCCGCCACCGGCGGAGGGGGCCTCTCCCTCCGCCGGTGATTCCGAAGGAGAAGGCGTCTTCATACCCAATTCTTTTCTCCATTCCTCCAAAACCCGGGAAGGCGCTCCTTCCGACAAAGCCTCAGGCTGTACAACCGGAGACGGGGCAAAGGGCTTTTCCTCCTCCACCGTCCCCGTTCCGGCCCAACGAAGCCCCGTCGCCCCTCCGGCAAGACCGAGGAGTCTGTTCAAAAGGACCAGCGTTCCCTGGGCCTCTCCCCACCACGTTCCGTCCCGAACCAGTGGAGGATGACGTAACGGCTGTATCTGCCCGTTCAATCTCGCCACGGCCGCATCGGAGACGAATTCCAGACTCTTCCCGTCTTTGGAGAGGAAGAGACTGTCCCCTTTTATCGACACAGAGCACTCTATCAGTTTTGCCACGCTCTCCAGTGAGACAAAATCACCGGCCTTCTCGGCACGCACAGGCACAATACCCAGAAGGACGTTCCCCTTCCAGAGCTTTCGTCCCTCCTGCGCCGAGGCGATATCCGACGACATGCCTCCGGAAATCACGCCGAGACAGCAAAACAGCACCCAGAAAAAAATACCTTTACGAACCTGCGACCGAAACATCCCGCACCACCAGAGAACACGCTCCTGTACTTCCGAAAAACTTGAGATCCTCTCCTACGGCAACGATTCGCTCAAGGAATTCCAAGAGATTGCCCGCCATGGTCACACCCGCGAAAGGTTCGGCGAGAGAACCTGCCCGAATCACCACGCCTTTTGCCCCCAGGGAGAATTCGCCGCTCACCGTGTCCACCGTATGCAGCCCGAGCAGTTCCGTCACGTAGAGACCCTGCCGCGCATCCCGAAGGAGCGCCTCCAGGGACGCCACACCAGGGAGGAGAAAGAGATTTGTCGCTCCTACATCGGGCACGGAGGAGATGCCTCTCGTTCCGTTGCCGGTACTCCGGACACCGTCTATTCGGGCGCTTCGCAGGTCGTAGAGAAAGGCGGCGACACGTCCCCGGTCCAACAGAAGCGTGCGCCCCGTGGGTATCCCCTCCCCGTCGAAGGGGGCCGTCCCCAGCTGCCGCGGAAGGCGCCCGTCGTCCACGATGGAAAGGCAGGGAGGCGCCATCACCGATCCCATCTTCCCCTTGAGGAGGGATCTTCCCTTCTGTACATTCGAGGCGAGGAAAAGCTCCCCCAGTTCGTCCAGGAGGGCAGCCGTCACCTCCCGGGAAAGCACCAGCGTGTATTTTCCCGTCGGCACCGGACGTCCGCCGAGGGTCCTCGCGGTATGTTCCACCGCGAGAGCCGCCACCGTTTCACTCCGGAGATCCTCTAGAAAACGGAGTTCTTCTCCGGAACCGCCCATCTCCATATCCTCTCCGTCCTGCATGACCAGAGTCACACCGCATCCCACGCCGGTGCCCCGATGCCACAAATGGGAGCCGTTGGTGTTCGCGTAGAAGGATTCTCCCCAGCCGTCGTGCCAGAAAGCACTGCGAACCGAAACGATCCTGGGGTCTTTTTCCGCCACCATGGCATGAAGTCGATGTGCCTCCCGAAGCCGATCCTCTCTTTTCAGCGCGTAGACCGCTGCATCCTCCACGTCCAGATTCGGCGCGTCGCATTGGTCGGGAAGATCACTCAGACCCACATGAGGATCCGCAACGGAGGTACGGGCATTGTGGACACTCCATTCCGCAAGGGATTCCATCATCCTCCGGTCAAGACCGTTCACGAAGGCGACGCCCTGGCGTCCGTCGGAGAGGAGCGACCGCAATCCTATGCCGCAGGACAGCCCCGAAGAGTCTTCCTCGATTTCCCCGTCACGGAGAGAAAGGCTGCTTCCCACACCGGCGACATAGAACACATCCGCTCCCCCCACATCGGGATAACGCTTGGCCTCGCCAAGAAGCCATCCGGCTATCGACTCCACGTCCTGACGACGAGCGATCTCTCTCACGAAGGACGAGCCTCCTCGAGAATAACTGCCGCTGCCTTTCGCACATCCGCCTCGTCGACGTCGAAATGTGTGACGAGCCGGAAACGTCGGGGCGAGGTGGGATTGAAAACGACTCCCCGCTTCCCGCACCGCTCGGCGATTTCCTTAGCCCCGGGAAGGGAAGGCGAAAGCGACACGTACACCATGTTCGTGGGCTTGGCACAGGATTCCACGTCCATTCCCCCCTCGCGGAGCAATGTCGCGAGGAGAGCGGCGTTCCCATGATCCTCGGCAAGCCGAGAAACCATGCGCTCCAAGGCCACGATCCCGGCGGAGGCGATCACACCCGCTTGGCGGAGACCGCCGCCCAGGAGTTTTCTCCAGTGCCTTGCCTGGCGAATAAATTCCTTCGAACCGCAAACCACGGAACCGACGGGAGCACCCAACCCCTTGGAAAGGCAGAGTTGCACCGAATCCACGGCGGCGGTGAATTCCTTGACGTCCACCTTCCAGGCCACTGCGGCGTTGAAGACCCGGGCGCCATCGAGGTGGACAGCCAGACCGGCGTCGATGGCGCAGCGTACGAGTTCGCCATAGGCAACCGGATCCACCGCATTTCCTCCCTCGCGGTTGTGGGTGTTCTCCAGACAGAGGAGTCGGGCCGGTGCGAAATGGACATTTTCGTCCCGACATAGCGCCCGAACGCATTCCGTCGAGGGAAGGCCTCCCGTATCGTCCACGACAAGGGGCATGACACCTCCCAGAACGGCAAGGCCCCCTCCCTCGTAATTGTAAATATGGCATTCCTTGCCCACGATGGCGCCGTCACCCCGGGCACAGTGGGAAAGGAGAGCCACCAGATTTCCCTGGGTACCGGACGTGACGAAAAGCGCCGCTTCATGCCCCGTGAGACCCGCAGCAAGTTCCTCGAGTCGCCGGACCGTCGGGTCCTCTCCGTACACATCGTCTCCGACTTCGGCGGCACTCATGACCTTGCGCATTTCCTCGGTAGGGCGGGTAATCGTGTCACTCCGCAAATCTATCATCATACGTCGCTTCCTCCTCTCGAAGAGCCCGGAAACGGGGGCTCTTCTTGCCTTTCGTCCCAACCCGCTCCGATGCCCCCGCACGTCCCCGTGTTTGCGAAAAACACGACAAGGCGAAGCACAGCACAGGAACGGGCGATTTTCTTACATCACGATGCCGAGTCTCGCCCAGGGAAGCAGCGCATCCTCGACCGTCACGCCCAGGGAAACTCCGGGACGGTTCGCGCCGTGAAAATCGGACCCGGCAGTGACGAACAATCCGTATTTCGCGGCCAGGCGCATAAAATCATACATCTCCCGGGCTGTATGGTGCGGAGAAACGCATTCAAGACCCCAAAGCCCCAGGTCCGTCAGATCCCTCAACAGGCGTTCGAACTGCTCCTCCGGCAATTCGGTCTGCCCGGGATGAGCCAGCACCGCCACACCGTTACATTGTCGAATCATAGCAATACTGGCCTCGGGCGAAAACTTCTCCCGAGGAACATAAGCCGGCGCCCCTCTTCCCAAAAAACGGCCGAAGCTGGAGCGCATGTCCTGCGCATACCCTTTCCGTATCAAGACTCGGGCGATGTGGGGACGCGCCACGACTTCCCCACCCGCCTCGCGCTCAGCCTCCTCCAGGGAGACGTCCATGCCCAATTTCTGCAGTACCTCGCAGATACGACGATTCCTCACGTCCCTCTGCACACGCAGATCTTGCAGTGCCTCCTCCAGCAAAGAACAGGAGGGATCGAATCGATATCCGAGGATATGCAGCGTAAACGGCGCCTCCGCGGAAAGTTCCACCCCGGTGATACCCCGGACATTGTACTTTTTGCAGGCCCGGAGAAACGATGAAAGTCCTTGGGTCGTGTCGTGGTCCGTCAAGGAAAGCACCGCCACACCGTGGCTCTTCGCCCTGCGAACGAGTTCTTCCGGCATCAGCGTTCCATCCGACGCCGTGCTGTGCGTGTGCAGATCGATCTTCACCATCCCGCAGGGCACCTCCACCTTCCCCTCCGTACGGTTCGAGAGATTGCCGGATAAGAGACATGGAAAAACCCCTTCCCGGCATACAGCGGCCCTTCGGAAGGGGAGCAAACTTCTCGTCGGCGTCAACATCTCACATCCCGCCGTTTTCCCAGGAACGGAAAACTACTTGGTCTTTCCGTCCTCCTCGGAAATTTCCGAAACCTCGAAAAGTGCTCCGAGGTCGAGAAGCACGATGAGTCTGCCATCTCCAGCCTTTGCAACACCGAGAAGATACTTTTTGTCCACGCTCGATTCCACCGAATCGGCGGACTCCACCTGCGCATCCGTGATATTGCTCACTTCACGAACGGCATCCACGAGGAATCCGAAAAGAATGTCCTCAAGCTCCACCACGACAATACGGGATTCACTGTTGATGCTCTGCGGTTCTCCTCCCATTTTCTGGGAGATATCCATCACGGGAATGACCGTCCCCCGGAGATTGATGACACCACGGACGAAATGAGGTGCTTTCGGAACACGTGTAATGGTTGGGGGAACTCGGACGATTTCCCGCACCTTGTTCACGTCAAGGCCGTAGTTTTCCTTGAATAGTTCGAAAACGAGGATGATCCGCTCGCGGCCGGAGGACGCCCCCTGTTCCTTGCCTCTTTTCTTCACATCCATGTCCACCACTGCAGCCATGCCGTTCCCCTCCCTTATGGGGCGACTTTCTTTTTGCAGAAAGATCCGACGCCCGCTGCCCTTCGATCCTATTGTACTATAGGTCGCGTGAAACGTCCTCGAAAAAAACACTCTGAGGTGGGAATCGCTGTCATGCCTTCCCTTTTTTCTAGGGAGTCTCTGAATAAGGCTGCGTCAGCCCCCGCAGGGCGCCTCGCAGAGCCTGATGCGACCCGAGTCAAGGAAAAGCGAAAGATCTTTGTTCAGAGCTTCCCTAGGGAATCTCTGAATAAGGCTGCAACAGCCCAGCAGGGGGCCTCGCAGAGCTTGATATGACCCGAGCCAAGGGAAAGCCAAAGGTCGTTCTTCAAAGCTTCCCTAGGTCATTCTCCTGATTTTCCCCTTGCTCTCCCTTTTTATCATTTTAATTTAATGGACAAAACGTGCTTTTTGCTGTATTTTTGAATTCCACTAATAAGGAAGGTGAGATCGCATGGAGGAACAGAGAGGCAGCGGAACCGAGCAGTTTCTCGATTCCTGCAGCAAAGTTACGGCACGACTCGTCGAATCGGTCTTTCAGACAGCTCAACTCGCCGGAGGAAACACTCCTGAAATTCGGGAACTTTTTCAACAGTGGCTCGATTTTCTCTCCTCCGACATCCTGTACAACCTGGAAAAAAATTCGGAGATCGACGTAAACAAAGAGGCACAGCGTATCGGCATTACGTCCTCCTCGCTTTTGACCTTGCTGGTCTCTTTGCACCGGCAGGGAAAAATCTGCATTGCTTCGGTCAAAGCCCTTCGGGACGATGCCGCGAACAGAGAACTCTGCCATTGTCTCATCGAAAAGGCCAAGGAGGAATAGCACGCCATGACGGATATCGAACTGCTCGAACAAAAGGCCCGACAGAACGCGGCAAAAGCCGAGGCAGGGATGTTCCCGTCCCCGGAAGCGTCTTCCGTGCCAGGATCCATTGCCTATCCGCTTCTTACTCCCGGAGCGACACCGGAGGACATCTCCCGACACTGTGACGAGGCGATCCAGAATGGCTTTGCCTCCATCACAGTACCGTTGAACTCCATTCCTCTCGCCGTGGAACTTTTGAGCGATTCCCCGATAACTGTGGGAACCATGGTGGGATTTCCCTTTGGATCAGTTCCGCTGCACATCAAGGAACGGGAGATTTTCTCCGCCATCGCTTCCGGAGCCCAGGAAATCAACGTCGTCGTCGACATCGCACCACTGCGTCAGGGAAAGAAACAACTCTTGTTCGAGGAAATGAAGACACTTCGTGAGATCACGGAAAAGAAACAACTCGTCTTCGTTCTTGAGGTTCCTTTCCTGAACGCTCTCGAGACGATCACCGCGGTCCGTCTTGCATCTATGGCACACGCTGATTTCGTCAGCACATCCTCGGGGTTTTTCGGCACTGCATCCATCGCCCACGCATCCATCCTCGCCTCGGCATCACCGGAAGGGCTTCTCGTGAAGACCGTCGGAGAAATCCGAACACTCAGACACGCACAGGCGCTTCTCTCCCTGGGAATAGCCCGTATCGAAATCCCCAAGGCGCCGGACCTGTTCCACACTGTCGCGGCTCGCTGAGAACACTGGAATTTTCATGGAGTTACGAAGCGCATGGAGGTGGAAGAGTTTCTGAAGGAACTCGAGACATCTCTGGGGTCTCTCGATTCCTGAAGGATATGTCGTCAGGGCGGGAAGCCGTAGGGAATCTCTGAAATAAGGCTACGTCAACCCCGCGGGGCGCCTCGCAGAGCCTGATGCGACCCGAGTCAAGGGAAAGCGAAAGGTCTTTATTCAGGGCTTCCGTAGGAGAAGAAACGGCATATAAAAAGAGATCCCGGAGATTTCTCTCCGGGATCTCTTCGATATTAGGTTTCTGGCAGTGACCTACTCTCCCACGGGTACCCCCCGCAGTACCATCGGCGCTGGAAGGCTTAACTTCCGGGTTCGGCATGGAGCCGGGTGTGTCCCCTCCGCCATGACCA
>Ga0067045_1003989_pt1 | contig 17550 bp, 11 predicted proteins | sample TerdegcTABiofilm_FD_59184 | JGI IMG/M metagenome (GOLD analysis project Ga0067045, IMG submission 59184) | Combined Assembly of (Gp0054472, Gp0054536) Wastewater bioreactor microbial communities from Singapore -Terephthalate degrading... | reverse complement strand
CGCCCCAGAACTCCTCGCTGCCGCCCAGCACGGTGCATCCCCACGCGAAACCCGCGTCCGCGAAGCGTCGGTCGAAGAAGAAACGCGGCGGACAGCCGGGGCATAAGAAACACGAGCGGCCGTTGATCGAGCATTGGGCCGATTATCGCGCCGGGAAGATTTCGCGGGCGGGCTTGCGGCGTCGGATGGGACCCGTCCGCCGCAACGCCTTCGCCTTCCTGACTCGCGCAGTCGAAGCTCATCTCGCCCACCAATTGGCCCCTTCATTGCTCCCCGGGGCGTGAACGGTTACGATAGAATCGGGCGTCGAGATCTTGAGTCTGTTTATGAAGGTCTTTTTCTGCGAGCGACGAATGCTTTCGAGGCGTTCCTGGAGAACCTCTTTATCGAAACGATGCTGGACAACGCGCAGTTCGCCGCGAGAAGGGTGGCCGTTCGTGTAGCCATCGCGTCTCGTAAGACGCTCTGGGAGGTACTACTACAGGGTGGTGACTATCTGGACTGGCTACCCTGCGGGCGAACGGAAGATCGCGCAAGAACGTTCCTGAGAAATGGACGGCCATTTACGGTACTGGACGATGGGGATCGGTCCAAGTTGAAGCAGTGCGTTTTCGTGCGTAACGCTATTGCACACAGCAGCCCTTTCGCGGCTGAACAGTTTCAGAGGAAGGTGATTGGCAACCTCAATCTACCGCCAAGGGAACGGACTGCTGCTGGATACCTCCGATCAGTCGCTCGGACAAGCCCGACTTTTGTGCGGTTCGAAATATATTTGTCCGATCTTGGGGACGTCTCAGCCAAAATCGCCAGGTGCCGTGAATAGGCTGGGATCGGGAATACGGTCGGATGGCACGCCCAGAGTCTTCGATGGGCGTGGCTTGGGTGCGTCGAAAGGCTTACTACGCCCTCGGGGCGTGCCAGCCGGCCCGCCAGAGCGTATAATGCGAGCGGGTGGAGACTTCGGGACCTGCGAGGGAGGATGTATGAGCAGCGTCGACATAACTCTGTCGATCCCCGAGGAGTCGCTCGTCGCATTGCGGGCGACCCGGGAGCACGTCGGCGAGGAATTGAGGCTCGCAGCGGCGATCAAACTCTATGAGCTCGGCCGTTTGTCCTCTGGGGCCGCAGCATGCCTGGCGGGCGTCCCGCGGCCGCTGTTCTTGATGAAGCTCGGCGACTACGGTGTCCCTACGTTTCGCTTGACCGAGGAGGAACTCCGCCGAGACACGGAAAATGCCTGAGGTCATTTCGGATACATCGCCGCTGCAATATCTGTATCAGACTGGGCTGCTCCATCTCCTGCCCGCTATGTATGACATGGTCACTGTTCCGGCAGCGGTGGTGAGTGAAATTGAAAAGGGGATTGAACTCGGCATCGCGCTGCCGCGAGTACGAGAGTTTCCCTGGATTCGCATCCGTTCTGTTGAGCACGGTCGGCTCCTTCCCTCGATGACCGACATGGGCGAGGGAGAACGCGAGGTGCTGGCCTTGGCCGTTGAGAGTCCGGACACTCTTGTCTTGCTCGACGATGATTGGGCACGCCGAGTCGCCGATCTTCTTCGAGTCAAGTACACGGGCACGCTTGGTGTTATGGTCAAGGTCAAGAAGCGAGGCTTGATCGCCGAGGTACGCACGTTTGTCGACCGTCTGGAGTCGCTTCACTTCCGCCTAGACTCCTCCGCACGGGCGCACATTCTACGGCTCGCGGGAGAATCCCCGTAGCGGGGCAGAGTCGCGGCCTCTCAGAGTCCGCAATCGGGCGTCAAACGTATGACGGCAATCCTCGGCATTTCGGCCTTCTATCACGACTCGGCGGCCGCACTGGTCGTCGACGGCGAGATCGTCGCCGCGGCCCAGGAGGAACGGTTCTCGCGCAAGAAGCACGACGACGGGTTTCCGCACCGGGCCATCCGGTATTGCCTGGAAGAAGGGAATCTGGAGCCGGGGGACCTGGACTACGTCGGGTTCTACGACAAGCCGCTTCTGAAGTTCGAGCGGCTCCTGGAGACCTACCTGGCCTTCGCCCCGGCCGGGTACCGCTCGTTCCTGAAGGCGATGCCCCTGTGGCTGCGGCGCAAGCTGTTCTTGCCGCGCGAGATCGACGCGGGACTGAAGGGCGGCTATCGGAAACGCTACGTTTTCCCCGAGCACCACGAATCCCATGCGGCCAGCGCTTTCTTCCCGTCGCCTTTCGACGAAGCAGCGATCCTCACGCTCGACGGCGTCGGCGAGTGGGCGACGGCGAGCTACGGCGTCGGCCAGGGCAACCGCGTCACCCTGACCCACGAGCTTCGCTTCCCCCACTCGCTCGGGCTGCTCTACTCGGCCTTCACGTATTTCTGCGGATTCAAGGTGAACTCGGGCGAGTACAAGCTCATGGGGCTGGCCCCTTACGGCGAACCGAAGTACGAAAAGCTGATCCTTGACGAGCTGATCGACCTGAAGTCGGACGGCTCGCTGCGGCTCGACCTGTCGTATTTCGACTACTGCCAGGGGCTGAGGATGACGTCGCGCAAGTTCGCGCGGCTCTTCGGCGGCCCGGCCCGCCGCCCCGAGTCGGCCCTGACGCAACGCGAAATGGACCTTGCGGCGTCGATCCAGAAAGTCACGGAAGAGATCATGCTCCGCGCTGCCCGGCACGTACACCGGCAAACGGGGATGAAGAACCTCTGCCTGGCGGGCGGGGTGGCGATGAACTGCGTCGGCAACGGCCGCCTCGTGCGCGAAGGGCCCTTTGAAAGGATCTGGATTCAGCCGGCGGCGGGCGACGCCGGCGGCGCGCTCGGCGTGGCGCTCTTCATTTGGCATCAACTCCTGGGGAAGCCGCGGGAAGCCGCCGCGGACGACTCCCAGCAGGGCTCCTTGCTCGGGCCGTCGTTCTCCGAGGAAGAGGTCCGCGGGTTCCTCGACGGCTGCGGAGCGAAGTACGCCTCGTTCGACGATGAAGACCGGCTGTGTGCCCACGTGGCCGATCTGCTGGCTTCGGAAAAAGTTGTGGGGTGGTTTCAGGGCCGGATGGAATTCGGGCCCCGGGCCCTGGGCGCCCGCAGCATCCTGGGCGATGCCCGCAGCCCGGCCATGCAGTCGGTGATGAATCGCAAGATCAAGTTCCGCGAGTCCTTCCGCCCCTTCGCCCCCGCCGTGCTCCGCGACCGGGCGTGCGAGTACTTTCAACTACAAGGAAATCAAGAAAGCCCCTACATGCTCCTGGTGGCGCCGATCGCCGCGGAGAAGCGGCTGCCGGACGACGGCCGAGCAACCTCGGGACTGGAGAAGCTGAAGACGCGTCGCTCGGTCGTGCCCGCCATCACCCACGTCGATTACTCCGCCCGCCTTCAGACCGTGGACCCGACACGCCATGGACGCTTCTACCGGCTCATTCGGGCGTTCGAGGCGAAGACCGGTTGCCCGGTCGTGATCAACACGAGCTTCAACATACGGGGCGAGCCCATCGTCTGCACCCCCGAGGACGCCTACCGGTGCTTCATGGCCACGGGCATCGACGCCCTCGTGCTCGAGAAGTTCGTGCTCCGCAAGGAAGAGCAGCCCGGGGTGCCGGAACACGTGGCCGACGACTACCTGTCGCAGTTCCCATTGGATTGACCCATGACCCTGCTGCCGATCGAATACAACCCGTCGCGACGGCAATTGGCCGTCTTCGGCGTCGTTTGGCTCGTAGTCTTCGGCGTTCTCGGCGGGGTCGCTTGTTATCAGGGCGGCTGGCCTTGGGCGACGGTCCTGTGGGCTGCGGCCGTGGCGGTGCCGGGGATCGGCTGGGTGTTCCCCGCGCTGCTGCGGGTCGTTTACGTCGGCATGGCGTGCCTGACGTTTCCCGTCGGCGTCGTGGTGTCGTTTGTCGTTCTGGCGGCCATCTATTACCTCGTGTTCACGCCGGTCGGCCTGCTGCTTCGGCTTTTCGGATACGACCCGATGCACCACCGTCGCGATGCCGGCGCCGCGTCCTACTGGGTCACCCGGGAGCCGGCCGAAGACGTCCGCCGATACTTCCAACAGTTCTGATACGTCATCGCAGGGTCTCGACCATGAGCGAAACACCCGAGACGGTTCAGCCGCAACAGGATCAGGCCGCCCAATTCGAAGAGCAGGCAGGTCAGGCGAGAACGGGCGTGGCCCGACAGTTCCTCGACTTCCTCTTGCACAACAAGAAATGGTGGCTCGTTCCCATCCTTCTCGTCCTGCTGCTCCTGGGAGTCCTGGTGATGCTTGGGGGGACGGGCGCGGCGCCCTTCATCTACACGCTATTCTGACCGAGTGGCGGCCGCGGCCCTGGGCAGGTGACCGCCCTCGATCAACCACGCGCCGATCGCGTCGGCCACGGTCTTCGAGAAGCCGGCCGCGTAATGGACTCGGTCCACGTACAAGGGCTCGTGCAAGCCCTCCTGCAAGTCGGCCAGCCACAGGAAATCGTTGCCCAGCCGCTTGTCGTCGAGGCGGGCCGCCATGCGGGCATAGCCGGGGGCCGCATACCGGTGTGGCAATGCCTCCCCCTCGCGCCCGGACAACACGCAGTCCGCGTCGCAGTGGTACGTCGCCGTGGGCTGCCAGACAAAGGCGCACGAGACGCCATAGGCGCCGGCGACCGCTTCAACCAGCCGCTTGTTGCGCAGGTAGCGTTCCAGAACCGCTTCGAGCATCGCGTGCTTGTCTTCGCCGACGGCGGCCGTGCCGGCGGCGTCCTCCATCCCCTGGTTTCCGGCTCCCAGCCGGGCCCGGAGGCCGCGCGCGAAACGAGCCAGCGCCGTCTTGGAGATCCATCGCTGCGACCAGTCGTTCGACTCCTGATCGACGAACTCCCGCATCGCCTGCGTCCAAGCCGGCTCGCCGGTGAAGTGATAGAATTCGTTCAGCCCGTCGACGAAGACGGCCAGCTCGGGGACGTGGCCGGAAAGGAGCAGTTCCTCGAAGAGAGCCCTCTCCTGGGCCGAGAAATACGACCCCTGGCCGAAGTTGTAGACGCGGACGCTCCGCGTCAGCCGCGGGCGGAGATACTCCTGAAGCTGCGAGGGGATCGTCTCCTCGTCCCGGATGCCGTAGCCGAACAACGTCGATCCGCCGAACATGAAGATCCGAAGGTCCTCCTTGTCCGGCGGCCAGGGCCCCTGGTTCAGGCCCGCGCGAAAGCCGGCCTCGTGAACGTTCACGTACTTCCCCGCGAACGGCGCCTCGCGGAACTGGGTGAACGGGTCGTAAACGACCCGGCGGCCCCACGTTTCACGCATCAACTCGCGGATTTCTGCCAGGCTCAGACCGGGATACACGGCCTTCAACCGTTCGTGGTAAGCCGAGGCCGCCGGGTTCGTTTCCGGAAACCACGCATCCTTCGCACGAAACAGCAGCGACAAGGCGGCGTTCAACGCAATCAGGAGAATCGCCGTGCTGCACAACATCAGCGCGCCCGACCGGTACAGCCGGCCCACGGCGTTTACGGCCCGGCGACGCCGGGAACCCGCCGGTCGATGCTGCTCCAACGCCTCGGTCATCCCCGTTTCTTCCATCATGCCCGCAAATTCGCTTCGGTCCCGGCCCCCCGTCGCGTCCTGCCCGGCCTCCGACACAAGCCTTCTCCAACTATAAAGCAACCTCAGCGTCGGGATCAAGAATGCCCTTCAAACGTATAGGCTCTGTCGATGGCCGATGTGTGTGTCGGCCGGGCCTTGACGGCGACGCGACGGCCGGAGAAGCTTGCCCTAGAACGGGAGGTCAAATCCATGGCGGATCTCAAGAGTCCTGCGGTGATTTGGACCAAGGGATTCCTCTTTCTATTGCTCGGCGTGCTGGGGTCGGTGCTGGTCGTGTTGCAGGCCCCCAGCGTCACGATCGTCTTGCTGCTTTTCCTGACGGTCTGGGCATTCTGCCGGTTCTACTACTTCGCGTTCTACGTCATCGAGCACTACGTGGACTCCACGTACCGGTTCGCGGGGCTTTTCTCGTTCTTGCAGTACGCGATTCGCAAGCGCCGCGAGAGGCCGAAGCGGTGATCCTGTCCAAACGCTGTCCTTGCCTGGAAGGCCTTGCCGCGTCCGCCGCGAGCTGTCAGAATTGGTTTTGGGGTTGATGAATCGGGGGGCCTCGTATCGTTCGAGGAGACTGACTGTGAACATCGACTTGCCCGCAGAACAGCAGACGTTCATCGACAACCTCGTTGCGTCCGGTCAGTTTGCATCCGAGAAGGAGGCAATCTGCGAAGCAGTGTGACTCCTGATCTCAAGGGAGGAGTTGAAACAGAAGATACGGGTTGGCATTGAGCAGGCCGACCTCGGCATGTTGACGGACCACGACACGGTGTTCGCCCAACTGCGAATGATGGCCGCAGCCCACCAGCTTGGGCCTGGGCCACGTCAGGCCCCTGTGTCAACCTGATTCTTGCCCCGTCTTCGCCCAACCGCTGACTCAGATGATTACCCGGCGGATGTACATCAACCGCGGCGTCGGTCATCTTCTCCGGGTCCGATTCAACGCGCGACCGGAAGTCACCGTATTCCGGTTGACCCGGGCATGAGCTTGCCCTACACAACGCCTTCCCGGTGGTCACCGTCCCCGGATATGCCAGCGGTCGGCGTCGATCGCTTGCCCGTCGGCGCGGTCGAACAGGGCGCGGAGCGCGTCTGGCTCGATCTTGGCAGTGAAGTAGTGGGCGGTCCCGTCGGCGAGGCAGGCCAGGAAGCCGTCGGCCTGGAGTCCGACGAGGCCTTGGACCGGGTCGTTGGGGTCGGGCTCGAAGTCGTCGGGCTTCGTCCAGATCACGGCCCGCCGGTCGCTGGCCTCCACGACCATGATCGTATTGGAGGTCCCGTCGAGGATGTCGCGGATCCCGACCTGCTTGCCGGGACCTGGGAAGACGGTCCGCGGCCCCCGGACGGTAAGGTAGTTCGTCTTCCCCTCTCCCGCCTTGCTGTTGGGCGAACGGAAGACGTCCGGCATGCGTTCGATCAGTCTCTTGTTGTGCTCGCTGTCCCACGGCTCGCCGAAGCGAAACTCCTGATAGAGTTGATTCCCTTCAACAAACGGGAGGATGGCCACCCGCCAGCTCAACCGCGGCTTTCCCTTCTCGTCGGGGTAAGAAGCGGCCGGAAACGTCTTGTAAACGTCGTGGTAGTTGTACATCGCGAGGGCGATTTGCTTCAGGTTGCTGATCGACTGGCTCCGCCGCGCGGCCTCGCGGGCACGGGTGAACGGGCCGGCCGGGGCCTCGGGCCGTGGTTCGGCAGACGCCGCCGGCGGGGGCATGACCGGCGTCCTGCGAGCCGGGCGACGCCGGCTTGCGGGCGTCCGTCCTTCCAACTGATCGTACGAGATGACCTCTCCACCGTCGCGCGTGAACAGCGCCGACCAGGTCTCGGCACCCAGCGAGCCCTTCAGCGCCCGGACGCTCCCGTCGGCAAAGAGCCCGAGGACGCTCTTGCGCGAATCCAGGAGCCGTTTGGCCGGGTCCTTGGCGTCGGGGACGAAATCGTCGGGCCGGGTCCACTCCACCGCCAAGGCGTCGGGCGTTTCCACGACCATGACCGTGTTCGACGTGCCGTCGGTGATCCGGGCGAACCCGATCGGGTCCTTGCCCGGAAAGACGCTCCGCGGGCCGCTCACCGCCAGATACGTCGTCTTGCCCGCGGCCGCCTTGCTGGTGGGCGAACGGTAGGTGGCCGGCACGATCGCAAGGAGCTTCTTGTTGTGCTCGCTGTCCCAGGGCTCGTCGAGGTGGAACTGCTCGTAGAGTTGCGACTGTTCGATGTACGGAAGGATGTGGACCCGCCAGCTCAGGAGCGGTTTGCCTTCCTTGTTTACGCTGTAGGCGGGCGGAAAAGCCCGATGCACGTCGGCATAATTGTGCAGGGCGAGGCCGATTTGCTTGAGGTTGTTCATCGACCGGCTCTGCTGGGAAGCGAATCGTGCGCCGCCGACCGCCGGCATCCACGTGCTTGCGCCCACCAGCAACGAGGGCCCGATCGCGGCCACCGGCAGGGTCTGCCGCTGGACCATCTCGATGCCCGACGGCGTGCGCCACACGGCCGCGACCGTGGGCCGCAAGTGCCTCGCAATCGCCCCAGGCGACGGCAGCGCAGCGGGATCGACCTGCGGTTCGCGGCCAGCCGACATCTGCGACGACGCCAAGAGCATGGTCTGGACCCAGGGGTAGTAAGTCTGGAATACCTCTGCCGTGTCCACGTAGAAGAGCTTCACCGGGGCCTTGCCTGCCGCGAACAACCTGGCGACCTCGGGGGACCCCGCGAGCGACGGCGAACCGCTTGCGCGGGAAAGGACAGCCTTGACGCTCTGCGGCGAGAGGCCCAGGATCAACTCGTCCCGGGTGAGGCTCCAGGACGGAACCGCGAAGACCCCGAGCCCGAATGCGGCTCGGCCCATTCCGAGATAGTGGATGTCGTGGCCGGCGAACCGGAATTCTCGGTATTGCGGCGACCTTCCGTCGGAACGATCCTCGCCCGAGAACTCCTCGCGTAGACGCGCCACCAATTGGCCGTGGGCCTTTGCCAGGCGTGCGGAGTCTTTCACCCGGACGACCGCCGTGAGCCCGGAGGGAGTCACGCCGCCTCCCGAAGGCGAGGCGCATACACACCACGCGCTGCCGAGCGACTTGAGCACGTCGTCGCGGAGGTTGAAGCCGACCTCGGCCTCCAGGCCGCGCACGCCCTGGGAGAATCCCTCCTTGGCGCGTGGATCGATCTTCCCCAACAGGCCGACAAAGGTCTCGAAGGCCCGCTCGGGCTCGAGGCGGAAGGCCGCCGCGATCATGGCGTCGCGGGGGATGGGCGCCAGGTCGGCGGGCGTAAGCGGCGGCGCGTCGGCCAGGCGGAATATCCCAAGGTTGTCTCCCTCCAGCCCCAGGACGGTTCGCGTCACCACGCCGGTCTCGTCCAAGCCGGTCATGGAGGCCAGATGGGTCACGCTCCGCAGTCCCAGGGTTTCCAGGGCTGCCTTCGCTTGCGGATCGGGGATCAGCGGCCAGGCAAGGTCCAGGATTCCTTTGACATTGACATAGACGGTGTTGGCCGGCCGGGGAACGGCACACTCCTTACGCACGGCGGCGAGCCACGCCGGGGGCTCCCCGTGCATCCGCTTCAGGAGCGATTCCAACTCCTCCTCGCCGACGGCGGCAATCAGGTAGCCCTTGCGGGCACCCCAGAGAACCGCTGGAATCCCTTCCGCGAGGGCGATACGGTGCCAGGACTGGCCGGCGATCGGCGCGGATTGCACCCGCTCCTTCCCCAGGATCCCTTCCAGCGCCTCCAGGAACTCCTGGACCCGCTTGAGGTCGTCGCCGAGACGGACCACGACGGCACCTCGCACGTCGGGCCTGCCGCCGGCCTGGCTGACGCCGGAGAGAAATACGGCGGCCGGGTGACGCAAGATCGTCTCCGCCACGTCCTGGAGATTCTCGCCGAGCCGGACGGCCTCGGCCTCCTGGTTGCGGGCCATCTGCTTTGCGCCGCTGCGGAACAACCGCCGGATCTCGCCGACCAGGGCCTGGACCTCCGGTTCCGCGAGAAGTTGCTCCGTTTGATTCTTGCTCTTGGGATCGGGCCTGGCCGTGCCGGCCCAACTCAGGTAGACGAGGCACTCTGCCGGCGCCACCTTGGCCAGCACGGGGTCTTCGGGCCCCGGGGGAATCCCCAGAGGAAGCCCCCAGCCGCCGAGCATCAGCAGATACAGGAACATCGGACCCAGGGCATACGAAGCAACCATCGCAAGCTCCTCTCTCCGCGATCGCGGACTGGTGATTTCCTGCGGAGCGCCATGTTCCTCATTCTACTGCTCGACGTTCCAGAAGCCAAGTAGCCGGAGCGGGAAGACGGAGTTCGATCTGCCGGCCCGTGCCGACGACCTCGCCGGTGATCCCATCGACCAACCGCTCGGGCCGCGGCAGGCTCACGGTGCAAGCGCCGCCCGTGGCGGTGTGCAGCACGAGGAGGCCCGTGTCGGCCTGCACGAGGACGTCGGGCCGGGCCACGTAGCGGTGGACCCCGGCCTCGTCGCACAAGGCCCGGAGCACCGGGACCGGCAGCGACGCCAAGGCGGTGAAGAGATGCCGTTGCGCCGGCCGGCCGCTCACGGCCACCAGTCCCTCGCCGCCGCCGGGACGCCGGGCGAGAATCGTCACGCCGGCCTGCGGGGGAATCGTGAGGCACGGCTGGCTCTCGCCCGGACCGGGCCAGACCCGCCGGTTCTGCCGAACCACGCGCCCGTGAAGTGCCGCCAGATCGCGGAGCCGCAGCACGCCCTCCCGGCCGCCCCCCAGCCCGTGCACCACGAACTTGAACCCCGTCAGCGGCAACTTCAACCCGGTCGACTTGCCACGATACCACGGGGCCTTGGCCAGGCCGGTCAGGGCGAGGCGATGCTCCGTCACCGCGGCTTCAAGCGGCAGCGGAGCACTCACGTACTCCGCATCGTCGCGGTCCTTCACCACGACGCAAAGCGTCGCCCCGGCCACGGCGCCCTCGCCGCTGACCTTCAGGCCCAATCCGTCGCACGCGGCGACCGGGGCGCGGAGGTGGACGTCGCTCCACGAATCGTACGTCGCCACCCGCCAGTCGATGCCGCCGTCGGCGGCCCGCACCTCGTGCTTCCGGTAACGCTCCATCTGGGCCGGGCTTCGCGGATTGTACCACGCGGCAACGTCGGTCCAGTGGGCCAGCGGCTCGGATCGTGTGACCTCGATCGTGTCGGCGGCAACCGCCGGCAATCCAGCGGTGAGCGGGTCGGCTCCGTCGATGACTGCCTCGGACGCGCTAACGCCTTCGCCCTCCAGCGTCACCGAAAACCCCGTCAGATCGCGGACCAGCTCCGGCCCGAACCGCACGCCGTCGCGGATCCCCGGCGCCCAGAGCCAGACCACAGAACGGCCTTGCGACGCGGCCCGGACTTTTTCGCGGAGCGCGGAATCGACGCGCAGGCAGCCCAGCCAGACGATGACCCGATACGGCCGGAGGTCGAGGTCCTCAAGCTGGGGCAGTAGCACGAAATCGAACGGCGCGCCGGTGCGGTGCAACGCCCCCGTGACCTGGTCGACGAGGGCATAATGGATCCGCATCGCAGCCCCGTCGCCAAGGGAGTAGCAGCCCTGGGGATCGGCCACCAGCAACACCTGCGCGGCAGACTTTACGTCCTGCTTCAGACGCCGGGCCGCAAGTTGCCGGAGGTTGGCCACTTCCGCGAGGAGCGACGGTTCGTCGTACCAGCCGCCGTTGCCGGCCCGGCCGAAGTCGCACCACCACAGGGCCGTGCGGTGGATCAAGGCCGCGCCCATCATGCGGCGCATGGCCGCGACGGTTGCCGCGGCCGTCGGCGCGCGTCGCCAGAGATCCATGGCCATCGCGTGCCACGCGGTCGAGGCCAGCGACGGCATGCGGACTCGCAGGGCGTCGTCGGAGCTGTTGTAGTCGTCGCCGGCGGCGTAGCGCACCATGTCGTCGGGATGGGAGTCCATCCACCACGAGGGCGGCACGAGACGCAGGATGAAGATCAACGAGGCCTCCGGATCCGCCGACAGGTAGGCCCGCACGATCTCGTCGAGCTGCCCGAAGTCGTATTTGTCCGGCCCCGGACAGCAGCCGGCCAGAGGGTAGTAGGCGGTGTAGAGATGGACGCCCGCACCGCGGAATCGCTCGATCTGGCGGCGTCCGTGGTCGGTCAACGGATCGACCGTGCCGCGGTAGAACAGCGGGGGTACAGCCCTCTCTCCGATTTGCAGGACGGCATGGCGGCCGACCTGTCCGAGGCGAACCGGCGGCTTGCCTTCCGCCGCCAAACCCGGCGGCAGCGCGAGGAGCCCCTCGCGCCATCGGGCGTGGGCCTCCTGCTCCGCGGGCGTGATGAAAGGCGCCATCGGAAACGCGGGGTGCCGGTACCACGGCGGGGCATAGGCGCTGCCGACGATCCGCGCGGCCGGCCACGTCGCGTCGTGGAAGCCCGGCTTGTTCCAGCCGTCGGGCGCGGTGCGCGAGACGCGCCATCTTGCGTCGCTGACGATCTCCTCGACACTCCCGTCGGCCTTGGTGACGGCGCCCCGCACGATCAACCCGCCCGCCCCGACGCTGTTCGTCACGGCCAGCGCCAGCACGTTCTCGCCGGGCCGCAGGTGCGAGGTGAGATCCCAGACCGTTCCTTCTGAGTCGCTCGAACGCGGTGCGACCCTTGCGCCGTTAACCCAGAAACTCGCGCTGTCGTCCCACCGGGCCCGAAGGCTCGCCTGCCGCGGCTTCTCGGCCAGGTCGATACGGAAGCGGAAATACCGGGTCTGCCCGGCCCCTTCGACGGCGGCCTCCTCGGGAAACCAGATCCACGACGCCCCGGTCTGCGGTTCGGCCCCCACCAGCCCCAGCGACAAAAGCAGTGCAATCATCCAAAGCCTCCAGTCAACACCTCGCCTTCTCTGATTCCAGCCAGCGGGCACCAAGTCCCACGCTTTCCACGGAAAACCGCGGGCGGAGTCAGGGAGGACTCGTGAACAGAGAAGTCTAGGATTGGCGGGAAGTCCCCACAAGGCGCGGCAGCGTGAGGCCGGTTGTTGCCTGCTCCACCGCCGCGTGGTAGAATATCCCTCGCAGGAAGAGGCAGTCGCTCGATACCGTTGTCTCACCCCTGGATCCACGGGGCGCGGAGATGTCTTCTCTAGACAGGAATGGAACCGATCCAGGCCGCCTGCCTCAGGCCGATCCGTTTACGAATGCGGAAGGAACCTCTGGGCGATCGCGTGCGGAAGCGCGCCGGGCTCTGGTGGTTCTGGCGGTCCTCCTGGCCCTGTTTGGCTCGGTCTATTTCCTTCTCGTGGGCGCCGACTACCGCGGAAGCCCGAACCTGCATGCCACGATGGAGATGGTGGGAGCGATCGTCGGCCTGCTGGCGGGTACGGGCTTTGTCATCCGCTTCTATAGCCTTGGGAACCGTTTTCACCTGCTGGTAGGCCTGGCCTTCTTCGTCAACGGGGCCGAGGACTTCGTGCATGGGCTTCTGGCGTTCGCAAGCGATCATGGATGGATTGTGCTGCCCAGGGCGGTGCTGCGCCATGCCATCCCGGCCACCTACGTGAGTGGACGGCTGGCGATGGCGCTGCTTCTCATTTTGGCGTTTTTCGTTCCGTTGTGGATGGGAAGACCGCGAAGTGCTCGGCGCGAAACGGCATGGATCACGGTCGTCGTTCTGGCGATTGCCCTCCTGGGAACCGTGCTCATGTTCCAGGTCCCGGTCCCGGATTTCGTCTTCCCGGCTCGGTCCATTGCGCGACCTCTGGATTTCGCATCGGCGCTGCTGTTCGCCGTGGCGCTGGTCCTCTTCCTCGGCGAGTATCGCCGCACCCTGGACAAGCTGACCTGGTGGCTGGCGCTTTCGCTAGGCGTCAACGTGATCGGCCAGGTGATGATGTCGTTCTCCAAGGGGTTCTACGACGCGTACTTCGACATTGCCCATGTCTACAAAGTCCTTGGCTACGCGATTCCCCTTCTCGGCTTCTCGTTCTACCAGACGTCCGCCATTGCCGCGTTGAAACGGACGGAGGAGGTCCTCGCCCGCGAAACGGAGCGTCTGAGCGTGACGCTGCGCTCCATCGGGGACGGCGTCATCGCCACGGATACGGAGGGACGGATCGTTCTCATCAACGGGGTTGCGGAGACTCTCACCGGTTGGACTCAAGCGGAAGCCGTGGGCCGACCCATGGCCGAGGTCTTCCATCTCGTGAACGANAAGACCCGCGAGCCAAGCCAGGATCCCGTGGCCAAGGTGCTGGANCAGGGAGTGATCGTCGGGCTTGCGAATCANACGGCCCTCGTGGCCAAAGACGGGACGGAGAGAAGCATCGCCGACAGCGGCGCTCCGATCCACGACGCCGAAGGCCGTGTCATCGGCGTGGTCATGGTCTTTCGCGACGTTACGGAGCGGAAGCGGGCGGAAGAGGCCCTGCGCCTCGACGAATCCCGCCTGGAGACCTTGCTCCAGCTCGACCAGATGACGGAAGCACCGCTCCAGGCGATCACCGATTTCGCCCTGGAAGAGGCGGTCCGGCTGACGGAGAGCGAGATCGGCTACCTCGCCTTCACCAACGAGGACGAGTCGGTCCTGACCATGCACTCCTGGTCGAAAACGGCGATGGCGCAGTGTGCGATCCTCGACAAGCCGATCGTCTATCCGGTCGCGTCGACAGGGCTTTGGGGCGAGGCGGTGCGGCAGCGGAAGCCGATCATCACCAACGACTACGCGGCGCCGAATCCGCTCGTGAAAGGTTGTCCGCAGGGCCACGTGCCCGTCGTTCGCCACATGAATGTCCCCGTGTTCGACGGCGAACGGATCGTCGCGGTAGCGGGCGTGGGAAACAAGCCGAAGCCCTACAACGACGCCGACGTGCGCCAGCTCACGCTCTTGATGCAGGGCATGTGGGGTCTTCTCCGGCGGAGGGCGGTCCAGGCGGAGCTGCGCCAGGCCCGCGACGACTTGGAGGCCCGCGTCCGCTCGCGAACGAAGGAATTGGCCGGCGCCAACGAAGAGTTGAAGCACGAACGCTATCTGCTTCACGTGCTCATGGATTATCTTCCCCACCACATCTACTTCAAGGACGCGCAGAGCCGATTCCTTCGTGTCAACCGCGCCATGGCCCGCTGGGTCGGAGTCGACGACCCCGCCCAAGCCGTGGGCAAGAGCGACGTCGATTTCTTCACCAGCGAGCACGCCTCGCAGGCCCTTGAGGACGAGCGCGAGATCCTCCGCACCGGGGTCCCCATCCCGGACAAGGAGGAGAAAGAGACCTGGCCCGACGGCCACACCACCTGGGCCGCCAGCACGAAGATGCCGCTCTACGACGAAGCGGGGAACATCGTGGGCACCTTTGGCCTCTCCCGCGATATCACGGAGCGGAAGCAGGCGGAGGAAGCGTTGCGGACAGCCAAGGAGGCGGCCGAGGCTGCCAACCGTGCCAAGAGTTCCTTCCTGGCGAACATGAGCCATGAGATCCGCACCCCACTCAACGCGATCATCGGCATGACCGAACTGGTGCTGGACACCGGCCTGACCGCCCAGCAACGTGATTTCCTCGGGGCGGTGCGGGATTCCGGGGAGGCCCTCCTGGCGGTGATCAACGACATCCTCGATTTCTCGAAGATCGAGGCCGGCCGGATCGTCCTCGACCGCGCGCCGTTCGACCTCCGCGAGAGCCTGGGCGACACGCTGAAGTCGTTCGCCGCCCGGGCACATCGGCAAGGGCTGGAATTGGCCGGCGACATCCACCCCGAGGTGCCCCGGATGGTGGTCGGCGACTACAACCGGCTCCGCCAGATCGTCGTCAACCTGATCGGCAACGCCATCAAGTTCACCGACCGGGGCGAGGTGGTGGTCGAGGTCCGGCGTGAGTCCGAGAACGGCGACGGCGTCGTGCTCCATTTCGTCGTCGCCGATACGGGTATCGGCATTCCGGAAGAGAAGCACTCGGCCATCTTCGAGATGTTCGAGCAGGTCGATAGTTCCTTCACGCGCCGTCATGGGGGGACCGGCCTGGGATTGGCCATCGCGTCCCGGCTCGTGGCCCTGATGGGCGGGCGGATCTGGGTGGAGAGCCAGGTTGGCCGTGGAAGCCGGTTCCATTTCACCGTTGCTCTCGGTCTGGCGAGCGACTCCGCCGTTCCGGGACCGCTGCCGGAGCCGCCCTGCCTGCACGGGCTCCGGGTCCTCGTGGTCGACGACAATGCCACCAATCGGCGCATCCTCGACGAGGTGCTCTCCAACTGGCGCATGCTCCCCGCCACCGCGTCCGGGGCTGCCGAGGCGATGGACCTGCTCCGCCGCGCCCGGGACCAGCGCGCTCCCTATCAGCTCGTTCTCACCGACGCGCACATGCCCCTGGTCGACGGGTTCTCCCTGGCCGAGCAGATCAAGCAGGACAAGGTGATGGGGAGCACGGTCGTCATGATGCTGACCTCCGGCGACCATCCCGACGACATCCCCCGCTGCGAGCAGTTGGGAATCGCCGCCTACCTGCTCAAACCGATCAAGCAGTCGGAGCTGTTGCAGGCGATCGAGATGGCTTTGGGCCTCGCGTCCGCCGACCACGAGGGCGACGGGGCGTCGGCGCCTTCCTCCTCGCCCCGGCCGCTTCGCCCCCTGCGAATCCTCCTGGCCGAAGACAGCCTGGTGAACCAGAAACTGGCGGTCGGCCTCCTGGAGAAGCAGGGGCATGCCGTGACCGTGGCGAACCATGGCAAGGAGGCCGTGGCCGCGTGGAGGTCCCGGACATTTGACCTGGTCCTCATGGACGTGCAAATGCCCGAGATGGACGGCCTTGAAGCCACCTCGGCCATCCGCGCCCAGGAACAAGCGGCCGGCCGGCACATCCCCATCATCGCCATGACGGCCCACGCCCTGAAAGGGGACCGGGAGCGGTGCCTGGAAGCCGGCATGGACGGCTACATCGCCAAGCCCATTCGTGCGCGCGAGTTGTTCGAAGCGATCGAAGGCCAACTCCGCGAGCCCGACGAACCGGCCCCGCCCGCCGACAACCCGCCCCGTGTGGCGGAGCCGGTCGATTGGTCGGAGGCCATGCGGTCGGTCCAGGGCAACCGCAGCCTGCTGCTGGCGGTGGTCCGGGCCGCACTCGACGAAATCCCACGCTTGATGGCGGCAATCCGGGAGGCGATCGCTCAGCGAGAGGCCGTCAAGCTGCGTCTGTCGGCCCACACGCTCAAGGGCTCGCTCCGCTGCCTCGGTGCGGAGACGGCCTTCGAGCGGGCCCACGACCTCGAGATCATGGCCCGCGACGGGACACTCGACGACACCCCGCGCGCCCTGGAACCCCTCGAATCGGAAATGGCAAGGGTGATTCCCGCGCTCACCGACTGCCTGGAACGCGAAGGGAAGTGAGCACGTGTAGGGCCGACCGAACGAAGTGAGCACGTGTAGGGCGGACCGAACGAAGTGAGGCCCGCCGGAGTATGTTGAGGGGAAGTCTGGCGGGCGTCGCTTCGCTCCGTCCGCCCTACGGCATTACGGCACCGAGGTAAACGATGAGTCAGATGACGGTCGGCAGGGCCATGGAAATCCTCCTCGTGGAGGACAACCTCGACGATGCCCGAACGACGATCCAGTCGCTCAAGCATGAGGGCGTCCCGTGCCGCGTGACCCTGGTGTGCGACGGCGAGGAAGCACTCGGTTTCCTGCGACGGGAAGGGATTTTCGTCCGGGCCCCGCGACCCGATTTGATCCTCCTCGACATCGAGCTCCCCAAGAAGGACGGACGCCAGGTGTTGACCGAAATCCGCGCGGATTCTGCGCTTGAGGGGATTCCGGTCGTGGTCCTGACGGCCTCGCTCGTTCACCGGACGATCTTCCAGTCGGGCGGCCTCCAGGTCGACGGGTTCCTGGCCAAGCCGGTAAGCCTCGAGGAGTTCATCCGCGTCATCAAGTCGCTTCACCGATCGTGGCTGACCGAATTGATCCTGCCTTCGCTCGGCGACGCCTGAGCAGTCCTGCAACATCCCGGGAGGGCGAGGCTCCTGCCGAGCCGCCGTGTGTCCGCAAAAATGCAGGCTCGGCGGG
>Ga0067045_1029930_pt1 | contig 17551 bp, 16 predicted proteins | sample TerdegcTABiofilm_FD_59184 | JGI IMG/M metagenome (GOLD analysis project Ga0067045, IMG submission 59184) | Combined Assembly of (Gp0054472, Gp0054536) Wastewater bioreactor microbial communities from Singapore -Terephthalate degrading... | reverse complement strand
CCGGCCATGACGTGGTTGACCACCGAGTCACCGCCTTCGGGAATGCGGCGGTTGAGGCTGGCCGCGCCGTAGGCGTTGAAGGTTTCGCCGTGGAGGCCGAAGTGGTGCGCACTGACCTGGGCCAGCGTGCCCCCGAGGGAGTGGCCGGTGACCGTGACCGGGCCGGCGGGAAAGTCTCTGCGCCTGTCCTGATCGGCAATCTCCAGCGCCTTGCCGGTCAGAGCGATCGCATCGTTGGCTTGCGAATTGGCACGGTTGAACACCATGCCTGCATCGGCGAGAACGCCGTCCTTGAACGCTTCGCGGTCGAACTCGGTGCCCCGGTGGGCGACGACCATCTCGCCGGTGTCCACTCTTTGGTAGACCGTGCCCTGGTAGCCGGTCTTGGGGTTGTCGACATGGGCGCGGATGAGGTACTGGATGCCGCCAACGGTGGTTTTGGGGGCCGTGTCCCGATTCAGAAACACACCGGGCCTCTGCGGCTTGTACACATCGTCGGCCAGGTTGGCGTAGTCCTGACTGGAAACGCTCATGGCTTCGCCCTCACTGTGGCCGAGATCGAGAAGAGGTTGCCGCGGAAGGCGGCAGAGAAGCCATCAGGATTTTGCCTGCCAGGATTGTCGCCACCAATGGGTAAGGAGGGGTAGTCGCCCTTCCAGTAATACCGCTTGTCCTGGCCACCGTCGCGCCAGGCTTTTTTGTCCAGGTCGAACGAATAGTTGGTCTCGACTTCTGCACCCGTGGCTTTGAACCCCACCGTCACGCCGATCAGCTCCCAGTGGCAAACCCCTTTGCCGTAGTAGTCCTCGTCGAGCAGGCCGTCGCGGTAGAACGTAGCACGGTAGTGGGTGGTGTCGATCTGCTCCGCTGCCAGCAGAATCATTTTGGTGGGCTGGCTGCGCGTGCCGGCCCACTCGCTGGTCACGAAGTTGCAGTTGAAGGACTGGTAGTGCGCAGCCCCCCCAAAGCGTGCGAACGGCCCAGGCGCATCGTGCAGCTCGAACACCACCTCGAAGCCCTCCTGGGGCGATGGGTTGACCCGCCAGAGGTGTTCCTGTGCCGACTTGTCGTTCTTGGCCGCGCCGGTGGCGCTGGCGGTACCGGGCGCGGGGCCGGCGGAATGGGTGGGTTGGCAGGCCATCAGCGCCCCCCACAGACACAGGGTGCCCAGCAGCCGCCACGCGCGGCTCCGAACCATGACCGGGACTTCATGCACACACACCTCCTTGAATCTTGTTGCGCCGCAGTTTAGCCGCAGCAGGGCCGACCGGAGGGGCACCAGGCAGGGCGCTTTGCGTACCATGCTGGCTTTTCGCCGGATTCTCTTGCGCCATGAACCTGCCCCTCGATGTCACCTCGGTCACCCACAGCGTGCAGCTGGCGGTGGCGCCCGTGTTTTTCCTGACCGCGGTGGCCGGCATGATCAGCGCCGTGGCGGGCCGGCTGGCGCGCATCATCGACCGGGCGCGGGTGCTGGAAGACAAGGTGAGGGCGAGTGCGGATCAGGAGGTGATTGATCGCCTGTTGGTGGAGCTGACCCTGTTGCGCAAGCGCGGGCGCATCGCCAACTTCGCCATCGGTTGCCTGGGTCTGTGCGGGTTCTTCATCGGCGTGACCATCGTCTCGCTGTTCCTCGGGCAGGCCTGGGAAATGCAATGGCCACAGATCGCGGTCGGCTGCTTTCTGCTGGGGGTGCTGTCGTTCCTGGTGGCTTTGGGCGCGTTCATGTGGGAGACCGTGCTGGCCACGCACCTGCTGAATTTCAAGGTGCTGGAGATGGGGAGGGAATTCCGGCCAGGGGGGGCGTCGACACGTCGGTAGTCTGTCGGCTGGCCGGTCCAGCAGGGCACTGCCTCTGAACGGCGGGCCTTATGAGAACCCCTTCGCCAGCGACTCGCGCAGAAAAACGACCAGCGCCTTGACCGCCAGCGGCACGTGGGCCGCGTAAGGCCGCACGGCGTAGATGCGATCGGCGAACGAGCCGACGGGGGTCCAGCCCGGCAGGACCTCGACCAGTTGGCCGGTCTGCAACGCCGACTGGGCACTGAAGTCCGGCAGCAGCGCGACGCCCAGTCCGGCCAGAGCGGCGTCGCGCAGGGCTTCGCTGTTGTTGGCGCTCAGGGTGCCTGCGATCTGTACCGTGACGCGCTCCCGACCGTCCTTCTTGTGGCGGGGCTCCAGGGTCCAGGCGGGCCGCTCCTGCGGGCGCGGGTAATGCAGGCAGTTGTGGGCGGACAGATCCTTTGGCCGCTGCGGCGTGCCGGCACGATGCAGGTAAGCCTGGCTGGCGACGAGCACGGAGCGTGTGGTGCACAGCTCCGTCGCAACGTGGGTGTCGGGCGGGTGCGCGGTGTGGCGGATCGCAAGGTCGAAGCCCTCGGTGGCGAGCGAACTCAGGCGGTCGGAGAGATTGAGCTCGATGCGCACCCGCGGGTACTGGTGCAGGAAACCGGGCAGCAGCGGCACGATCTGCTGGCGCGCCAGGGCCACCGGCGCGGTCACGCGCAGCAGCCCTTGCGGCGCTTCGGCCAGATCGCGAACCTGGGCAAAACTCTGCGCGATTTGATCGAAGGCCGTGCGGGTCTGGTCGACCAGCCGCTGGCCGGCTTCGGTCAGGCGCACGCTGCGCGTGGTGCGCTGCACGAGGGGCACGCCCGCGACCCGTTCGAGGTCGGCCATGCGCTGGCTCATGGCCGCCTTGCTCACGCCCAGGTGGGCGGCGGCGGCGGTGTAGCTGCCCTGTTCGGCCAGCACGGTGAGCCAGTGGCAGTGGCTCCAGAGGTCGGCCATCTTCTGGGGATTCATGGGGTTGATTGTTCATCAGAATGAACAATCATTTCAAGGTTCCGATCTTGTACCGGGCCGGGCTGCTTTCTAGACTGCGGGCATTCATCCACAGGAACCCCGCATGAACGCCCGTCACCCCGCCGTCGCCGACATTCCCCATTACATCGGTGGCGCCCGCAGCGCCGGCACGTCCGCCCGTGCTCAGGACGTGACCAACCCGGCCACCGGCGCTGTCACCGGACGGGTGCCGCTGGCCAACGCGGCTGATGTGAAGGCCGCCGTGGCTGCTGCGCAGGCCGCCTTCCCGGCCTGGTCCGACACGCCGCCCATCCGCCGCGCGCGCGTGATGTTCAAGTTCCTGGAGCTGGTCAACCAGCACAAGGACGCGCTGGCGCACGCCATCACCGCCGAACACGGCAAGGTGTTCACCGACGCGCAGGGCGAAGTCGCCCGCGGCATCGACATCATCGAATTCGCCTGCGGCATCCCGCAACTGCTCAAGGGCGATTTCACCGACCAGGTCTCCACCGGCATGGACAACTGGACCATCCGCCAGCCCCTGGGCGTGGTGGCCGGCATCACGCCGTTCAACTTCCCGGTCATGGTGCCCATGTGGATGTTCCCGGTCGCCATCGCCGCCGGCAACACCTTCGTGCTCAAGCCCAGTCCGACCGACCCGTCGGCCAGCCTGATGATCGCCGACCTGCTCCAGCAGGCCGGCCTGCCCGACGGCGTGTTCAACGTGGTGCAGGGCGACAAGGAGGCTGTGGATGCTCTGCTGGTGCACCCCGACGTCAAGGCCATCAGCTTCGTCGGCTCCACCCCGATCGCCAACTACATCTACGAAACCGGCGCCCACCACGGCAAGCGCGTGCAGGCCCTGGGCGGCGCCAAGAACCACATGGTCGTGATGCCCGACGCCGACCTCGACCAAGCGGTGGACGCCCTGATCGGCGCGGCCTATGGTTCGGCGGGCGAGCGCTGCATGGCGATCAGCGTGGCGGTGCTGGTGGGCGACGTGGCCGACAAGATCGTCCCCAAGCTGATCGAGCGCACCCAGACACTGAAGGTGCTCAACGGCACCAACCTGGCGGCCGAGATGGGCCCCATCGTGACGGCCGCCGCGCATGCCCGCATCAGCGGCTACATCGACGCGGGCAAGGCCGAAGGCGCACAGTTGCTGGTGGACGGTCGCGGCTTCGACGGCAAGCAGGCCGGCGAAGGCTGCGACAACGGTTTCTGGATGGGCGGCACGCTGTTCGATCACGTGAAACCCGGGATGAAGATCTACCAGGAAGAGATCTTCGGCCCGGTGCTCAGCTGCGTGCGCGTGGCCGATTTCGGCGAAGCCGTGCAGTTGATCAACGACCACGAATTCGGCAACGGCACCAGTTGCTTCACCCGCGACGGCAACGTGGCGCGCGAATTCGCCCGGCGCATCCAGGTCGGCATGGTTGGCATCAACGTGCCGATCCCCGTGCCCATGGCCTGGCAGGGCTTTGGTGGCTGGAAGAAGAGTCTGTTCGGCGACATGCACGCGTATGGCGAAGAGGGCGTGCGCTTCTACACCAAGCAGAAGTCCATCATGCAGCGCTGGCCGGAGTCGATTGGCAAGGGCGCCGAGTTCGTGATGCCGACAGCGAAATAAAGCCACGCTGCCTCAGCGCTCGCCTGCCCATCAGCGACGAGGTCGATGTCTGGTGACTCATGGGCTTGGCTCCGAGGGACGTCGCGATCAATCAAAGCGGATGTTCGCGTCCTTGATGAGTTTGCGCCAGTGGGCCGTGTCGTTCTGGACGAACTTGCGGGCCTCGGCTGGCGAGGAGGTTTCCGCCATGCCACCGATGAGGGCGAGGCGCTTGGCCACCTGCGGCGACGTCATGCCTTCCCGGACCGCCTTGTTGAGCTTTTCGACCAACGGTTCCGGCAACTGGGCCGGCGCGATCAAGGCCATCCAAGGGGACACATCGAAGCCGGGGAAGCCTTGTTCTGCCACGGTGGCCACACCGGGTAGCAGGGCCGACCGAGCGGGCCCTGTGATGGCCAACGCCTTCAGGCGTTTGTCATTCACCATGGCGGCAGCGGCTGCCAGCGACGTCTCGAAGTAGAGGGGAACCTGCCCGCCAAGCAGGTCCTGGATGGCGGGGGCCGTTCCCTTGTACGGCACATGCACCATCTTCACACCCGCGCGGGCGCTCAGGTACTCACCGGCCAGGTGCGAGGATGTACCTGGTCCCGAGCTCGCGTAGGTGAGCTCGCCGGGATGGGCCTTGGCATAGGCGATCATTTGCTCCAGCGTGTCGAAAGGGGCGCCCGGGTGCGCGACCAGGGCGCCGACGACTTTGCCGAGCAGGGACACCATCGTGAGGTCGGTGTCCACGTTGTAGGGGGTTTTCTTTCCCATGGCCGGCGTGATGGACAGACTGCTGATGGGGCCGATTCCCAGGGTGTAGCCGTCCGCTGGCGCCTTGGCTACCAGGTCCGTGCCGATCACGCCGCCAGCACCGGCCCGGTTCTCCACCACGACGGGTTGTCCCAGGGCTTGGCTCAGCACATCGGCGGTGGCCCGCCCGATGACGTCCACGGGGCCGCCCGGCGGAAAGGGAACGATCAACCGTAGGGGTTTCGACGGGTAGTTGTTCGTCTGGGCCATGGCGCCTTGCAGGAACAGCAGACCCAGGACCAGGCCAGCGGCGCCCCACCAGCGCTGCCCATGGCGAAGCGCGAAACGGACGGATTTGAAAAAACTCTGTTGCATCTTGTCTCTCATCGTTTTTTTGCCCACCATCAGAAACCGGTCGCTGGCGGTGGAGAAGCCAGCGTCGGTGCCATCCAGCCGACCCGACGGCGTCTGCCGCCATCCAGTCCGGGTGCGAGATAACGGGAACGGTTCGTTCGCCGAACGGCGTCAGGGCAGGCCTTTTCTTCGGCCGGCGTCCATGAACAGGGTGCTGCCGGCCAGGGCGTCGGCGTGCGGGTCGAGCAGCAGGCCGATGGCCCAGGCGATCTGCTCGACGGTGGTGAAGGCGCCGATGGCGGACTCGCTGCGCATCTGTTCCAACACGGCGTCGGCGTCCAGGCCGTCCTGAGCACCGCGCGCGGTGGCGACCCGGCGCAGGCGCTCGGTGTCGGCCGGGCCGGGTGCCACCAGGTGGGCCGTCACGCCGCGCGGTCCGTAGGCCCAGCTGAGCTGGCGCACCACGTTGGCCAGGGCCGCGTTGGCCACGCCGGCGGTGGCCGCGTAGGCGCTCGGCTCGAAGCCGTAGTGCCCGCCGATGGCGACGATGCGCGAGCCCTTCGCCAGTCGCGCGTCGGCCGCGCGCACCAGGCGCAGCAGGCCGCCGACCTTGATGTTGACCGCGTCGGTGATGGCGGCGGTGGGCGCGTCGAGCACGCCGCCGGCCGTGGCCACGCCCGCCCCCTGCACCAGCATGCGCACGGGGGCGTCGATCTGCCCACGGATGGCGGCGATGGCCGAGTCGTCGCCGATGTTGGCGGCACAGGCGCGGATGCCCGGCACCTGTTGGGCCAGTTCGTTCAGGCTGTCGGCCGTGCGTGCCACGGCAATGACCTGCAGGCCCGCGTTGGCCAGGCGGCGCGTGATGTGCTGGCCCATCGCGCCGGTGCTGCCGACGACGATGGCGATCTCTTTTGTGGTGCTGCTCATGCTGCGCTCTTGAGCAGGCCGCGTTCTTTCGCCATGGTCATGGCCGTGTCTTCGATCATGTCTTCCTGGCCGCCGATCATCTTCTTGCGGCCGAGTTCGACCAGGATGTCGCGTGCCGGTACGCCGAAGCGCGCGGCGGCCCGCTTGGCGTGCAGCAGGAAGGTGGAGTAAACGCCGGCAAAACCGAGCGTGAGCGAGTCGCGGTCGACGCGGACCATGTGGTCCATCATGGGCACGATCACGTCTTCGGCCACGTCCATCAGCTTGAACAGGTCGACGCCGGTTTCGATGCCCAGGCGTTCACACACCGCCAGGAAGGCTTCGAGCGGCGTGTTGCCCGCGCCCGCGCCCAGGCCGGCCACCGAGCCGTCGATGCGCGAGGCACCGGCCTCGATGGCGGCGATCGAGTTCCAGATGCCCAGGCCCAGGTTGTGGTGGCCGTGGAAGCCGATCTCGGTCTCGGGTTTGAGGACCGCCTGGAGCGCGCTGACGCGGTCCTTCACATTGTCGGGCAGCATGTAGCCGGCCGAGTCGGTGATGTAGATGGTCTGCGCGCCGTAGCCCTCCATCAGCTTGCCCTGCTGGGCCAGGCCTTCGGGCGTGTTGAGGTGGGCCATCATCAAAAAGCCCGTGGTGTCCATGCCCAGCTTGCGCGCGAACGCGATGTGCTGGGGCGAGGTGTCGGCTTCGGTGCAGTGGGTGGCCACGTGCACACTGCGCGCACCGCAGTCGTAGGCGCTCTGCAGCTCGCGCATGGTGCCCAGGCCGGGAATGAGCAGCACCGAAACCTTGGCCTGTTTCATCTTCGGGCAGACGGCCTTGAGGTAGTCCTCGTTGCTGGCCAGCGCGAAGCCGTGCTGCAGCGAGTTGCCGCCCATGCCCGCGCCGTGCGTGACCTGGATCAGGGGCACGCCCGCGTCGTCCAGCGCGGTCGCGACCTTGACCATCTGTTCCACCGAAATCTGTTCGCGCTTGGCGTGCATGCCGTCGCGCAGGCACATGTCGTGCAGCAGGACCTTGCGGCCCTGGAGGTTCGTCCGGGTGTTCATGGGAATGGGTTCCTTCAGGCGGCCACGGCAGCAGCCGTGGGCTTGAGTTGAATGGTGCCGGCCAGGATTTCCTGGGCGAACATTTCGGCGGTGCGGCAGGCGGCCGCGGTCATGATGTCGAGGTTGCCGGCGTAGGTGGGCAGGTAGTCGCCCAGGCCCGCAACCTGCATGAACACCGCGACGCGCTGGCCGTCGAACAGCGGGCCGTTGACCAGCTTGTAGCCCGGCACGTACTTCTGCACCTCGGCGATCATGGCCATGATGGATTCGGTGATGCGGGCCTGGTCCGGCTCCTCATCGCACAGGCACTGGATGGTGTTGCGCATGATCATCGGCGGCTCGGCCGGGTTGATGATGGCCAGGGCCTTGCCCTTGCGCGCGCCGCCCACCTTCTCGATGGCGTTCGACGTGGTGTAGGTGAACTCGTCGAGGTTGGCGCGCGTGCCGGGGCCGATGGATTTGCTGGCCAGGCTGGCGACGATCTCGGCGTAGCCCACGCTTTGCACGCAGCTGACGGCGTTGACGATGGGAATCGTCGCCTGGCCGGCGCAGGAGATCATGTTGACGTTCATGACCTGCTGGTCGGCCAGTGTCTTCAGGTTCACCGGCGGCACGCACAGCGGGCCGATGGCCGCAGGCGTCAGGTCGACCATCAGCACGCCCAGTTGATTGAGCTTGCGCGAGTTCTCGGCGTGCACGTAGGCGCTGGTGGCGTCGAAGGCGATCTGGATGCCGTCTGCGGCCACGTGTGGCAGCAGGCCGTCCACGCCCTCGGCGGTGGTCTTGAGGCCCATGTCGCGGGCGCGTTGCAGGCCTTCGGAGCTCGGGTCGATGCCGACCATCCACACGGGATCCAGCACGGGGCTGCGCTGGATCTTGTAGATCAGGTCGGTGCCGATGTTGCCCGAGCCGATCAAGGCGCATTTGATTTTCTTGCTCACGTCGGATGCTTTCAGTCGATGGTGATCTTGGCGTCGCGGATCACCTTGCCCCAGCGGGCGGTTTCCGCGGCGATGTACTCGGTGAATTGCTCGGGCGTACCGGGCCGGGGCTCGGCACCGAACTGCGCGAACTGATCGATGGCTTCGGGGCTGGCCAGGCCTTCCCCCAACGCTTTGTTGAGCATGGTGACCACGTCCCTGGGCAGTTGGGCGGGGCCGATCAAGCCGAGCCAGGTGGGCACGTCGAATCCGGGGAAGCCTTGTTCGGCCACGGTGGGCACGCCCGGCAGCAGCGCCGAACGGGTGGCCGATGTGACGGCGATGGCCTTGAGCTTGCCGCTGTGCACGTTCGGCGCGGCGCTGGTGAGCGAGCTCTCGAAGCTCAGCGGCAACTGGCCGCCCAGGAGGTCTTGTGCGAGTTGCGAGCTGCCTTTGTAGGGTATGTGCACCATGTCAATGCCGGCCAGCGCCGAGAGGTATTCGCCGGCGAGATGGTTCGAGGTGCCGACGCCCGAGCTGCCATAGCTCAGCTTGCCCGGATGGGCCTTGGCGTAGGCGATCAAGCCCTTGAGGTCGTTGAACGGTGCACTGGGGTGGGCGACGATGGCGCCCCTGGCGATGCCCACCATCGAGATCGGCGTGAGGTCGGTCTTGACGTTGAAGGGAAGTTTGGGGTTCAGCGCAGGGGCGATGGCCAGGCTGCTGATCACGCCCATGCCGATGGTGTAGCCGTCGGCCGGTGCCTTGGCGATGGCATCGGTGCCCAGGTTGCCACCGGCGCCGGGTCGGTTGTCGACCACCACCGGCTGCTTGAGCCGGTCGCTCAGCACCTTGGCCGCCACACGGCCCATGATGTCGGTAGGCCCCCCGGGCGGGAAGGGCACGATCAGCCGGATCGGCTTGTTGGGGTAGGCGCTCTGGGCGAGCGCCGCGGGGCCAGCCAGGCCCAGGGCGGTCAAGGTCAGTGTCGAAATCAGCAGCTTGCGTCGGGAATGCATGAATGTCTCCTTGCGATGGGTGGTGCGGTGATGGGGCGACTCAGGCGAAGCGCATGGACACGCTGCCCAACGCCTGGAAGCGGGCGCTGACGCAATCGCCGGGCGCCACGGCAATGGCCTCGGTGATGCCGCCGCTCATGACGAAGCTGCCGGCCGGCAGGTGCTGGCCGATCTCGTGCAGCACCTTCACGATCAGCGCGACCGCGTCGGCCGGGTGGCAGGCGACGGCGGCCGACGAGCCCATGGCCACAGCCTCGCCGTTCTTCTCGATCACCACGCCCAGGGTGGACAGATCGACGTCGGCCGGCAGGCGCGCGCGGCCGCCCGTCACGTAGCGCGCCGACGAGCTGTTGTCGGCCACCACGCTGGGCAGGTCGAACTTGAAGCCGGAGAAGCGCGAGTCGATGACCTCGACCGCGGGCACGACGAAGTCGGTCGCGGCCAGCACCTGTTCGCGCGTCAGGTCGGGGCCCGACAGGTCGGCCTTGGTGACGAAGGCGACCTCGCACTCGACGCGCGGGTGCACCAGGTTGCTGGTCTGGATGACCGAGTTCTCGGGCCGGAAAAAGTTGGCCAGCAGGAACCCGACGGTCGGCACGCGCACGCCCATCTGGTCCATCTTGGCTTTGGACGTGAGGCCGGCCTTCCAGCCGACCTGGCGTTGGCCTTCCGCCAGCCAGCGGCGCAGCAGCGCGAGCTGCACCGCGTAACCGTCACCCAGCGTCATGCCGGGGAAGTCTTCGGTCAGTTTGGGGATCGCCCTGGCCTGCGTCTGCGCGGCCTCGATGCGGTCGGTGAGTGTGGCGATGTCGGCGTCGGACAGCGCACGTTCCATGCTCAGCGGATTGAGGGTGGTGGTGGGCGAGTTCATGCGACGCTGGCCTTTCCGTGGAAGCGGGCGCGGCACTGGCCAAGGCCGCCGATGGTGCAGACCAGTTCGTCGCCGTCGGCGACGGGCAGCAGCGGTGACTGCGAGCCCGAGAGAATGATTTCGCCGGCGCGGAAGGGCAGGCCCAGCTTGCCCAGGGTGTTGGCCAGCCAGACCACGGCGTTGATGGGCGAACCCTGCACGGCCGCGCCCACGCTGGTGGAGTGCAGTGCGCCGTTGCGCTGCAGGGCCATGCCGGCCAGTTGCAGGTCGAGCTTGCGCGGGTCGCCCTTGGCGTTGCCCAGCAGGAAGACGCCGCAGCTGGCGTTGTCGGCCACGGTGTCCTGGATCTTGATCTTCCAGTCCCGGATGCGCGAGTCGACGATCTCGAAGCAGGGCGAGACGTAGGCGGTGGCGCGGATCACGTCGGTCGCGGTGATACCGGGGCCGACCAGGTCGCGTTCGAGCACGAAGGCCAGTTCGGCTTCGGCCTTGGGCTGGATCATCTGGTTCAGGTCCACGCCGTCGGCCTCGGTGCAGACCATGCCGCTGGTGAGCTGGCCGAAGTCGGGTTCGTACACGCCCAGCATGTCCTGCACCGGCTTGCTGGTCACGCCGATCTTCTTGCCGATGATGGTTTCGCCGGCCAACACGCGGCGGGCCACCATGCGCAGCGAGATGGCGTACGAATCCTGGGTGCTGATGTCGGGGAAGCGTTCCAGGAGGGGCGCGAGCACGCGGCGCTCGAGCCACGCGTCATACAGCTCGTCGCCGCAGTGTTGAATCAGGTCAGGTGACATAGACGAATGAAGGGGTGTGTGGGTGGCGAAGCCTCCAGGGCGCCGCGGAACCGGCTGTGCAGGGCCGCCAGCGCCGCCCCTGGGGGGTGACGCCGCAGGCGGCGCAAGGGGGGTCACAGCTTGATGCAGACGTTGCGCATCTCGGTGTAGAACTCCAGCGAGTGCACGCCGCCTTCGCGGCCGATGCCGCTCTGCTTGCTGCCGCCAAACGGCGTGCGCAGATCACGCAGGAACCAGCTGTTGACCCAGGTGATGCCGACGTCGATGGCTGCGGCCATGCGGTGCGCGCATTTGAGGTTCTCGGTCCAGATGGTGGTGGACAGACCGTAGCGGTTGGCATTGGCCAGCACCACGACCTCGTCCTCCTCGTCGAAGGGGCGAATGTGACAGCAGGGGCCGAAGATTTCTTCGCGCACCACGCTGGCGGTTTCGGGCAGGCCGGTCCAGATGGTGGGTTGTACCCACGCGCCTTCGCGCAGCTCGGCCGGCATGTCAGGCACGCCGCCGCCGGTGATGAGCGTGGCGCCCTCTTGCATGGCCCTGGCGTAGTAGCTCAGCACCTTGCGCTTGTGTTCCTGGCTGATCAGCGGGCCGTAGTTGCTGCCGGCGTCGCTGGGGCGGCCGTACTTCACGGCTTCGCAACGGGCTTTGAGTGCGGCGACGAAGCGGTCGAAGATGGGCCTTTGCACATAGACGCGTTCGGTGCCCAGGCAGACCTGGCCGGTGTTCATGAAGGCCGAGCGGAAGATGCCCTCCACCGCGGCGTCGAAGTCGCAGTCGGCGAACACGATGCCGGCGTTCTTGCCGCCGAGCTCGAAGCTCACGTCGCGGATGCCGTCGGCGGCGGCCTTCATGATGGCCGTGCCGGTGCGGGTCTCGCCGGTGAAGGTGATGGCGTCGACGTCGTCGTGGCGCGTGACCTGTTCGCCGGCCGCGTCGGGGCCGAAGCCGTGCACCACGTTGTAGACGCCGGCGGGCACGCCGACCGCATTCATGACTTCACCGAGCAGCGTGGCGGTGGCAGGCGTTTCTTCACTCGGCTTGACCACCACGGTGTTGCCGCAGGCCAGTGCCGGACCGACCTTCCAGGTCATTAGCAGGAACGGTGCGTTCCAGGGGCTGATCACGCCGATCACGCCCTTGGGCTTGCGGATCGCGTAGTTCAGCGCGCCGGCACCGTCTGGCGTGTCCATCACGAAGCTCTCGGCCGGCACGTTCTTGATGATGTCGGCAAAGATCTTGAAGTTGGCCGCGCCACGCGGCACGAAGGCGTGCGCGATGACGTGGTGCGGCTGGCCGGTGTCGGCCTCTTCGGCGGCGACAAAGTCGTCGAAGCGCTTGGTGATGCCGTCGGCCACCGCGTGCAGCATGGCCACGCGTTTGTCGGTCGGCATCTTGCCCCAGTCGCCGTGCAGCGCGGCCTTGGCAGCAGCCACCGCAGCGTCCACCTCGGTCTGGCCGCCTTCGGCCACGGTGCCCATGAGGCGGTTGTCGCAGGGCGAGCGCTTCTCGAAGGTCTTGCCGGAGGCCGAGGGAACGAATTCGCCGTTGATGAAGTGCAGCGTGTGGGACATGGAGAAGCCGTGAGGAAAAGAAGCATGCAGGTGAGGCCGGCGCGGGCGTGCGCCGATCCCACGCGGGGTTCAGGCCGTGGCCTGGCTCGCTGCGCGGGCCGCCAGTTCGGCCGCGCGGGCCCGGCTGGCGGGCACGCCGCCGATGGCCCAGCGGTCGGGGTGGATGTGGTCGATCTGTACCCGCACGCGCCGCGGATCCCCGCCCAGCACGCGCGCCACGACCTCGCTGAGATCGGCCATCACGCGGTGCAGCATCTCGGTGCTGCGACCTTCCATCAGCGCCATGCGGATCAGCGGGATCTCCGCCTGGCCGCGCGGCATCCGCTGCAGCACCTCGTCAGCAGGTTCACCGGCAATGGCGTACAGCTCGGGGTCGACCTCGGTGATCCAGACCTGCAGCCGCTCGGGCGGAGCCTCGATGGCCCGGGCGAACGCGGCCGAGGCCTCGCGCAGCAACTGCTTGAGCACCGGCCGAGGGTGGCCGGCGAGCACATGGATGTTGGCAACGGGCATGGTGCGTCTTCCGTTCAGGTCACCACGGTCAGGAAGGTTTCGTGCATCTTGCGGTGCGCGACGTCCAGGCCACCGCCTTCGCCCAGGCCTTCCCAGGTCCAGCCGATGGGGGGCTGGTCGGGGTAGGTGGTGTTGCCGCCCGAGAAGGTTTCGAAGCGGTTGCCCGACGGGTCCCAGGCGTAGATGGTGCCGCCTCGGGTGATGCCGTGGCGGGTCGGGCCGATGTCGACCTTGATGTCGTTGGCGGCCATGATGTCGGCAGCGCGGAAAACGCGGTCGATCGACTCCATGTAGAACGAGACGTGGTGCAGCTTGCCTGGCTCGGGGTGGATCACGAAGGCAATGTCGTGCGCCTTGTTCGAGCAGGCCAGCCACAGCGCGCCCTTGGTGTCGCTGTCGGGCAGGGTCACGTATTCGGCCAGGTGGAAGCCCAGCACATTCGTGAACAGGTCCAGCACCTGGCCCACGTTCGGGCCATAGAGCAGCGCGTGGTCAAAGCGCATCGGCGCGATGCCGGTGTCCATCTTGCGGGAGTAGGACGCGGGGTTCTTGTCGCCGCGGTCGTGGCTGGTGTAGGTCTTCTGGGCGTACAACTCGATCAGATGGCCGCTGGGGATCTCGAAGCGCACGCGCTCACCGGTCTCCAGCAGGTCGCCGGCGGGAATGCGCTCGGTCTTCAGGCCGAACGCGCGGACGTCGGCTTCCAGCTTGTCCAGCGAGTGCTCGTTGTCGACCTTGAAGCCGAAGAAGTCCATGCCGGCCTGATCGGCCTGGCGCAGGATGATGCTGTGGTGATCGCGCTCGTCCCAGCCGCGCAGGTAGACGCGGCCCGAGGCGTCACGGCCGGTTTCTTCAAGGCCCAATACGTCGCGGTAATGGCGCACTCCTTCGTGGAGGTCCATCACCCGGATCTGCACGTGTCCGGGACGCAATACACCTGTCATGGCCATGTTGTCTGTCTCCATTCGTCGTTGTGGATGGGTCGCTGGGGCATCGACGTCACTGCACCCGGCCGCTGAACGTGGTTCGAACTTTAGGAGTCAGGGTCGCGGGCCGTCCAATACCATCGAACTCTGGCTGCAATACCTATTGGGCATATCAAATGCTAGGTAGTAACCCTTGTTGGTATGGAGGGGTGCGGGCCGGCAGAATCGCCCACCGTGGAACTGCGTCATCTCCGTTACTTCATCTGCGTCGCCGAAGAGAAAAACATCGGGCGCGCGGCGTTGCGCCTGCACATCTCACAGCCGCCGCTGACGCGCCAGATCCAGCAGCTGGAAGACCAGATAGGCGTGCAGCTGTTCCGCCGCACCAACCGCGGCGTGGAGCTGACCGACGCGGGGCGCGTGCTCTACGACGATGCCCGTGCCATCCTGGGCATGACCGAGCGCGCGGCCGAACGCAGCAGCAAGGCAGCGCAGGGCCTGCTGGGGCGGGTGGACGTGGCCATCTTCGGCTCCGGCATCTTCGGGGCCATCCCGCGCCTGATGCGCGCCTTTCGCGCTGAACACCCGGACGTCAGCATCTTCCTGCACAACATGGTCAAGGACGAGCAGATCGACGCCCTGCGCCATGGCCGCATCACGCTCGCCTTCAACCGCCTGATGCGGCCGGTCGATGGGCTGGTGAGCGAGGCGCTGCTGACCGAGCCGCTGTTCGTGGCCATCCCGACCGACAGCCCGCTGGCGGGACACACGGCGGTGCCCATGAACGCGCTGGAGCAGGTTCCCCTGGTGCTGTTCCCGACCGGAGCCCGGCCCAGCTTCATCGACCGGGTGCACGACATGTGTCGTGCCTGCGGCTATGCGCCGGTGGTGGCACAGGAAGTGGGCGACGTGGTGCATGCGGTGGCGCTGGTGGCGACCGGTTTCGGTGTCACGCTGGTGCCGCGTTCAGCGACTTCGATGGCGTTGCCGGGCATCGTCTACCGTCCGCTCCATCACCCGATGGGGGCGCACGTGGACCTGTGCTGCATCTACCGCCATGATGACGATTCGCCGATTCTGCGGTCGCTCCTGGCCTCCATGCGCAAGGCGAGCCGCGAGCTTTCTTTCGCGTGAAGTGGCGGGCAGGGTGTCCTCCGGGTATGGCGGCGCCGGGCCGCTGCCATGGGGTGGCGGTGTCTGCAAGGTGGCGATTCTGTCGGGTGAATTCGTCTCCTGCGTGATGAGTCGGGCTCACGTCAGCGAAGAGGACGAACGTACGGGCCGGCTTCCGACATTCGCCTGACGGTGCTCGGCGGCCTGAAAAAAACCTTGGCCGGCCGGTGGTCGATCCTGGCCACGGCGTGCAAGCCGGTCGGTAAACGCACCTGCCCGGCAAGGGCTTCGCGGGCCACCATGGGCCGGGCGCCCGATTTCTTTACGATGCGCTCCACAAGGAGCGTGCACATTTTGTTTGAGTTTTTCGAAAAGCGGATTCCGCCTTATCCCGGCCACGACGTCCGGGTGCCGCCGACCGGGTTCTTCGCCTTCGTCTGGGCCTGCACCCGGGGCTCGCGCGGCTGGATCGCGCTGCTGACGCTGACCTCGGCGCTGATGTCGGTCTACGAAGCGCTGCTGTTCGCCATCATGGGCAAGGTGGTCGACAAGCTGGGTGGCGCGGTGCCGGCCGATTTCTGGGCGCAGGAGCGCGGCATGGTGTTCGGCATCGCCGCCATCCTGCTGGGCAGCGGCGTGCTGCTGGCCTTGCACACCGCGGTGATGCACCAGGTGCTGGCGATCAATTTTCCCATGCGGCTGCGCTGGCTGTTCCACCGGCTGATGCTGGGCCAGAGCATGTCGTTCTACGCCGACGAATTCGCAGGCCGCATCACCACCAAGATCATGCAGACCGCGCTGGCGGTGCGGGAGGTGGTGTTTCTGGTGGTCGACGTGCTGGTCGGCGTGGGTGTGTACATGATTGGCATTCTGGTGCTGTCCGCCAGCTTCGAATGGCGGCTGATGCTGCCCTTCGCCGGCTGGTTCGCTGCCTACACCGCAGCGTGTTTTTACTTCGTGCCGCGCCTGGGCCAGATCGGCAAGGCGCAGGCGGACGCGCGCTCGCTGATGACCGGCCGCGTGACCGACGCCTACACCAACATCGCCACCGTCAAGCTGTTTGCCCACACGCGGCGCGAGGCCGACTACGCACGCAACGCCATGGAAGCGTTCAAGTCCACGGGCTACGCGCAGATGCGGCTGGTGAGCCAGTTCGAGATCGCCAACCACCTGATGATCGCCCTGCTGCTGCTGGGTAGCGGTGGCACCGCGCTGTGGCTGTGGACGCAGGGCCAGGCCAGCGCCGGCGTGGTGGCCGCAGTGATCGCCATGGCGCTGCGGCTGATGGGCTACTCGCACTGGGTCATGTGGCAGATGACCGGGTTGTTCGAAAACGTGGGCACGATCCAGGACGGCATCCTCACGCTGACCAAGCCGCGCAGCATCGTCGACGCGCCGGACGCGTTGCCGCTGCAGGTGCGCCAGGGCGCCATCGCTTTCGAGGACGTGGTGTTCGGCTACAAGGACGGCGGGCGGCAGGTGATCGACCACCTGAACCTGCACATCCGCCCCGGCGAGCGCGTGGGGCTGATCGGCCGCTCGGGCGCGGGAAAATCCACGTTGGTCAATTTGCTGCTGCGTTTCCACGACGTGCAGGGCGGGCGCATCACCATCGACGGGCAGGATCTCCGCAGCGTGACGCAGGACAGCCTGCGCGGAGCCATCGGCATGGTCACGCAGGACACCTCGCTGCTGCACCGTTCCATGCGCGAGAACATCCTCTACGGCCGCCCCGACGCCACCGAAGACGCCATGCGCGCAGCGGCCACCAAGGCGCAGGCGGCCGACTTCATCGAGACGCTGACCGACCTGAAAGGACGCAGCGGTTACGACGCGCAGGTGGGCGAGCGTGGCGTCAAGCTCTCGGGTGGCCAGCGTCAGCGTGTGGCGATCGCGCGGGTGATGCTCAAGGACGCGCCGATTCTGCTGCTCGACGAAGCCACCAGCGCGCTGGATTCGGAGGTCGAAGCCGCCATCCAGCAAAGCCTGGACACGCTGATGGAAGGCAAGACCGTGATCGCCATCGCGCACCGCCTGTCGACCATCGCCGCCATGGACCGCCTGATCGTGATGGACCAGGGCCGCATCGTGGAAGAAGGCTCGCACCAGCAACTGCTGGCCCAGGGGGGTATCTACGCCAAGCTGTGGGCGCACCAGAGCGGTGGATTTCTCGCCGAGCACCACGATCCGGCGCGCTAGCTGTGATGTCTCAATAGGTTGTTCACCCGGAAGGGTCTGGGAGACTGGAGTTACGACGCTTCAGAACTCTCAGAGGAATCCCCCCGGATGAACAGCCACAAGAATGCCAGAACCAC
>Ga0067045_1003938_pt1 | contig 17553 bp, 15 predicted proteins | sample TerdegcTABiofilm_FD_59184 | JGI IMG/M metagenome (GOLD analysis project Ga0067045, IMG submission 59184) | Combined Assembly of (Gp0054472, Gp0054536) Wastewater bioreactor microbial communities from Singapore -Terephthalate degrading... | reverse complement strand
GGGGCGACCGTCCGCGTGCCCCAACCGGTGCGGCGCATCGCCTCCCCGTACAGCATCGCCACCTACTACGTCTACGCGGTGGGCGCGGCGGATCGGCTGGTAGTGGCCGGCTACCTGGGCGCGCGCGATCCCGAAGGCCGAGCAGGAATGCTGAAGCTCGACCCGAACTTCGAGGCGATTGCCAACGCCGTCCCGACGCTCAACCAGAAGGAGGCGAACATCGAGGAGCTGGCCGCGCTACAACCCGACCTGATCCTGGCCAGCACGCGCACGGGCTGGCTTGACGCTGCGGACGCGCTGGGCGTGCCCATTCTGCGCTTCGAGGGCGAATCGCCGGAGGCTCTGCAGGAGGCCATGACTCTGCTTGGCGCGGTGCTCGGCCCGCACGCGGCCTATCAGGCGGAGCAGTTCAACGCCTACTACAACCGTACTCTGGAGACGATCCTGGCCCAGACAGGAGCCATCGCCGAGCCGCTGCGCGTCTACTTCTCCGGCACCGAGTCGCTGCGCGTCGCCAGCGGCGAGATGTACCAGACGGCGATGGTCGAAGCGGCGGGGGGGCTCTCCGTCGCGGCAGACCTGATCGGCTACTGGAACGATGTCAACCTGGAGCAGGTCGCCCTGTGGAACCCGGACGTGATCCTCTACGTGCCCTATGGCGGGGCCAACGCCGAGGCGTTCACCGGCGCGGCGGAATGGTCGGCCATCCGCGCGGTGCGCGAGGGGCGCGTCTACCGTCTGCCCAAGCTCGCCGCCCCCTGGGATACGCCCGTGCCCGACTCGATCCTGGGGATCATCTGGATCGCGCAGACGCTCTACCCGGATCAGGTGAGCCTCGACTGTGCCGCCGAAGCGACGACGTTCTACCGCCTGTTTTACGGCTACGCGATGGGTGAGGAAGAAGCGCAGAGCTTGTGCGGATGATGCGTGTCCTGAGCCGACGGCTGCCTGGCGCGCGCGTCTGGCTGCACGCGGAGCGCCGCCAGAANGCCCTCTACCTGCTGATTCTGCTGCTGCCCCTGCCGGTNGCCGTCTACTGCATCGGCCTGGGGCGCTANGCGATCCCGCCCGAAGAGGTCGTCCGCGCGCTGCTGGACTTCGCCNTGGGGCGTCACGACGCCAGCGCCGGGCCAGACATCGCCTACAACCTGGTGACGCGCGTGCGCCTGCCGCGCATCGCTGCGGCCATGCTCATCGGGGCCAATCTCGCCGTGACGGGGGCCACCTTCCAGGGCATCTTCCGCAACCCGCTGGTGGACTCCAACATCCTGGGGGTCACGTCGGGGGCGGGCTTCGGCGCGGCGCTGATGCTCCTGCTGGTCGGCGACGCGCTGGAAGTGCAGGTCTCGTCCTTCTTCTTCGGGCTGATCGCCGTCATGCTGGCCTATTTCGTCAGCCGCCTGTACCACAGCGCGCCGCTGCTCGTCCTGACGCTGGTCGGTATTCTGATCGGGTCGTTCTTCTCGTCGCTGACCTCGCTGCTCAAGTACGTCGCCGACCCACTCGACACGCTGCCCGCGATCACCTACTGGCTGATGGGCGGGCTGACCGATGTCACCCTGGACGACATCCCGGCGCTGGCGGCGATCTCGCTGCTGGGAATGGTCGTGCTGTGGGGCGTGCGCTGGCGCTTGAACGTGCTCTCGATGGGCGATAACGAGGCGCTGGCCCTGGGCCTCAACCCGGCGCGGCTCAAGCTGCTGATCATCGTTTGCAGCACGCTGATGACGGCGATGGCTGTGTCGGTCGGCGGGGTGATCGGTTGGGTGGGGCTGGTCATCCCCCACGCGGCGCGGACGCTGGTCGGCCCCGATCACCAGCGCCTGATCCCGGCGACGATGGCCCTGGGCGCGGTGTTCCTGCTGCTCATTGACACGATGTCGCGCACGCTGCTGCCGGCGGAGGTGCCGCTGGGCGTCTTTACCGGCGTGGTGGGGGTGCCGCTGCTGCTGGTCATCTTGCGTGTCAACCGGACGGGATGGCGATGACCCTTCTGGAAGCCCGCTCAGTCTCCTATGCCTACATCCCTCAGCAGACCGTGCTGAGCGATGTCAGCCTGACCGTCCCCGACCGCTCGGTGATCTACCTGCTGGGGCACAACGGTTGCGGCAAGACCACGTTGCTCGAAATCCTGAGCGGCATTCGCCCGCCGCAGGCAGGCACCGTCCGGCTGAACGGGCACGACCTCTACCACATCCCTTCGGCCAGGCGCGCCCAACGGGTGGGGCTGGTGCCGCAGATGCACCTGCCCGTCTTCGCCTACACCGTGCGCGACGTGGTGATGATGGGCCGCACGCCNCACCTGCGCCTGTTCGGCACGCCGGGGNCGCACGACCGGGCGATTGTGGACGCGGCNATCGAGCAGGTCGGGCTGGCGGCGCTGNGCAACCGCCCGTACACCGAGCTAAGCGGCGGCGAGCGCCAGCTTACCTTGATCGCGCGGGGGCTGGCCCAGCAGACGGAAGTGTTGCTGCTCGACGAGCCAGCCGCGCACCTCGACCCGCGCAACCAGCACCGCGTGCTGGAAACGGTCAGCCAGTTGGCCGGGCAGAACGTGTCCTTCGTGATCTCCTCGCACAACCCCAACAGCGCCCTGCTCTACGCCCATCATGTCGTCGTCATGAAAGCGGGGCGCATCGTGGCCGATGGGCGGCCCGCCGAGGTGCTGACCGAGCCGGTGCTTTCCGCCGCTTACGAGATGCCGGTCGAGGTCATCTATAGCGAGAAGAATGCGGCGCGGGCGATCATGCCCCGCCGCGCGAACGGCGGATAGCGGCGCACCTCCTTCTGCTGGCCGCAGAGTCCGATCCAGTTTTGCAGAATGACCCCGACTAACGATAAGATGGACACTGCTACTGGCCCCACAGACAAGGCTGCATGATCACTGTTTCATCATGGAATGAAGCAATGAGCAAACCCATAGACACTCTGCGCACTCCGATGCCCTGGCAGAAGCGTGCCGCTGACTTTTGCACGGCGGTTCGTGGTCCGCTGGCGTTGGCGCTCGTCTGGCTAGGCATCGCTCGCGGCAAGGACGGCATTCAGCTTGCCTTTATCCTGCTGCTGGTGGCAGCCACGCTTGACACCCTGGATGGCTTTCTGGCTCGCCTCAGCCACTATCCGCACCAGACGTGGGTGGGATCGCACGACCTGGCCTTTGACCTCGCTTTCAGCGTGGCGCTGCTAGGCTATCTGACACTCGCCGGATACCTTTCGCCGTACCTCACCGTGTTCTATGCCGGGTTCTGGCTGGTGGTCTTGGGCAGCCAGAATACCCTGTCGAACACGCTGGCCGTCCTGTTTCAGGCTCCGATCTACGCCGGCGTGGTGATAGCGGCGGTGCTTCACGACCTGAACATGATCCTGTGGACGGCCATCTGGGTGGGCCTGATGTTGGTCTTCGCGGGGAAACGCTTCTTCCAGGTGAGGCTGCCAGGGTTCTTTCAAGACCTGTCCGGGAAGATTCCGCCCGCCATGAGACGAGCGAAGTGGGCCTCCGGGATGCAGCCCACAGCCCCGGACTCGCCGGACAAGCGAAAAGAAACACGGGTCGGGGATTGAGCGAAGTCGCCGCCTGCGGCATGTCCGAGAGCGGAGACTCACCTTTGCGGGCAAAGCTCGGAGTCTGGAGCCTTGAGCCGCCAGCAAGGCGCAATCTCACGACCCAAGACTCCGGACTCCGAACCAGGCAGATCAGCAGAATAGCGAGCGAAGGCTCGGCGTTAGCGGCCCCCCGAAGCAACCAAGTTGCGGAAATCTCCTGAGAGCAGTGACGCTCCGAACCAGGCCAGGCTCTGGTTGAAGTAGTACTGCGACGACCCGCCCCAATATCCCTCGCTGAGCGTGTTGCTGGAATAGCCGTGCAGCAGGTCACCCAGCTTGAGTTGCAGGTCTGTATTGCCGGAGGCCAGCGCGGCCACGATCCACATGCCGGCCATAAGTTCGTTCTGGTATCCCACAACAGGGTTCCCGTCCATATCGTACATGACGGCGAAGGCGTTGGGGTTCTCAATGCTGCTCAAGAACGCGGCGCTGCGCTGCGACCATTCACACGCCCGCGTGTCTCCGAACCACAGGCAGTCCACGCCGATCCGCCAGGGAACGCGGATCGCGTCATAGGTCATTTCAAACCGGCACGCCTCGCGCGGACGCCCTTCGGCATCGCAGAACTCGAACGCGGGCCTGCCATTGGCTGTTGACCAGTCCGGTGCCAATCCCAAGCGATTGCCGCTGGGCACGGCGAACAGCGACCGATACCCCTGGTGGATCAGCGGATCCCAGCGCGTGCCACCCTCGAACGCATTGAAGATACGGAACCAGGCGGGCGCGAAGTACGAGAGATTAATGATCGCCTGCCCGTTCCCGCCCCAGGCATCGCCGGGGGTCAGATATTTGCCGTCGAATACCTCATAGAGGTAAATCGAATCGAGCAGGGAGCGGGCGCGCTCGCCGTAGGGCCGGTCGGGGTGCTGGCCCCATGCACCCCCCTCGACGCGCGCCTGGGCGAAGATGAGCGCGGCGGCAGTATCCAGTTCGGCGTCCGTCGCCGAGCTGAAGCCAGTGATCTGGCCGGTGTTGTCAGCGCGCCAGTTGAACAGGCCAGTCGTCTCGTCCAGCAGCACAGCGTGTGCCGCGTCGTAGATGGTGTCAAACGTGCCCTGATCGTCCATCATCACGGCCATCAGCAGGCCGTAGCCCACGCCTTCGCTGACCGCCTGGTAGCCCATGTTGGGATCGAAGACCAGGCCCAGGTTGTCGCCACACTCTGGCCCGCAGGTGATGTAGTTGGCCTTGTAGCCTTCCCAGGTCGCCTCGACCATCGCGTGCCAGTCCACGCTCGTCCAGTCCACGAGCGCCGGGCCTTCCGGCGGCTGCGAAGGCTGGGGGACATCAGCCCGCCCGATCTCGAAGAACAGCGCCCGCCCGAACAGACTCGGATTCTGCCACGAGCCGTTGTTGGTGTCGGCCTTCGACCAGCTCAGCAGAACGTTCCGATCGGCGACAGCGGCCCCGTTCGCCTGGGCCTGGAAGCCGATTTCTGCGCCATGCGCGGGCGTCAGCCAGTCGCCCAGGGAGACGACCGCCTCAAACCCCCAGCCGTCGTCAGTGGCAAAGACAAAAGCCTGCACAGGCAGCGAGGACGCGCGCACGCCGGTGACCGTGATCGCCGCCGGATCGGTGTTTCCGATGTCCGCGGCGTTGATGTTGACCTGGTGCATGCCGTCGGCATAGCCGCGCGGCCAGAAATCGCCAGTGAGGTTGACGAAGAACTCCAGCGAATCCTCGTTCCAGAAATCTCTGCCATGTTGCCCGGCGATGATCGTCTTGTCGGGCATGGTCATGGCGATATAAAGCTGCACACCATCCGACGCCAGCCCAAAGGTGAACGAGCCGTTCTCCTCCGGCACAGCAGACGGATTAGGCCCCCAGGTGACGGTGTGGAAGGGCACACCGGCCCAGTCCGCCAGGCTGCCATCCAGGGTGATGCTCACAGGGAAGGGGATGTACACGGTCTCCCCTTCCACGCCCGGTGGCGCAAGCAGCCCGTCGCCCTGCGCCTGCAACGGGCTGACGATCATAGCCAGCAGAGCGATGATCAAGACAGTGCGCCCGATCATGGTCATCTTTCCACCCCGGTCATGATCACACCGCGCATGAACACACGCTGAGCGAGGAAGAACAACAGCACCGGCACCACCAAACCCATCAGCGCCGTTGCCTGAATGAGGTGAGGTTTCTGGTCGAACACGAAATTGAAGATTTGGATGCGCACTGAGAGGGGCGCGATTTTGGGGTTGCTCAGCGTATAGATCAGCGGCTCGAAGTAGTCATTCCAGGCGAAGACAAAGTGGAACAGGCTCACGGCAACGATGGCCGGCCACGCCTGGGGGATGATTACCGAGATCAGGATGCGAAATGGCCCTGCGCCGTCAATCATCGCCGCCTCGTCCAGCTCGATGGGCAGCGAGCTAAAGTACTGGCGCAGCAGCAGCACGTTATACGCATTGGCGAAGAAGTGCGGCACGATCAGCGGCAGCCAGGTGCCCGTCCAGCCCAGAACCTGCGAGAAGACGAAGTAAGTCGGGACGAGTGTGACCTGCTTGGGCAGGATAATAGTCGAGATCAGGATCATGAACAGCACGTTTTTGAAGGGGATCGGGAAGCGGGTGAAGGCATACGCCACCAGGGTGCAGGAGATGACGGTGCCGATCACACCGAAGATGGCGATCATCAGCGTGTTGAAGAGCGGCTCAAGAAAGTTAAGCTTGTTCCAGGCCGTCTCGAAATTGCTCCACTGGGGGCCAAATTGCCGCACCGGTCGATCCGTCGGCTTCTGCTGGTCGGCGAACGGCTGTTCCGACCAAGCCAGAATCCCCGCGTCCAGATCGTCGGGGTTGATGAAATAGGTCTCGACCGCGCCGACCCCTTTCTGCACCATAGCCCAACGCTGCGTCCCACCGTCCACGGTGGGCACTTCGTACAGCGGGTAGGTCGCGCCGGGCTGTAACACCACCTCAGGTATTTTCTTGCCACGATAGGTGAAAAGCTTAGTCTGTTCCAGGGCTTTCGCGCTGGCCAGGTCACCCTGCCACTGCACAATGCCGGACTCAGGGTCTTCGGGATCGAGGAAGAAGTGCGTGTCACCCTCGGACTTGAACAGAGCGAGCTTTCGGGTGACGCCATCCACTTCCAGTTCATACAGCGGGTACGCCGTTCCGCGTACCACCCCCTCATCCTTATAGCCGGTCCCCACGTAGGTGAAGGTTTCAGGCTGGACGGAGGGTCCAATCGTCGCCGGGTCGCCCGTCCACTCAATGACCCCTTCCTGCACGTGCTTGGGATCGAGGAAGATGACCCGATCCTCCAGCGTGGCGATCAAAGCCCATTCGTGGATCGCGCCATCGTCGCCGGGGACATTGTAGAGCGGGTATTTGCTCCCGGTGAGCACGCTCCATTCAGGATACTGCTCGCCCTGATACTCGTACAGCACCGGAGACATGGGCAGGATGCTCTTCTCCGTGATCTGGTTCTCGGTCTTGATGCTGGTGACCGCCATGTACCCGAAGGGAGAGAGATAGATGATCAGCACCATCGTGGTGAACAGAAGTAACAGCGCGCTGAATCCGAAATTACGGTAGCGGGCGATGATCTGTTTGCTGCCCCACAGCTTCCTGGTATGAGTGGTTGTAGCCATGATCTAGTCGCTCCAGCCAGCGTAGTAGACCCATTTGCGTGCCGTGGCAAAGAAGAAGCCGGTGACAATCAGGGCAATGACGAAGAGCAGCCAGGCCAGGGTCGCGGCGTAGCCCATCCGGTCGAACTGAAACGCGACACGGTAGAAATAGAGGTTGTAGAAGAGCGTGATGTCGTTGGGGCCTCCCGTGCCGCGCGAGACAATATACGGGATATCAAAATAACGGAACAGCCCGATGAGCGACAGGATGAGGTTGTAGAAGATCATCGGCGTGATGAGCGGCAGGGTGATCCTGCGAAAGACCGTGATCGCATTCGCCCCGTCCACTTTGGCCGCTTCGTACAATTCGGTGGGAACCGTCTGCATACTCGCCAGCAGGGTGAGCATCGCGTTGCCGCAGCCCCAGACGCCGAACATCAGCAGTGCCGGGTAAATCCACGTGGAGCTATACAGCCAGACCGGCCCCTTAATGCCGAAGACCTCGCCGAGGAAGCGGTTGAGCCAGCCCGATTGGGCGTTCAGATAACCGTTGTAGATGTACACCAGGGAGACAACCGGCACCATATAGGGCATGTAGAACAGGGTTCGGAACAGCCTCCTGCCCCACAGTCGCCTGGAGTTGAGCAGTGTCGCCAGCGCAAGCGGAATGATGAGCGAGAGCGGAAGCGCCAGCAGCATGTAGGAAAACGTCACTCTCAACGATTTGCCGACATAAGCATCCTTGAACAGGGTCCGATAATTGTCTAGCCCGACGAACGACACCTTATCTGGCTGAGTCAGCTGGAGATCGGTGAAGGTAAAGCCCAGGGAGGCAATCATCGGGAAGAAATAGAAGGCCAGGAAGCCGATTATCCAGGGGGACAGGAATGCCCACCCCCACAATCTGCGCGCCTGTTGCACAGTCAGCTCCCCCCAAGGCGGGCGCCATGTGCGCGTCCTGCTGGCAGGCGCTCGATCAGCCACAGACATGGCGAATTCTCCTCAAGGCTCTGCTCACTGTCTTCAAATTTGGGAAGGTGGGTGGCGGCGGAAACCCGCCACCACCCAACCTGTGTCGAACAGTGACCTACTTCGCGGCGTCGAAGATGGGCTGCAAAGTAGCTAACAGCGCTTCGATCTCCGCGTCCACATCAAGACCTGGCGTCGCCTCCATGTTGATCGTCCAGTTCCTCACGGCGACGAGTGCTTCTCTGTAGTTGGGCATGTTGCCTTCGTGGCTGGGGTTGTCGGGATAGTTGAAGCTTTCGAGCGCAACATCCCAGTTGACGCCCCAGGGGAAGCGCTCATCCAGAGCCGCCAGGAAGGACTCGGAGAACGCCGGGTCAGACGGGAATGCCCCATAGACTTGCAGCAGATCAGGCATGGCCGGGCCGGCTACCAGGTAGTCCAGCACCGCGAATGCTTCCTTCGGGTGCTCGGTGTACTTCAGGATCTTGAAAGTGTCAGCGTGCAGCTTGGACGTGTAGGTGCCGTTGTAGGACGGCACGACGGCGATATCCCAGTTGGGAACGTTGGTCAGGCAGCAGGTGTACCACAGATGGCTGTAGCCCATAGCGACGGCATTGGCATCGAACCCGTTGCCAGCCGACAGCATGTCGCTCTGGTTATACGCGTAGTCGGGAGCGAAGTGATCCGTGTGCCAGGCCTGATAGAGCCACTTGATGCCCTCGCGCCAGTTCTCCGGCATCACCGCTTTCCCTGTCTCGGGATCATAGAACGAGCCGGCCCCGAAGGGAGAAGTCACCCCAGAGCGGATGTCATCGTTCCACCAAATGGGCGAGTAGCCAAACTGGACGATGTTGGCGGGATCGAAATCGGGGCTGGTGGCGTTGTTGCCGTTAGCATCCAGCGTCAGCAGCATGGCGATCTCGCGCAGCTTGTCCACATCCCAGGGGTCGCCGTCAGCGTAGGGTTCGCCAAACGCCTGGGGCGGGTAGGGCACGCCCGCCACGTCGAACATGTCGCGGTTATAGAAGATGAACGACGAGAACGTGGCGAACGGGAGACCCGTCAGACCCTGCTCCGGGTCGCGGTAGAAGTCAACCAGGGCCTCAGGCCAGCGGCTCAGGTCATAGTTGAGCTCTTCGATGATCGGGTCGAGGTCGAGGAAGGACCCCGCAAAGGACCAAGCGCCGGCGATGCCGACTGGACCGATGATGTCCGGGGCATCGCCACTGGCGATCAACGTGGCGAGGGTGTCAGTGGCGACCTCGTTCTCGACGACGATGTGTTCCAGCTTGATGTCGTCATGTGAAGCGTTGAAGGCTTCGACGACCGCGTTCTGAGCCTCAACATGCTGCGGCTGCCCGCCAGCGCCCAGGCCGATGAACCAGGTGATGACCACCGGTTCCTCCTGCGCGACAGCAGACGAGAACGGCAAGGCCATCGCCGCCAGCATGGCGACCAGGACCAGGGTAATCGTTAGTTTGCGGGACATGACCTCTTCTCCTGAAAGTGAGCTAGACAGTCCTTCAAACGATCGAGTATACGATGGGAATGGAACCGGAAAGGTTCGTCGGAACAGGATGGTTTGTGCGTCATGAACCTCCTTACTGGGCTAGACTGATGTCCATTTGCAGATACCTGCGATAGTAGAAACCCGCTAGAACTTCGGCTCGCCCGTTGGAAGGTGATCGCCAGCAGATGAAGGTGATGCAGCTCCGCTTTCCTCAATACCTTCTCCTTTCACTCTATGGCGGATTGGGATCATGCCGGATCGGTCACGCGCGCTGCTCAGGGACGCATCGCCCCGCATGTGGCCCGGATCACCAGCTCAGTCGGCAAGATGATATGGCGCGGCGGTTGCAGGGCTGTCTCCAGCAACTCGATCAGGATTTGCACCGCCAGAATGCCAGTGTAGCGCACTGGCTGGCGGATGGTGGTGAGCGGCGGGTCGGCCTGCGCGGCGAGGGGTAGATCGTCAAAGCCGATCAGCGCCACGTCGCCTGGAATCTCCAGCCCGGCCTCTTGAATCGCCTGAATGGCTCCGAGGGCCATCGTATCGGTGGCCACAAAGACTGCATCAGGGCGCTGGGGCAGCAACTGGCGCATAGCCGTGTAGCCGCTGTCGCGGCTGAAGTCCCCCTCGGCTATCAGGCGCAGGTCAATCTCGCGCCCGCGTTCCTGCAGGGCCTTGAGATACCCCTCCCGGCGATCCAGGCCCACAGTCGAGTTCTGCGGGCCACAAATCGTCGCAATGCGCTGGTAGCCCAGGCGCAGCAAATGGCTGGTCGCCAGATAGGCTCCAGCCACATTATCCACATCTACAAAACTGGTGCGGCTGGCGTCGGGAGGGCGGCCCACGTATACAGCGGGAATCTGCCGGGCGATGATCTCAGGAATCAGGGGGTCTACGATTTTGTCGGCAGTCACGATCAGGCCGTCCAGCAGACCAATCCCCAGCGCCCGCTGGTAGATCTTGTCCTGTTCGTCAGCCGAATGCAGAAGGAAGAGAGCCAGTGTGTAGTCGTTCAGATTGCAGGCGCGCGAAATGCCTTCGATAAGGGCCGGATAGTAGGGATCGGCGAAGACGAACTGGTTGACGCTGGGGATGAGCAGGCCGATGATATTGGAGCGCCGCGAGGCCAGGGTGCGCGCCGCCATATTGGGCTGGTAGCCCGTTTCCTCGATCACCTTCTGGACACGCGCGCGCAAGGCGGGGGACACGCTGTTGGGCTTGTTCACCACCCGCGACACGGTGGCACGTGATACACCCGCCAGCTTCGCGACTTCTTCCAGCGTAAGCTTCTTCATTGATCAACTCTTTGCGACTCGTTGCGAGAGCGCTCTATGAACAAAATGATAGCTTCGCCCTCTTCTTGCCCAAAATGAGCGATGAGAGCAATCTATGGCGGGCAAGTATAAAGAGAGCGCTCTCACAATCTACCCACAGTATAGTGGAATCCGCGCCCAGAGTCAACTAATTGGCGGATGCGGGGTGCACGAACAAGTCGTGAGCGCGTCTGTCCCGCCCTTCCTCCAGCCCCTTCTCCCACGCAAGCGGCGGGAAGGAACCGGCGGGTGGGGGCGTTCTGGCAATTGCCCAACGACTTGTTCGTGGACCCGCGGCCAGGGAGTATGGTCAGTCAGGTGCCATCTTCATACTGCCCGCGCCGCTGTCCGCCTCTGAAGGGGTCTGGCCGGACGGCGCGGCGGCCAGGTTGACCGCCAGGCTGCGCAGCAGACCGGCAAAGGTCGCCAGCCAGGCAGCCAGCGCCACATAGACGAAGTACTCTGGAATGGTCTGCAGAAAGGTTAGCCCGGTAGCCTTCGACAGTTGCAGCGTGCAGGTGGTATACATGCCCAGGGGGAAGACCATCCCCCAATACAGCGGATGGTAGGTCAGCGGGTAGCGCCTGTACACGTGCCGCCAGACGCCCAGAATGACCAGCAGGGGAATCCACCAGGTCGCCGTCGCCCAGAAGAACAGGGTGAACCCCTTCAGAAACGGCATCAGCTCCGGCAGAAACTGCGAGCGTTCCGCGTTGAGCATCAGCGTTGCCCCAGCCAGCGTCGTGATCGCCACCGCGCCCATGTTGATCCAGTAAGGCGGTGTCAGGTCTTGCGGCTCCAGCTTCATGAACAGCAACCGGTAGAAGATCAGCGGGATGATCAGCAGGTACAACATGCAGCCCAGCAGATACATGCTCAGCGTGAAGAACAGCGCCTCCTGCAGGTACTCGCCGAACTCAGAGGAGAGCAGCGTGCCCAGGACGGAGACCGACTGCGTGGCTACGACCGCGATCAACCATGCCCCGTTGATGCCCGTCGCCAGGTCGGGCTTCTCCTGGCGCGTCGTTGCCACGCCGAAAAACAGGTAGATGAGCACTACCCAGATGGCGAGAGCCAGACCCCACAGCACCGTGGCTGTGGAGCGATCTCCGGCCAGGATCACCAGTTGGCTGCCGAGCACGCCCGTCCCGGCCACCGTGGTGAAGAAGCCAGGCCCTTTGCTGTGACTGGCCAGGTCCGCCGCCAGCAGCACGCCGTAGCGGACGATGCGCGCGCCGGTCAGCAGCCACAGGATGACGTAGAACCCGACATTGAGGCGGAACAACCACCACCCCAGGGTTTTCAGGTCCAGCAGGTAGCAGGCAATGGAGACGATCCCCGTCGCCATCACCAGCGAGAAATAGCCGGGATACAGGGTCTTGACGCCATTCTCAATGGACTTCACGGCACCCCCACCTCCTTCGGCCAGGGCATGGCTGCGGCGACCGGCTGGCAGTAGCCGTCCCCGGCGCAGGCCCGGCAGAGGATCATCCCTTCGCGCACGACTTCGCGCTCGTTGATGATCTCTTCGCCGCAAATCTGGCAGTTCACCCGATAGCCAGGCTTGCTGAGCAGCTTTTCCAGCGAGGCCGTCAGCACGACATCCTGGGCGACAAGTAGCTCCTCGTCGGGCATCCGCTGGTAACCGGCCAACTGCGCGTGCCAGCGGCTGCGGGCGTCCGGGGCATACGTCCAGGCGCGCTCGCGGCTCGCCGGATAGGGGGCGATGCGCACCGCTCGGCCAGTCTGCGTGTCCACGAACGTCGCCGCCACCTTGCCGAAGTCCACCACGCGCAGCGTGCGCCCCCCTGGCCCTCACAGCCGCCGCCTTGTTGCAGAGTGAGATACACCCTCTGGCAGCGCGGCCCACCGGCAAGTACATACCTTTTTCCACCGATATACATCGAACGCCCGATAGATGGATGGGTCCTCGTGCCGGATAATGGGATTATCTGCTGCCCGATTTTTCAGCAAGCAGACCAAGAGAGACGACAACGGATTACGACTGAGCAGTGCTCCTGGGGTCTGGGGAAAAAAAGCCGCCAAACACCGAGACAGGGTACATCATGTCTCCAGGTCATACGACGAAAGGAGGCAACCAAGAGCAGCTACACCGAATCAGACGCAGCGACAGACCAAGAGACTGCATCCTGTAACCTACCTAAAGTAGAGCAGAGACAGAAATAAGGAGAAATAACATGCAACCCACGTCGAATAAGGAGTATTTGTGGCGGCCGGAAGGGCGCGCAGCGGCCGCGGCGAAAGTGAAAGCCGCGAGAATCAAGAAAGGCGTTACCTACAAAGCGTTGGCCGAGAAACTCGGCGTGAGCAAGACCTGGCTGGCCTGCGCTATTGATGGTCAGCAGTGGGTCCCGCAGGAATACGCTGACAAGATCGCCCAGGAGTTGGACATTACGGCGGCGGATGTAGCCTATATGACGGAGCACCCCTACAAGGGCTACGCAGATCCGATTCTCTACCGGCTGCATGAGGTGTTTGACACCTTCGGCCCGGCTTTGAAAGAGCTGATTCACGAGGAGTTCGGCAATGCGATCATGAGCGCCATTGACTTCAAGGTGGATGTCGAGCGCCGCCCGGATCCCAAGGGAGATCGCATCATCATCACCTTCGACGGGAAGTGCCTGCCGTACAGCCTCGCCGGGAAGTACCCCTGGTAAGGCCCTTGCGAACTTCGTGTTCCAGGGCAAGTGGCTTGTCTACAAGAGGTACCAGGCCCCTGCAGGCAAGCGTTAACAAGCACCACTGAATAGACAGGGCACGTCACTTTTAGACAAGCTGGCGTGCCCTTCATAATGGCCCTTCACGGAGGGAACTGTGTCAGAACAAGCGACTCCATCCTATCTTGAAAGACTTAAAGGGGGCAAACTGCGCTCTGGCCTGCCTTATCCCCATTGGCAAGATGTCCTGATCGCTGGGGTGGGCGGGCTGATCATCATTGCGCTGTTGCAGCTCGTGCAGACGGAATGGGACCTGACCCAATGCTTCATTGTCCCGTTCGGCGCGACGGCGGTGCTGGTGTTTGCCGCGCCCGCCGCGCCGTTTTCGCAGCCGCGCAACATCATCGGCGGGCACTTGCTCTCCGCGCTGACAGGCATCGTCGTCTATACCCTCTTCGAAGAGACTGCTTGGTGGACCCTGGGGCTGGCCAACGGCATTGCCATCATGCTGATGGTTGCCACCAAGACCGTCCACCCGCCCGCCGGCGCAACCTCGCTGCTACCCGTCATCGGCTGCACGACCGAACTGGACTGGCTGCTCTCACCGGTGCTGGTCGGCTGCCTGATCATCCTGGTGGTCGGCATTCTGTATAACAACATATGGGCCAAGCGGAGATACCCGGCCTTCTGGTTCTAAGCGAGCCAGTAGCGGAGGGGACAATCCAGGTGAGGCAAGGGTGTGGGCAGAGGCTCATCACCTTCCCCTGTGTCATCGCCGATCAGTGGAGAAGGGAGAGCAGGCATTCTGTCTCCCTTCTTTGCTGGCGGGGACAGATCAGCGAGGATGCCAGGTGTCCTCTCGCCACCTCCCCACGTCACAGGGGGTGTATAATGATGGCAGGAGTCCGAATAGACTATGGCGGTGAAGGATCATGTTACTGAATGTTTTGGACACTCTGCCCGTAGGTGTATTCATTCTGGACAGCCGTTTCCGCGTGAGACGGGTGAACTCGAAGATTGAGGAGTTTTTTGCCATTCCCCGCGCAGAATTGCTGGGGCAAGACAAGCGCCGCCTGGTTCGCGAGCGCATCTCGGTCATCATCGAGGGGGGCGCCGACTTCCGCCAGCGCGTCTTGGCGACCTACGACTCAAACACTTACGTCGAGAACTTCGTGTGCCATGTGCTACCCGGCAACGGTCGCCAGGAACGCTGGCTGGAGCACTACAGCCAGCCGGTGCGTCAGGGAGACGCAATTGTTGGCCGGGCCGAGGTCTACTGCGACGTGACCGAGCGAATTCAGTCTGAGGAGGAGATCAACTGGATCTCGACTCAGTTCATGCAGGTGCAAGAAAGAGAAAAGGCGAAGATCGCCAGCAACCTGCACAACCAGGTAGGGCAGACTGTCATCGCGCTGCGTTTCGCCCTGGAAAACCTGCACGCCTCCTTGCGCGAGCGCGAAGAACTGTGCTACGAGCAGGAACAGCTGGAACAGATTATCCGCCGTGCTGAGGAAATTGGGTGCGAGATCAGCCACATTTCCAGCGACCTGCTGCCCTCCACACTCAAACCGTTCGGTATCCAGGAGACGTTGCGCTGGATGGCCGGCTACTACAAGTCGCTGTATGGCATTACGGTGGACTGCCAGTTCCTCGGCTTGCAGGACAAGCGTTTCGCGCCAGAGGTCGAGGTGGTGCTCTTCCGTATCTTCCAGGAAGGGCTGAACAACGTGGTCAAGCACGCTCAAACCGCCCTGGTTCAGTGCAAGCTGATCTACAGCCATCCCCGGATCATCGTCATGATCCAGGACCAGGGCCGGGGCTTTGACCAGGCGACTCATCAGTTGGGCGCTGGGCTGCGCATCATGCAGCAGCGCGTGGCAGAGCTAGGGGGCACGCTCAAGATCAGCTCAAAAGTGAACTGCGGCACTACCCTCCGGGCGGTCATCCCGGATGTCGTTCCAGTGAACAGCACAGAGTCCCCCAGGCAGCGGACCCCCATAGACGTAGCGGCGCTGGTAGGCCCAGGCGGATGATCCAGGGAGCGTGCCATGCCTGCCTCAGAGCGGGACCAGCGGAAGATTGCCGTCGTTCTAGCCGATGATCACCCCCTCATTCGTGAGGGGCTGGCCAACATTATTGATTCCCAGCCCGATATGCATGTCATTGGACAGGCTTCCGACGGCGGCGAGGCGCTCGACATCACGCGCAAGCTAATACCCGATGTCGTGCTGCTGGACATCTCGATGCCCGGTTTCAGCGGGTTGGGGGTAATTGGACAGATCAAGTCTTGCACTTCAGCCTCCAAGCGGCCCGTCCAGATCGTGATCGTCACCATGTACAGCCGGGAGAGCGTAGTCCTGCAGGCGTTGAATGCGGGGGNGCTGGGCTTNGTCACCAAGACCTCGCCCAGTTGCGAGGTCATNCACGCGATCCGCAGAGCCTCCAGGGGNGATTACTACCTAAGCCAGGACATTTCCAACCGGGTCATTCAGGANTANTTGAAGGGCAGCCAGGCCCAGATGCCCAACACACACTACGACCTGCTCACCGAGCGCGAGCAGGAAATCTTTCACCTGCTCGTCGAGGGCCATTCTAACCGCGCCATTGCCGATCTGCTCTGCATCAGCGCCGCAACCGTCGCCCGGCATCGTGCGAACATCATGGCCAAGCTGAAAGTACACAGCTTCCGCGAGCTGATCGGGTACGCCGTGCACATCGGCATCCTCGAACCTGAGCTAGACGATTTGTGCGACTGCCCGGATGCCCGGTAAGCGGACGAGATTTGACATTCAAGACAGGGCGCGCGCGCATGACAGGTTGTAGGGGCAGGTTTGCAAACCCGCCCTTATAAGCGACTTCCAAACACGATTGTCAATTCGCATGAGAGGGCGCGCCCGCCGGCCCTAGAACGGCACCACCGTCACCTGAACTCCGCTCGCCCGAAACCGCTCGACCAGCGCCTCCGGCGCGTCCTCGGACGTGATGACGTGCTTCACCTCGGAGGGAGGCACAATGGTGTACGGCGCGACCTGCCCCCACTTGCTGCCGTCGAGGACAATCACCGGAGCCACGCAGCGCCCGTACATCGCCCGCTTCATGGCCGCTTCGTCCGAGTCGATCTCCGTGACGCCAATGGCGTCGGAGATGCCGCGCGCCCCGAAGAAACCGACATTGATGTTGATCGGGGGCAGGCTTCCGGGGTTGCCCACGATGGAGATGGCGTCGCGGCGCAGACGCCCCGCCGGCAGCAGCACGTCCACCTGCGGGCTTTCCAGGAGACTCTGCGCGATGAGGAGGCTATTGGTGATCACCGTGACGCGGCTCAGGCGCTTGATGAACGGCACCAGCGCGTAAACCGTCGTGCTGCAATCGAGCGCAACACTGCACCCATCGGCCAGCAAGCCCGCCGCCGCCGCCGCAATCGCGTTCTTCTGCCTGCGATCTTGCGCCTGTCGCACGTTGAACGACAATTCCTGGAGGATGGAGGCGTCCGCCCGCAGCACGGCCCCGCCATAGGTGCGCTCCAGCACACCGGTCTCTTCCAGCGCGCTTAGATCGCTGCGGATGGTGACGGCGCTCACCCGCAATTGGGCGGCCAGGTCGGGCACGGACACGCGGCCATGCTGCCTCAACTGTTCCAGGATCGCCCGGCGTCTTTCTTCCGCGAACATCGGCGCTGACATGGCGCGCTTCCTTTGCTCAACAAAACAGTCGAAACCGAACGAAACTCCACAAAGCCTCGCCTGAACCCATTATACACCATTTCGGCCTGGCAACTCGCCGGAGGGATGCGTGCAGCGGACCAGCGCCAGCCGGTTATCAGACCTGATTCCTGGCCTCGCACCCCAAGAGACTATTGACTTTCTTTTTGCAATGTTGTATTGTTATTGCAATCAAAAAGAAAGGAAA
>Ga0067045_1029928_pt1 | contig 17558 bp, 15 predicted proteins | sample TerdegcTABiofilm_FD_59184 | JGI IMG/M metagenome (GOLD analysis project Ga0067045, IMG submission 59184) | Combined Assembly of (Gp0054472, Gp0054536) Wastewater bioreactor microbial communities from Singapore -Terephthalate degrading... | reverse complement strand
AGGCTCCCTCTCCCTCTGGGAGAGGGTTGGGGTGAGGGTGCCTTTCCACGCATAGACGCTCAATCGTGCTACGATTGTTGGTGTGTCCCGAGTTTTGAGACATTTTCTCTAATCCCCCCATCGCCCTGATATCGTCCGCCGATCAACCATCTTCACGTCGTGCCACAGTGGGATCTCTACTTGTGAGGTCTGTGCGACCGCAAAGGTCGCGGCTCGGAAAGTTTCCCCGAGGCCGATTTCTTGCTCTCACGGGAATGACCGAGCCACTTGGTCACTGAATTCTAGCACTAGTGTGCCACGTACCCCCACCTCACTTCTTCTTCGCAAAGAAGAACTGCTCCGGGTGAACAGGTCCCGGGTTCGGATAGGTCCAACTCTGAAAATCTTTCTTCGGCACATTCAACATGTTTGGGGCCACCACATAGAAGTCGGGGGGATCATGGACCAATCCCACTACCCAGAGGTTTTCTTCGTTCGCTTTGATGATTTTCGCGAACAGCTCCTGTTTCTTGCTATCGTCTACGGTCTTGAGGATGCTGGTATAGGTTTCCATCAACTCTTTCAGTACCGGTGGTGGCTCTTCCCCGGATTTTCCGTCGCTCTGATACCATTTCGCATACAGCGGGGCGTTGAGACTTTCCGAGCTGTACGGGAAGTACCAGCGCGGCTCGAGCAAACACTCCATGCCCCCGTCGCCCGGCCAAAGGGCTATGTCATGATCCGCATTTTGTGTCCGTTGCCGGAAGAGCTCCATGGCCTGCGCCTTGACTTCTGTCTTAATGCCTACTGCGTTAAGGTTGGACGCGAGTATTTCAGCGGTGTCGACCCAAGTCTGTATGGTAACCATGACGTCCAGGGCTATCTGGATACGCGCTCCGTCAGGCCTCATTCGCTGTCCGTCAGGACCCTTCTTGAGACCCATTTCGTCGAGCAACTGTTCGGCCTTCGCAGGGCTGTACTCCACATATGCATTAGCATACGAAGCGCTGTAAAAGCTGGATTCTTCCAGGGGAGCCGCTTGTCGAGGTTTCCCCTTGCCGCGGTATACGATCTTGTTGATCTCGTTGCGATTCACCGCGTAGGAAATTGCCTTGCGGAATCGAGCATCGGACAGGATCTCTCGCATCACGGGATCTTTGTGGTTGATGTTTGGCGCCATCAACAGGCCTACGGAAGCAGTTGACATCTTAGGGATGAGCTTGTAGTTGCCTTGCCCCAAGTTAGCCAGCAGCAGAACGGAGTTCTGCATTCCTCCGAGGCGCCGGCCCTGGAAGTCGATCTCCCCTGCGATGGCCTTGAGCAGAATTGTCTGCGATTCCGCTTGGAGATCATGAACTATGGAGTCAATGTAGGGGAGCTGATTACCTTGAGTGTCTACCTTCCAGTAGTACGGATTGCGTTCCATAACGAATCGTTTGCTCGGAGCCGGAACGGTAGTAACCCACGCGCAGATCGAAGGCATCTCGGGGTTGACGAACAGGGAATGCCGCAGGCTTGACATATCCTGAAACAACTTCACCCATGTGGAAACTTTGCGCTCTGCCATGAGCGCCTCCAGCTTTTCCGGGTCAGCGTACGCTTTGTGGAATTGCTTGAGATAATGCTTCGGCATCGTAACGAGGGCCATGCCGTGGGGGCACGCAAGCTGCTCGAGGAACAGTCCGTACGGCTGGGCAAATTCGAACCGAACCGTGTAATCGTCCAGTTTGGTGACTTTCGGGGCGGCTTCGGTCGGGGTGATCCACTTGGGAATCGAGGGTGTCAGCTCTTTGTTAAGGAGGACGTCCTCCACGTAGAACATTATATCGTCAGCGGTGAACGGATGGCCGTCTGACCAGCGCACCCCTTTTCTCAAGTGAAAGACAAAAACGCGACCTTCCTCCAGCACCTCCCACTTCTCCGCAAGGTTTGGAAGAATCTTGTACTGAGGACTCCACCGCACCAGGGGATCGTACAGGATCCGCCGCGCGCCTACCAGGTCCGACAGCCCCGTGTAAGCGCGCCTCCACTGTCCACCGTATTCCCCCGGCCTATCTATGGGCTTAACTACAGCGGGAGAAGGAGGCAATCTTTGATCCACCGGGGGAAGCTCCCCCGCTTTGACCCTCGCCGCGAGCTCGGGGGATTCGTTGAACGCCAAGACTTGCTGAGAGGTTCCGCTACAGAGGAGGAGTGCAGCGACAAACACGCCCATCAGAACTGCCCGTTCCACCCGCTTTGCCATGTCGTCTCCTTTCATATACCCACCATTCGCGCCATGATCACATCTCAGACCCCGAGTGATTCGTCCGATGCTTCGTCCGTCAGCATTTCTCTGGGAATACAACGCCGGATGAGTAAGGACACAAAGTATATAATGCGTGCGTTCAACGGTAAGGTCAAGACGCGCTTGCGCCCCCCGTGCGTCATTGGATATTTTTTCTGCCGCTTGAGCGCGCCGGGTATCCGGGCGAACTTATTTCAGAGCCGGACGACCGCAAATCCGCGCGGCTCGTCTTAGAAAGGGATCTCGTCTTCTGGCGGGGGAGGATAGAAGGACCGCTCATCGGGCCCTCCACCGGACGAGGCCTGTCTCCTGCCAGCTTGAGGGCGCTTGTTGCGGCCGGGTTCCTCTCTGCGTTCTTGATTTTGCCCCGGGCTACCGAGCATGATCATGTCGTTGGCCACGATTTCCACGGTCGTGCGCTTGTTCCCGTCTTGATCTTCCCAGTCTCGGCTTTGGATACGCCCTTCTATATAGACCTTCTGTCCCTTGCTGAGGTATTCGCCACAGATTTCTCCAAGTCGACCCCATGCCACAATACGATGCCACTCCGTCTTTTCCTGGTCCGAGCCATCCTGATCCCTCCACGTGAAAGTTGTGGCCAGGGTAAAACTGGCCACTGCTCTACCGGAAGCAGTGTAACGAACTTCGGGGTCCCTGCCCAGATTGCCGAGCAGCATCACTTTGTTCAAAGACCTCTGGGCCATGCTCTCCTCCTAAGACGCTGAATGACGCCGGAATTGCTGTTGCAAGTGAGGAACCAGCGGGGTTATCCTTTCCGAAAGGTCACCGGTTGTCAAGGGGTCTAAGGCAGCAAGATTGCCCGTGTGCCGGTCCGAGGAAAAGGAGTCCGGTTCTGACTATTCGACAGAGGATCAAGCAGCTTCTCACGGAGGGCGTCTATACAGCCCGCGATATTTCACGTATCCTCGGGATCAAAGAGAAGGAGGTGTACGAGCATCTCCCCCACGTGCAAAGGAGTCTCGGCCGAAACGCGTCCGTCATATTCGAGCCTGCTCGATGTCTATCCTGCGACTTCGTGTTTATCAAGAGGGGGCGGCACACAACACCGGGACGCTGCCCTGTGTGTCGTTCGGAGAGCATATCGCCCCCCGTTTTCGGGATGCGGGAGAACATGTAGTGGACTTCTGAGAAATCTGGAGGTATATGGATACGCGCTCAGACCTGTCATATGAGCCATGGTGGGGTCCGCTGAGCTTCCCGGCAAGAGCGGGGGCCGAGTTTCAAACCTCAATTCTTCGAGCCGCCTGAATTGCAGATTCCCAGGTTGCAGCCGCAATGGTATGCAGGAACCTACCCCATGAAACTCGTTGTCTTCAGCGATCTTGACGAAACATTGCTCGACGGACGGAGCTATAGTTGGGAGGCTGCGACGAATGCGTTGTACGCGTTGAGGGAGCGGTCCGCTGCACTCGTTCTGGTTTCGAGCAAAACGCTTCCCGAGATGATTCCCATTCATGAAAGCTTGGGCCTCGACACCCCTTTCATTGTGGAGAATGGCGGAGGAATTGCCCTGATCCCGTCGGCACCTATCAACTCGTGTCTCTCCCCGGAGCTTTTCGCCATGGGGCAGCGGATCGACGATCACGTGTTGATTCCGCTCGGGGTGCAATACGATGACCTTGTTGCTGCCCTCGATGATATATCTGAGGAGACTGGGGTCACCGTGAAAGGCTTCGCCTCCATGTCCGAGGACGAAGTGGCTGCTCTGACGGGACTTTCGCTGGCCGATGCCGCCAAGGCACGCCAAAGGGGCTTCGATGAACCTTTTGTCATACTTGATCCTACCTCTGAGAAGGGGTTGCGGATAGAGGCATCAGCCGCGGCACGCGGGATCACTGCTGTCCGAGGAGGAAGGTTCTGGCATTTGATCGGGCATGAAGGTAAAGGCAAGGCGGTCTCGATCATCATCGAGGCTTTCCGGAAGTGTTTCGGGAGCGTCCACACCGTGGGGCTGGGCGATGGGCCTAATGATTTTCCCTTTCTTGCCCTGGTGGATAGCCCGTTCCTCTTGGGAGGCGCGCAGAAGCGATTCGAGGTTCCGGAAGAAATGGGAAGAGCTCGGCTCATCCTGCGCCCAGGGCCGGAGGGGTGGAATGAAGCGGTGACAACTTTGCTGTCCGAGCTGGAGAATGAGGACGCCGGCGGTGGAGGCATATCGTAGCCGAGTGTGCGGACCGGTATCTCTGTGTCAATGCGGCCGGCGAACGCCAAGCAAAGCAAAGGAGCGGGACGTGGGCAAGAAAACGGTTCAGGTCAAGCAAGTGCTGGCAGACATACGCGCGGGCATGCACGATAATGCTCTCATGCAAAAATATGAATTGTCCCCGGGGCAACTGAAAAGCCTGATGAAAAAGCTTGAGGATGCCGGCCTTGTCAAGAAGCCGGTCGAGGAGTTAGCCCCCGAAAAACCATCATACTATGACACCTTCTTCACCTGTCCAGCATGCGGATTGAACGAACCGGGGGACTTCGAAGAATGTCCCCGCTGCGGAGTTGTGGCCGCGAAATACCGGCCATCGGAAAAGACTGGAGCGCTCCAGACCCCCGACAAGAACACCGATAAGGCAATGAAGTTCGACACATGGAACCAATCCATGCCGCGGTCCTACCGGGGATTGAAAATACTCGCCGCAGTCATTGTCATTGCGGCGGTGGCTGTAGCGGTGTTCATGGTGAACCAGTACCTGGAGAAAGAGAGAAACGCATTCCACCCGTCGGATCGGGAGCAGACCGATGTCCAGCTCGATGAGGACAATCCTTCCAGGACGATTCCGCCACAGTACAAGGATCTGATCAAAAGGAAATTGCCGAATGTGGCACCCCTCAATCCGGAGCTGGATTCTCACATGCGCGACTCGATGGAGGGCATCGGAGATTCTCTGGACAGGCGCAACAAAACCCGCAAAGATCTTATTGATCGACAGTAACGGGAACTGAGAGGCCTAGAGAGGTGATGCTCGCCAGACATCCGAACGGATATCTTCCGGTTTCGTTTGCTTGTTGCCTGCGCTAAGCCGATCGTTTAAGCTGTGAATCATCAGTGGTCGAGAGGAATATCGCTTATGTCAGGCTTGGACGTCGTCCGAGTAGATTCAAAACAAGATATGGCGCAGTTTATCGATCTGCCCTGGGCAATATACCCGCGCGATTCGCTCTGGGTTCCGCCCTTGAAGCGAGATGTTCGCAGACTTCTTGACACGGAAAAGCACCCCTTTTGGGCGTTCTCGGAACAAGCTTTGTTTCTCGCTCGCAGGGGCTCCACGATAGTCGGCCGCATTGCCGGCATAATCGACAATAATTACAACCGGTACCACAACGAGAAGGCGGCCGCGTGGGGATTCTTCGAATGCATGGAAGACCGTGACGCGGCGCGGGGACTCTTTTCAGCGGTGGAGCAATGGGCCGCGGTCAAGGGCATGGAGCTCATCCGAGGTCCTCTCAATCCCTCTACTAATTATGAGGTGGGACTGCTGATTGACGGATACGAGTATGCTCCCACCATTATGATGCCGTGGAATTACTCGTACTATCCTTCCCTTGTCGAAGCATGCGGGTTCGAGAAAGAGAAGGACCTCCTCGCACTTCTCATCACAAGTCGCGACCCCATCAATGACCGGATTCATCGGCTTGCAGAGCGAGTCAAACGTAAGGGCAAGGTGTGGAGCAGAAACGGATCGAGGAAGAACGTCCAATCGGAAATGAAGCTGATTGCGGATCTTTACCGATCCGCCTGGGCCGATAACTGGGGATTCGTTCCTACCACGGAAGAAGAGAACCGTGAGATGGCGAAAAACCTGCTCCGGATCATGAAGGAGGAGCTGACATTCTTCATCTACTACGAAGATGAATGTGCGGGATTAGTGATGATGTTGCCCGACATTAATCCCCTGCTCAAACGGCTGAACGGGAAGATCGGGTTGACCGGTTTGTTCAAGTACCTCTGGTACCGAAATGACGTGAGGGGATTGCGCGGGGCCATGTTCGGGGTGAAGAAGGAATACCGGAAGCTGGGACTCCCTCTCGTGGCCTTCGATCATGTGTACAGCCTCGCAAACGGCCGTTACGACTATGTGGAATTCGGCTGGAACCTCGAGGACAACATGGCAATCAATAAGTTTGAGCTGGACATGGGAGCCAGAATCACCAAAAGGTACCGCATCTACCGGAAAACGCTGTGATGCCGGACTCTACAGCACGATAACCGTGAGCCGCTCCGGTCCGTGCACACCGATTGTGAGAGTCAGCTCGATGTCCGCTGTTCTGCTGGGACCTGTGATCAGGGTTATGTTGGTGGGCAGCGATTCGCTGAACGAGTCAAAGAAGTCGTTAAGCGTGGCATAGATGTTGTCCGATGACACGAGCGCGACGTGGTGGGATGGCAAGAGACTCGCCTGCACCGGTTTTCCTCGGTGGCTCGTAGAGATCAGGCTGCCAGTTTCGGCAATGGCACCCAGTACCTCTTCAACACAAACATTGGCCACTGTGTAATCATCCGTCCTTCGATTCGACGGCAGACGCAGATTCTTTTCCACCTCCGTGACGGAAGGACAATAGATCAACTCTGCGTCTCCCACAGCCCTTTGTATGGCTTCATCCAGGTCCTCTGTCTTCGATACGCGGGACGCGTGGGCTCCCACGTTCACAGCATTGGTAAGAAACCGATTGATCGTCACTTCGTCGCTCAACACTCTCCTCCTCTCATTGCCCTGATGTGGCCCGAACCGTCGGCCAGTCCGTTCGATGAAGCGCGTCCAGGCACCTGATCCTCCGGGGGCGTTCTGGCAAATATCTCTCTCCTGGCAGTCACAATAGACTGCGGGAGGCCACGGCATTCCAGCCCATGCTGGAATCCGGTAAAATCCCGCGGTTTGCGGGACCCATCAATGGGGCCCACAGGCCGCCCTGCTCCTGTCTTCGTAGCGCCGGCGTCTCGCCGGCAATCAGGGGACTTTCAGGCAAACCTACCACAGGCTCAAAGCCCCTCCGCAAGGACCTGCGCGATGTGCTTGACCTGAACAGAGCCGTTCCGTCTCCTCATGGCGTCCGCAATGTTCATCAGACATCCATGATCGCATCCGGTGACGGTGTCCGCGCCGGTGGCAACAATAGAGTCCGCCTTTTCGTCCGCGAGAGCCATGGAGATTTCGGGCTGCCGGGCCATGAAAATCCCGCCGAAGCCGCAGCACCGGTCCGCGTTGGGAAGATGCACAAATTGAGCCCCCTGGAGAGATTGGAGAAGGAGAACAGGCTCTTCGCGTACTCCAAGCTCTCTCGAGAGCTGGCATGAAGCGTGGTACGTGATAACTCCGCTGGCGCGCAGCCCGGCATCGTGGGCTCGGAGAACGTTCACAAGGAATTGCGTCAGCTCATACGTTCGGCGCGCAACCGATTGTGCTTTTTCTCTCAACAGTCTGTCATTCTTAAACAATTCCGGATAATGGTTCCTGACCATCGATGCACAGGAGCCGGAAGGGATCACAATGGGGTCTTCTCCTGAAAACACCGAGAGAAAATGTTCGGCAGCCTTTTTGGACTCTCGAGAATATCCCGCGCTGTCAGGAGGTTTTCCACAGCAGGTCTGACCGGAGGGAACAGTCACCTCGACACCGAAATGTCTCAGGAGACGAACCGTGGCTTCCCCGGTCTCTGGAAAGAAGGAATCGACCAGGCAGGTAGCAAAGAGGGTTACTCGCATGAAGATACATCTTTCAGGTCATTTTTTTGCAGCAGCTTATCCGTGCTCTTCGCTACGGTCAACCAAAACGTTGGGTCCGTTTCTTGTGAGCTTTCTTTTCACCCGGCTCACACGCGTTCCTTGAACTCTTCTCCCAGCAGCCCTTCTGGCCTGAGAAGCAGCACCACGATAATTACGATGAAAGCAAAGCTGTTCTTAAAAGCCATGGAAAGAAATCCGCCGGTCAGCGCCTCCGCGACACCCAGAATGAGGCCCCCCACGATCGCGCCGGGAAGGCTGTTCATCCCCCCCAGGATGGCAGCGGCAAATCCCTTAAGGAAAGGCTCGAGCATGAAGAAGGGATCCAACAGAAGAGCTGGCGCCAGGAACAGACCTGCCAGGACCCCGAGGGCTGCGGCCAGACCCCAGGATAGGGCAAGTACCTGCCTCGTTGGTATTCCAAGCGTTTGCGCGGCTTGCAGGTTTTCAGAGGTTGCGCGCATGGCCAGCCCGATCTTTGTCCGTTGTACGAGGACGTAGAAGAGGATGCAGCCGAGCAAGCTGATTGCTAGTGTACCCGCGCTGAGCTGACTCAAGGTCACCGATGCCACTTTGTACACTTTGAATTCGGACAAAGGGAACGGGAAGGACTGGGGCTCCGTTCCGCCGAAATAGGCGACAGCGCCCTGCAATATGAGTCCCAACCCGAGGGTGAGAATAATCTGTCCGAGATGTGTGGCATCTCGCCGCTGCGCGGGAACAAGTATGCCAAAGTAGAACGCCATGGCCAGTACCGCCCCTGACAGGAGTGAGGCGAGCGCGGCCACAGAAAACGGCACATTGAGACTTAGCAGGGCAAAGGCCACAAAAGCACCGCACGTGGATATGTCGCCGTGAGCAAAGTTGAGGATGCGCGTCGAGCGATAGATCAGAACGAGACCGAGTGCAACGAGCGCGTACACCGCGCCGGTGGACAGTCCCGAAACCGAATACTGGATGAACAGTTCCATGCAAGTAGCCCCCTGTCCGCATCAACGGAATGGCCAATTCCTCAAGTACACTCGCGTCTTCATCCAACGGCCGGCAAGTCCCAACGGCTCGAATATGAGGATGATCAGGATGGTAACCCCGAATATCACGGGAACCATTTCCTTGTAGTCGCTGAAGAGCTGAGGGACGAGTACCACAAAGGCCGCTCCCATGATCGAGCCCTCTACAGAAGCCAACCCTCCGATGATGACTGCTACGAACAGCGTGATGGATACCATGAAGTTGAACATGTTGGGTTCGAGATAACCGACAAACAGCGCGTACAGAGCTCCTTGAATACCCGTGTAGAACGAGCTGATGGCAAATGACAGCAGCTTGTATCGCGTAAGGTTGACGCCAATGACCTCCGCCGCTATGTCATTGTCCCTGATGGCAATGAAAGCCCTGCCCATGTACGATGAAATGATGTTGTACGTCAGCAGGGCAAATCCCAACATGAAGATGAAGTTGAAATAGTATGAGAACATCACAGATGACATGCCAAACCACGGCTCCAGCTTGGGAATGCTCAACCCCATGCGACCGCCGGAAAGCAGCTCCGAGTTGACGAATATCTGATATACCGCCACTCCGAAACCCATAGTCGCAATTGCCAGGTACGGTCCCTTGAGCCTGAGCGAGGGAAAGCCCACCAGAATGCCGAACAGACCTGCCGCCACGCCTCCGCCCAAGATGCTCAAAGACAAGGGAATTTCGAGCCGAATCAGATGGCCGAACGTGTAGGCGCCTATAGCCAAGAAGCCTGCCTGGCCGAACGAAATCTGTCCCGTGTACCCGATGAGGATATTCTGCCCCATAACCCCCACCGAGTACAACCAGATGATGGTCACAATGTAGGTCACGTGCTCAGGTCCGTAAAATGGCAGCAGGAGCACGGCCACCACCAAGGCGCCCACCCATATTCGCGTCCACGGCTTCCGGATGAGCTGCAGTTCTTCTTTGTAGCTCTCGATAAGGTCCATTATGCGCCAGCCCGATTCTGGTAGAGTGAGTCAATCAGCTCCTTGTAGCGCTGTTCAAGGTAGCGCCGCTTCACCTTCTTGGTAGGCGTGACATCCCCGTCTTCCTCGTAAAACCGTCGGGGCAGAAGGGCGAACTTCTTGATCGTCTCCACGTTCGAGAGCGTCTTGTTCACCTTTGCGACTTCCCCCTCGATGAGTTTTCTGATCTCGGGATTCTGCGAGAGATCGGCAAAGGTTGTGAACGGTATCCGGTTATCCTGAGCGTACTTGGTCACGTTGTCTTCGTCGATCAAGATCAAGCTGACCAGATATTTCCTCCGCTCTCCGATTACTACGGCGTCCTGAATGTACGGACTGAACTTGAGCTTGTTCTCGATGAAAGCAGGCGTGATGTTCTTTCCGCCGGCCGTGATAATTATGTCTTTCTTACGGTCAAGAATCTTGAGAAATCCCTCTTCGAGCGCCCCTACGTCGCCGGTGTGCAGCCAGCCGTCTACTATGGTCTCCGCGGTGAGCTGGGCATTCTTGAAATAGCCCTGGAAAACGATCGGCCCCTTGACAAGGATTTCCCCGTCGTCTGCTATCTTCACTTGAACGCAGTCGATAAGCTCTCCCACATACCCCCACTTGGGTCTGTCCACTCGCTGGATAGCTATGACGCCTGTAGATTCGGTCTGGCCGTATCCTTCTCTCAGCGGAATGCCGAGCGCATTAAAGTACTCGAAGAGCTCGGGGGACGCGGGGGCTGCTGCACAAACCGCCCATCTGACCCTCTCGAAGCCCAATTGTCTCTTGAGATGGAACAACACTGCCCAGTAGCAAGGCCAGTAGAGCACGGACCAGAGGGCTCGGCTGCGACTTCGTGGATCGGTCTTCACGTACCGCAACCCCACAGCCATGCTCAGACGATAGAGGGATCGCTTGAGCAGCGTGGAGTCAGACATCTTGATCTCAATCATGGAAGCAAACTTCTCCCAGATGCGCGGAACGCTGGCAAATACCGTGGGGGAGACTTCCCTGAGGTTTTGTGCCAGCGTGTCGATACTCTCCACAAAGTTCACGGTCCCCCCGGCCCAGATTGCCTGAAACAGGGAAATGAGATTTTCGTAGATGTGCGCCAGAGGGAGATACGACACCATTTCGTCCGTGTCCCTTCCCTCGATCGCGTTCATGAACGATTCCGTGACGCTGACAATGTTGCTGTGGGAGATCATGGCTCCCTTGGGGCGGCCTGTGGTGCCCGACGTGTAGATGATCATGGCGATGTCTTCGGGACGAACCGCGTCGATCGTGGCCTGTATCCTCGCCGGATCCTCCTCCAGGAACGCGCGGCCTCGTTCCAGGAACTCGTCCATGAAAATGATCCGCTCGTGGGAAAAGCCCCACAATCCCTTCGGGTCCCACACCACAACCTGCTGGACAAGGTTCAGGTCGGGCAGGATTTGCAGCACCTTGTCGACCTGTTCCTCGTTCTCCACAAAGAGGATCTTCGACTCCGAATGCCCCACCACGTAGGCGATTTGATCGGGAGCCGACGTGGGATACACACCGCAGGTGACGCCTTGTGCGCACATCGCGGCAAGATGGCAGATGAGCCATTCGGGCCGGTTGTCTCCGAGGATGGCCACCCGATCCCCGGGCTTCAGACCGTATGCCAGCAGCCCTGCCACCACCTCTTTCACTCGCCGTCCGTACTCCGTCCATGAAATCCGGGTCCAAATCCCGTATTCTTTGTGACGGAGGGCTACCGCGTCTTTCTTGCGGTCCACCTGATTGAAGAAGATTTCCGGAACCGTTTGTCCCGTGACGGGCATCACCATCTCCTTCTTTTCTTGTACAGTCTCCATCCTTTCGGAGAAGCCGACTTCTCTCCTCCAAGCCCCAAGTAGAGCTCCTGTACGTCTTCGTTCTCCGAGAGCTCGGAGGCAGTGCCTTCGAGGACGATACGGCCGTTCTCTATGATGTATCCGTAATGGGCTATTTTGAGGGCGAGGCGAGCGTTCTGTTCCACCAGGAGAATAGTTGTGCCACGGCGGCTGATCTCCTCGAGCGCATCGTAAACCGTTCGAGCCATCAGCGGCGCCAGCCCGAGAGAAGGCTCATCGAGCATGAGAAGCTTTGGCCGTCTCAGGAGGGCTCTGGCGATAGCTAACATTTGCTGTTCTCCCCCGGAGAGGGTTTCCGCCTGCTGAGACGATCGCCCCCGCAATATGGGAAAGAGGCTATAAACGTTTTCCACGTCTTCACGGACCGACCTGTCGCGCCTTCCCCAGCACCCCAGATCGAGATTTTCTTTGACGGTCAACTCCCGGAACAGACCTCGATCTTCAGGGACGTACACGATTCCCAGGGACGCAATGCGCTCCGGCGCGACGCGGTGAATTCGTCTCCCCAGGAACTCGATCAGGCCCTTCTTGGGCTGATCTTTCAGCAGCCCGGCGACGGTCTTTAGGAGGGTCGTCTTGCCCGCCCCGTTGGGACCGAGCACTGCAAAGATCTCCCTTTCCTTCACCTGCAACGACAGACCGTGAAGCGCGTATATTCGATCGAAATACAGGGTTTCAATGCCCTGGATCTTGAGCAAGGGATTCATCGGAGCTGGATCACTCATCGTCCCTCTTTTCTCCCAGGTTTGGTCCGATGGTTTTTGCAGTGAGTCGCGGGTACGATTTCCTATTCTTCACCTACATAGGCCCGAACAACTCCAGGATGGCGCAGCACTTCTTCCGGGGCTCCTTGCGCAATCTTTACTCCAGAGTCAAATGCCACCATGCGATCTGCCACCTTGGATGCGGTGCGCAGATCGTGCTCTACGAGCAAAATTGCGCACTTGTACCTGCCTCGAATCTCCATGATGCGGTACGCGGATTCTTCTTTTTCCTCCGTGGTCAATCCCGCAATTGGCTCGTCCAAGAGCAGCAGTTTGGGTTCCATGGCCAGAGCCCGGCCCATCTCTACCTTTTTCTGGATCCCGTACGGACAGTCGGCCACGAGTGCCTGACGGTAGGCCTGGAGATCGAGGAAGTCTATGACCTCCTCCACCAGCCGCCTGTGGCGCAATTCCTCTTTTCTGATTCGCAGGAACGCGTGGAGAGGATTCTTGTGGAAACGGATATGTCTGCCCAGCATGAGGTTGTCCAGGACTGTCATATGGAGGAACAACCGCAGATTTTGGAACGTCCGAGCGATCCCCTTGAGTGCCACGGCATCCGGGGAGAGACCCAGGAGGCTCTCCCCATCAAACCGAATATCTCCGCTCGTGGGACGGTACACACCGGAAATGCAGTTGAATAGCGTCGTTTTTCCCGAACCGTTCGGACCAATGACCGTGAGGATCTCATTGTCGCTCACAGTCAGGTGAACCCCGACGAGGGCCTTTATTCCGCCAAAGCTTACGAAAAGCTTGTCGACTTCGAGGAGAGCCATGGTCTAGAATCGCGGCTTAAAGATGGTGAATTCGGCAATCGGAATGTGCTTTCCTTCTTTTGCCTGGCTCATCCGGGACGCGTTCACCCCATGCCTCCTGTCAGGACTGTACGTGACCGGCGCTCCAACGCCCTCTGGCTTCCACTCCTTAATCTTTTCCATGCCTTTGATCATGGTCTCCGGAGTCAAGTCCTTGCCAGCGTTCTTAAGACCCTCCACGAGATGCATCATGGAAACCGCTCCGAAGAGCGCCAGGTATTCTTTCCCTTTGAGCTTGGGATTGTATTTGAGAAGAATTTCGGTGACCTTGTCTGCAGCCGGATCGGCTCCGGGCACACTCGAGTTCCCGGGTAGAGCTATGTACGTGCCTTCCCACACTTCTCCCGCGACGTTGTACATGATGGGGTCGCCCAACGTGAAGGTAGCGAGAACTTTCGGTCTGTAGTCTATTTTGGCTATCTCTTTGAGGATGAGCGCGCCGTGGGTGGGGGTCGTATAGATGATTAACGTGTCCGCACCCGTTTCCTTGAGCTTCAACGCATGAGTTGCCAGAGCTCGCTCGGTTATCTCGTACGGAACAGACCCTGCCAGCTCTCCCTTGCCCAGTTCTTTGAGAGCTTTTTGAACGCCGCTTAGAGCCATCTTTCCGTAATCGTCGTTCTGGTAGAACAGGGCGATCTTCTTGCATCCCAGTTTGTCGACACCGTATTTCGTGAGGTAATGGGCCTCGTCTTCATAATCGGGGTATGCAATGAACACGTATTCCAGCTTCTCTTTCGGCAGCTTCTCCCAAATTCGCACGTCGCCGTACGCCGTAATGAGAGGGATCTTGTTTTCCGTGAAAAAATCCTTGGAGGCATTGAGAATTGCGGTGCCAAGCAGGCCGCATACGGCGAAGACGTTCCCTTTCATCTCCTGCAGGTTAGCCCAACTTCGACGTGCATAGGTCATGCCATGGGGTGTTTTGGGAGTTAGGGCAACAGAAATCGCCAATGATGTCAAGGGGGGCTCCGTGCCGAGGTTCATTGTAGTGCCAAAGCTGACGATACTTATGCTTGACATACAGGTAGTGGCATAATATAAGAAGTGGCATGTTTATACGGAAGAAGATCGGCAAGTACAAGGACAAGAGCTACACCAACTACCAGCTCGTGGAGTCGGTGCGGACTCCGAAAGGCCCGCGGCAGACCGTGATCTGCTCTCTGGGAGACCTCGGACCGCGACCGGCCGTGGACTGGCTGCGCCTTGTGTACAAAGTGGAAGCCGCACTGGTGGGGCAACTTGATCTGTTTGAACCGTATGATGAAGAGGTCTTGGACATCGTTGAGCAGGTACGCAGGCGACAGAGCAGCGTTCCGCCCTCTCGGGGAGCCGTACCTCAGGGGTTGGCGTCCGATGATCTGGTGGCGGTTCACACGGATCGCATCGAGATCGAAATGGACCGGGAGGCTGGTCCTGTCCATGTGGGGTACCGTTTCTGGAGGAAGCTGGGGTTGCCGGAGATTCTCTCCGACGTGGGTCTGTCTCCCCGGGAGAGGGCTCTCACCTGTGTGATGACGATGAACCGGCTCTTGTGGCCGTGCTCTGAACACGGCATGCCCGATTGGATCCGGTCCACCGCTCTGGGTGATATTCTCGCCGAGGATTTTGACTCGTTGACCGAAGCCCCCCTTTACCGAAACATGGACGCCCTGTACACCAAGATCAAAGAGATCGAGTCTCGTCTTGCCGACCGTGAACGAGACCTTTTCAACCTCGATCAGACAGTTTTTCTGTATGATCTGACCTCCACGTATTTCGAAGGCCAGTGCGAAAAGAATTGGAAGGCCAAGAAAGGCTATTCACGGGACAAGCGATTCGACTGTGATCAGGTCGTCGTGGGGCTGGTGGTGAATCGTGACGGGTTTCCTCTTTGCCACGAGGTGTTTCCGGGAAATACCCAGGACAGGAAAACCCTGCCCCACATGTTGGGTCTTCTGGACGCACGGATAGGTTTCAAGCCAGGTCAAACCGTGGTGGTTGATCGGGGAATGGCCTATGCCGAAAACCTGGAACAGATACGATCCCGCAACCTCCACTACCTGGTGGCGAGTCGACAGCCCGAACGTGACCAATGGCTGGGAGAATTTGAGGACGGTGAAGGTTTCGAGGAGATGAAACTGACCAGCTCACCCACAAACCCGTACCAGAAGAAGAGTCCAGTCAGAGTACGGATGAAGAAGACTCCGGACGAAACACACGTGCTGTGCCTGAGCGAGGGACGCACCCAAAAGGATAAAGCGATCAGGGAGAAGCAAGAGCAGCGCTTCGTGGCGGATTTGGATAAGCTTGCAAAGAGGGTGGCCAATGGGAGACTGGTCAAGCCCGAGAAGATTGGGGAGGCGATCGGGCGGCTCAAAGAGCGGTATCCCAGGGTGGCCCGGTACTATGATATAGCATATGACACTGGTTCCAAGACATTTTCTGCTCAACTCATCCCTGAAAAGTATGACAAGGCCGTTACTCTTGACGGCTCGTATCTGCTCAAGACCGACCGCACGGACCTTACTGCCGAGGAGGCGTGGAGGATATACAATCTCCTGACACGTGCCGAGGATGCTTTTCGGGCCATGAAAAGCCCGCTGGCGGAAAGACCGATATTTCATCAGTTGCCCCACCGGGTGGACACCCACATTTTCCTGTGCGTGTTGGCGTATCACCTGCTGGTGGCTATAGAAAAGACTCTCAGAGACAGGGGGGTGTACACCAGCTTTTCGGCAGTCCGGGAACAGCTCAAAACTCACCGGGTCTCCACCATCGTCTTGCCTACCGATGACGGGCAACTACTCAAGATCCGCAAGCCCTCGACACCTGAGCCTCGGCACCGGGAACTCTATCGGCTGCTCGATGTGCCCGAGCAGGTGATACCGCCAAGGAAGAAATGGATCGATACAAACAAAACGGCGTAGTGCCAAAACCATAGGCTAACTAGTTGATATCACAAGGCTGGCTTCAAAATCTGTCGAAGTTGGGTTAGCGAGGGCTCGAGTCGGGATGTACCCATCGTCTTTGAGAATGACCTTGATCTTGCGGCCATGAACACCGCCCTGAGCGTTGACATGATCTGCCCAGGCCTGCATGCCCTGTCCTGTGACCCCCCACAAGGCCGCTGGACCGGAAAGAGGAGTGGTTACGCCGACAACTACCTCGGTGTCCGTCACCCCCGGAACGTCCGCAGCCCAAACAGAGGCGGAGACCAGAATGCCCACTGCTCCGAAGATAAGAAGAATCCAGTTTTTTGCCTTCATTTCCTAACCCCTTTCTCTTGCCGTTGGTTGACATGCATTCCACCTCGATTGCGGAAGAATGCGCGAGAAACTCCATCTTGCGAGATATGGCCCTCCGCTACGCCGCGCCGCATGAGTGGCACGGCACTATTGGGCTTCCTCCCGTTGCATCTGACAGCCCGATTCACAATCGGACACACTGTTCGGCAAAAACTATAGCCTCTAGATGGAAGAGAAGACAGACCACTCCTCTCTGCGCCTGACAGAGAGCAGGATCACTGGAATTCTGCCGCAAACGTTGACGCTGCGCACATTGCACGCCGCAATGCACAACCAGTATTTCAAGGGTGGCCCGCAAGCGACGGACACGGATAGTAACGGTTCTGTATGATGACGACGATCCCCACGACAAGCTAATGCCGCGTTGACAGTTACGGATACTTGGCGATCTTAATCGTCCAGTGGTATGAGCCCCCGATGACTTCTCATACCTGAGATCTCATTAATACACGGATTCGGTTCAGAGTCAATCATTCCTCGCACCTTTTCTGCGATCGACGTATGAGAAATCAACCTGCCGCCCATGGGTGTGCTCGGCCTTAGTGGAGGATTTCATAATCACGGTCACGTATTCGGTCACGACTCAGTCGGGGATTTGCGCTCTGAACGAGCGGGGCTACTCATGGTATGCCCCTTCGGGGCATGAAGCAATCACTGATCACTACCATTCCTCTTCTCGATCACCCTGAGACATGTAACCGTACCTGTGAGATCGTATAATTGGCCCAAATGCTCCCTCATGCGACGGAGTCTTCACGCACGGGGGCGGCCCCGGAGCAAATCGAGCGGAATTCCTTCATCACTGCTTCCATGGCCGGCCCTGCCTTTTCGTT